>Ga0247829_10000103_pt1 | contig 23837 bp, 19 predicted proteins | sample 12C_Control_Day4_FD_207765 | JGI IMG/M metagenome (GOLD analysis project Ga0247829, IMG submission 207765) | Soil microbial communities from agricultural site in Penn Yan, New York, United States - 12C_Control_Day4 | ecosystem: Environmental > Terrestrial > Soil > Agricultural land | place... | reverse complement strand
GGCTTCGACTCCAAGGTCTACCTGGTCAACACCGGTTGGACCGGCGGTGGCTACGGCGTTGGCAAGCGCTTCAGCATCCCGACCACCCGTGCCGTGATCGCTGCGATCCAGAGCGGCGCGCTGATCGGCGCTGAAACCGAACACCTGGACATCATCAACCTGGATGTGCCCAAGGCCGTTCCGGGCGTTGATACCGAGCTGCTCAACCCGCGCACCAACTGGGCTGACAAGGCTGCCTACGACGAGGCCGCCAAAGGCCTGGCCAAGCTGTTCATCGAAAACTTCAAGAAGTTCGAAGTTTCCGACGCCATCAAGGCCGCTGGCCCGCAGCTGTAAGCTGAGCCTGCCTGTAACGAAAAGGCCGCCCCAACGGGCGGCCTTTTCGTTTTCTACTGCCTGTGCGGGCCTCTTCGCGGGTAAACCCGCTCCCACAGGTTCTCCGCCGCCCTCAAGACTCACGCCACACCTGTGGGAGCGGGTTTACCCGCGAAGAGGCCCGCACAGGCAGCGAAAATCCGGTTTTTCTGTTTCACTGTCAGCATTCATTGTGAAGACAAGAGCCAGCCAGATGACCGAATCCCCTCAGCGCACTGCCTTCTCCCACTTCCACCCCATCCTCACCCGTCCCCAGGACAACGACCTGAACGGCCACATTGCCGGTGCCACCGTGCACGGCTTCTTCGAAACCGCCATCCAGGCGTTTCTTGTCGAACAGGCCGACCTGGACCTGCGTGACGGCGAGCTCGCGGCCTTCGTGGTCAGTTCGGCGGCGGATTTCTACGCGCTGCCAGGCTTCCCGGATGTGCTGGAAGTGGGGCTCGGGGTGGCGCGCCTGGCGGGCAGCACGGTGGAGTACCGCCTGGCCCTGTTCCGCCCAGGGGAGCCGGAGGCGTGTGCAGCAGGCACGGTGGTGCAGGTGTTCATCGAACGGGCCAGCGGCCGGCCAGTGGCCTTGCCACAGACGCTGCAGGTGATCCTGTCTGGTGTACTGCAGGAACAGCAGGCATGAAAAAGCCCCGCTGGCAGGGGCGGGGCTTTTGTTGCCGGGGCAAGGCCCTCAGGCGTTAGTCGCGCCAGTGGCGCTTGTGCTTGCGATGGCCGTAGTGGTGGCCACGGTCCCAGTGGCGACGGTCGTCGTCATAACCACGACGGTAGCGGCGGCCTTCGTGGTAATCGTCTCTGTCGGCCTCTTTACCCATGTAGTTACCCAGTGCGCCACCGGCGCCACCGCCGGCTGCCGCGCCAATGTAGCTACCGGTAGTACCGCCCACGGAGCGGCCGACCACGTTGCCGCCTGCGGCGCCCAATGCGCCACCGATGGCTGCCTCACCACGCTGGTGCTTGTCGGCACCGACCGCACTGCCAGCTGCGCCGCCCAGGCCAGCACCGATCGCGCCGCCTGTGCTACCACCAATGGACTGGCCCACGACAGAGCCCAGTACCCCACCCAATGCGCCGCCAATGCCGGCCTCGGTGGTGCCGCCTGCCATGGCAACGCCGCTGAGCAAGCTGAAAGACAACAACAGTATCGAGGAGTACTTCTTCATCAAGAAAGCCTCATAAGGATGACGAGGCGATTTTTGAGCCTTACGGGCGCGCCTGGCAACGGAAATCCGACGAGTAACACGAGTTGTACACAATTCTCTAACTTACTGTATTTACTGTGAAACTTTATCGTTTTTTCGCTGTCTTAAACCTTTATGACGAAGCCCTGAACCACATTGGAACAGGGCTTTTTTCGTTTTTGGCGGCACGGCTTCTGGCCTCTTCGCGGCTAAAGCCGCTCCCACAGGGATACCACTGCTCTCAGGCCTTGTGATTTCCCTGTGGGAGCGGCTTTAGCCGCGAAGAGGCCGGCGCATTTCTAGAGGATACGCCCGTCGTCCCGCGCCCGCTCCAGCTTGATGGCGATGAACTTCGACGTCGGCGTATGGCTGCCATCGCCAATGCTTTCCAGCGGCACCAGCGGGTTCACTTCCGGGTAGTACGCCGCCGCCTGCCCGGCCGGGATGTCGAAGGCCAACAGGGTGAAACCGTGCACACGGCGTACATGCCCATCTCCCCACAACGACACGATGTCGACCTGCTGCCCCGGTTGGAAACCCAGGCGGATGATGTCGGCTTCGTTGACGAACAGCACCTCGCGCTGGCCACGCACGCCACGGTAGCGGTCGTCCAGGCCGTAGATGGTGGTGTTGTACTGATCGTGCGAGCGCATCGACTGCATGATCAGGTCCGGCACCTGGCCGCTGGCGCGTACACGTTCGTCAAGCAGCGTGTCGGGCAGCAGGTTGGCCTTGAAGTTGGCGCGGCCGGTGCTGGTCTTCCATTCGCGGCTGGCGGCGCTGTTGCCCAGGTAGAAACCGCCCGGCTCGCGCAGGCGCTGGTTGAAGCCGCTGAAGCCGGCGATGGTGTCGCCGATCAGCTCGCGAATACGGTCGTAGTCAGCCACCAGCCAGTGCCAGTCCACAGGCTTCTTGCCCAGGGTGGCGGCGGCGATACCGGCGATGACCGCCGGCTCCGAGCGCATCTGCGTCGACAGCGGCTTCAGCTGGCCATTGGAGGCGTGAACCATGCTGAACGAGTCTTCTACCGTTACCGCCTGTGGCCCTTCGGCCTGCAGGTCGATGTCGGTGCGCCCCAGGCACGGCAGGATCAGTGCCTGCTTGCCATGCACCAGGTGGCTGCGGTTGAGCTTGGTGCTGATGTGCACGGTCAGCTCGCAGTTGCGCAGTGCCTGGGCGGTGCGCTCGGTGTCTGGCGTAGCCTGGGCGAAGTTGCCGCCCAGGCCGATGAATACCTTGGCCCGGCCGTCGAGCATGGCGTGGATCGCCTCGACGGTGTTGTGGCCGTTATGCCGAGGCACGGGGAAGCCGAAGCGCTGCTCGATGGCATCCAGCAGGGCCACCGGCGGGCGCTCGTTGATGCCCATGGTGCGGTCACCCTGCACGTTGCTGTGGCCTCGCACTGGGCACAGGCCGGCACCTGGTGCGCCGATATTGCCGCGCAGCATCTGCAGGTTGACGATTTCCTGAATGGTCGGCACCGAGTGGCGGTGCTGGGTAATGCCCATCGCCCAGCACATGATCACCCGCTTGCCACGGCAGTACATGCGCGCGGCCAGTTCGATGTCTGCCAGCGCCAGGCCGGACTGGGCCTGGATGTGCTCCCATGGCGTGGCGTCCACTACCGCCAGGTAGTCGTCGATGCCGTGGCCATGTTCAGCGATGAAGGCGTGGTCGAAGACTGCCGGTTCGCCGTTGGCCTGGGCTTCGCGTTCCCATTGCAGGACGAACTTGGCCATGCCGCGCAGCATCGCCATGTCGCCGCCCAAGGCCGGGCGGAAGAATGCGGTGTTGGTCGGCCGGTCGCTGTTGGTCAGCATTTCCAGCGGGTTTTGCGGGTGCTGGAAGCGCTCCAGGCCACGCTCCTTGAGCGGGTTGATGCACACCACCTGGGCACCGCGTTTTACCGCATCGCGCAGCGGGTCGAGCATGCGCGGGTGGTTGGTACCGGGGTTCTGGCCCCAGACGAAAATCGCGTCGGCGTGCTCGAAGTCGTCGAAGGTGACGGTGCCTTTGCCAACCCCGACGCTTTGCCCCAGGGCCACGCCACTCGCCTCGTGGCACATGTTCGAGCAGTCGGGGAAATTGTTGGTGCCGTAGGCACGCACGAACAACTGGTACAGGTATGCCGCTTCGTTGCTGGCGCGCCCGGAAGTGTAGAACTCGGCCTGGTCAGGGCTGGCCAGCTTGTTCAGCTCGCGAGCGATCAGGGTGAAGGCGGCGTCCCAACTGATCGGCTGGTACCGGTCGCTAGGTGCGTCATAGACCATCGGCTCGGTCAGGCGCCCCTGGTACTCCAGCCAGTAGTCGCTCTGCTGCAGTAGCGAAGTGACGCTGTAGCGGGCGAAAAAGGCGGCATCGACGCGGCGCTTGGTCGCCTCCCAGTTCACTGCCTTGGCACCGTTCTCGCAGAACTTGACCATGCCGCTTTCCGGCGAGTCGCCCCAGGCACAGCCGGGGCAATCGAAACCGCCGTTCTGGTTGGTCTTGAGCAGCGCGCGAATGTTCTTCAGCGCGTTATCGCTACCGACCCAGGCCTTGGCCACGCTGCGCAACGCACCCCAGCCACCGGCGGGGCCGTGGTAGGGCTTGTAGCGAGGGGAGGAGGCTGGGGCGTTTTCCGGGAGGTGTTGGTACGAGGTCACGACAGTTACGACTCCGCCGCTGGGCTGTATACCCGCGGTGCGCTGTGCTTGGGCAGATGGATAAGGTTGAGGTTGTGCTTGCGCGCCCATTGCAGGGCAAGGCCGGTGGGCGCCGAAAGGCTGACAAGGGTCTGGATACCGGCCCGCAGCACCTTCTGGATCAGCTCCAGGCTGCAGCGGCTGGTGACGATGGCCAGGCCGCCCTGGCTGTCGATGCCCTGGCGCAGCAAGGCGCCGATCAGCTTGTCGAGGGCGTTGTGCCGGCCGATGTCTTCGCGGCCGAGCAGCAGTTCGCCATGGCGGTCCATGAACAGCGCCGCATGCACCGCGCCGCAGTGCTGGCCGAGGGGCTGGAAGGCATCGATGCGCTCACGCAGGCCGACCAGCCACTGCGCCGGTGGCAAGGGTGCGCCAGGCAGTTTGGCCAGCTCTGGCAGTGCCTGCTCCAGCGCTTCGACCCCGCACAGGCCGCAACCACTGGTGCCGGCCAGTTGACGGCGCTGGTTTTTCAGGTTCCAGAACGCACGGCTGGAAATCTCCAGGTCGGCATACATTGCCGAGCCGCTGCCGGAGAGTTTCAGGTCGTAGATTTCCGTGGTGCCTTCCACTATGCCGCTGCCGACACTGAAACCAACGGCGAAGTCTTCCAGGTCGGTGGGGCTGACCAGCATCACCGCCTGGTTCAGGCCGTTGTAGACAATGGCCAGGGCCACTTCTTCGGCCAAGGGCGTGCTGTCGCGCCTGGCGTCGCTGAGCTGGACGTAATCGTAGGTGTTGCTGGCGGCGGGCATGGACAAGGGCGATGAGGCCGCGCAGACCGGAGGCTTGCTTTTCATCGGGGCGATATCGGGCTATCGGCAGCTCTTTGATAGCACAAGCCTAGGCGTGTGGGCCGGCGGCGTCTAATCGCTAGGGTCTATGCCTTGATAGACCGCGTCGATTGGTCGCACGGGGGCGCAAGGGGAAAAGCTGGCCTAGACTGCTGTGTCCAAGGTTTCGTCAACAAGGAGAGCGCTATGAGCTTGTTCAGTTTCGTCAAGGAAGCGGGCGAGAAGTTGATCGACCTGCTGACCCCCGGCAATGCCAATGCCGAAGAGCAGCTGAAGAAACACGTGGAAAGTGTCGGCCTGGGCAACCCGAACATCACGGCCACTGTAGAGGGTGACACGATCATCCTCAAGGGTGAGGTGACCAGCCAGGAGGAGAAGGAGAAGATCATCCTGGCGGCGGGTAACGTCGCAGGCGTTGCCAGTGTCGACGACCAGATCACCGTGACCGGGCCAGTTGCCCAGGCCGCGCGGTTCGTGACGGTGGAGAAGGGTGATACGTTGAGCGCCATTTCGAAGAAGGTGTATGGCGACCCCAACAAGTACCAGAAGATCTTCGAGGCCAACAAACCGATGCTCAAGCACCCGGACAAGATCTATCCGGGACAGGTGTTGCGTATTCCTGACTGATCTCTGCAGCCTGTACCGGCCTCTTCGCGGGCTCGCCCGCTCCCACAGGGATCACACACAGTTCAAACCTGTGGTGAGCCTGTGGGAGCGGGTTTACCCGCGAAGAGGCCCGTGCAGGCCTACCAACAATTCCCGGTAATCCTCGACCGCCTCAAACTCTTCGGTATCCCGCGGCCCGGCCTGGCTATCCGGCTGGCGCACCGCCAGCAGGTGCCCCACGCCAAACCGCCGCGCACTGCGCAGAATCGCCAGGGTGTCATCGATGAACAGGCTGCGCTCCGGTTCAAAGCCGATGTCCGCCTGCAATGCGTCCCAGAATTGCGGGCTTTCCTTCGGGTAGCCATAGTCATGCGAGCTGATCAGCCGTTCGAAATACGGCGCCAACTCCACCCGCTCCAGCTTCAGCGACAGCGAATCCCGATGCGCATTGGTGATCATCACCACGCGCTTGCCCGCGTTGCGGATAGCTGCCAGGAAGGTATCGGCATCCGGTCGCAGGGCGATCAGGTCGGCGATTTCCTGTTTCAGCTCGCGGATGGGCAGCCGCAGTTCGCGGCTCCAGAAGTCCAGGCAATACCAGTTCAGCGTGCCGGCATTGCGTTCGAACAGCGGCTGCAGCTCCATTTCCGCCATGGCCCGGCTTACCCCGTGCAGCTCGGCATAGCGCTGGGGCAGGTGGTCCAGCCAGAAGCGGTTGTCGTAATGCAGGTCAAGCAAGGTGCCATCCATGTCCAGCAGGACGGTATCGATGGCAGACCAGGGAAGAACAGGCATGGGAAACTCTCGATCAGTCGGCAAGCCACGGTATAGTAACCCGTTCACGCCAAGGAGCCGCCCCATGCGCCAGAAACCCACCGTCCTCAGCCGCGAAATCGTCGCCAGCAGCCGCCTGTTTCGCGTCGAAGCCGTGCAATTGCGCTTCAGCAATGGCAACGAGCGTACCTACGAGCGCCTGGTGGGCCGGGGTAATGGCTACGGCGCGGTCATGATCGTGGCCATGCTCGATGCCGAGCACGCGGTGCTGGTGGAGGAATACTGCGGCGGCACCGACGAATACGAGCTGTCGTTGCCCAAGGGCCTGATCGAGCCGGGCGAGGATGTGCTGGCGGCAGCCGACCGGGAGCTCAAGGAAGAAGCCGGTTTTGGCGCGCGCCAGTTGGAGCACCTGACCGAGCTGTCGCTGTCGCCGGGCTACATGAGCCAGAAGATTCAGGTGGTGCTGGCCAGCGATCTTTACGAGGAGCGCCTGGAGGGCGACGAGCCGGAGCCGATGCGGGTCGACAAGGTCAACCTGCGCGAACTCTCGGCCTTGGCCATGCACCCGCAGTTCACCGAAGGTCGGGCGCTGGCAGCGCTGTACCTGGCCCGTGACCTGCTGATTCAGCGGGGGCTGCTGGAAGCATGAACGACCTGCAACTGATGCACGAAGTGGTCAGGCTGGCCCTTGCGGCTGGCGAGGCGATCCTGCCGTTCTGGCGCGCCGATGTGGCCGTGACCAACAAGGCCGACGATTCGCCGGTTACCGCCGCTGACCTGGCGGCGCACCGGGTGATAGCCGATGGCCTGCTGGCGCTGGCGCCGCAGATCCCGGTGCTGTCCGAAGAGGACAGCAACATTCCGCTGGCCGAGCGCCAGGGCTGGAGCCGCTGGTGGCTGGTCGATCCGCTGGATGGCACCAAGGAATTCATTGCCGGCAGCGAGGAGTTCACGGTCAACATCGCCCTGGTCGAAAACGGTGAGGTGGTGTTTGGCGTGGTGTCCATGCCGACCAAGGGGCGCTGCTACTTCGGCGGTCGCGGGTTGGGCGCCTGGCGTGCGGAAACGGGTGAGACTGCCCAGCCGATCCAGGTTCGCAGCGCACCGCCGGCGGGGGGGCGTTTCACCGTGGTTGCCAGCCGTCGCCATTCCAGCCCGGAACAGGAAGCGCTGTTGGCCGGGTTGGGGGCTGCGGTGGGTGACCTTGAGCTGGCCAATATCGGCAGTTCGTTGAAGTTCTGCCTGTTGGCTGAGGGTAGCGCCGATTGTTACCCGCGCCTGGCGCCGACTTCGCAGTGGGATACTGCGGCGGCACAGGGGGTGGTGGAAGGGGCTGGTGGTGAAGTGATCGGGCTGGATGGCCTGCCGTTCCGGTACCCGGCGCGGGATTCGTTGCTCAATCCGCATTTCCTGGCGTTGCCGGCAAAAGCTGCGTGGCGCCAAGCTTTCCTGAACCTGATCTGATCGCCGCTTCGGCACGATCTTGTGGGAGCGGCCTTGTGTCGCGAAAGGGCCGCAGCGCGGCCCCAGTGTTCATAGTTCGCCGCCTATTTTTCTGGGGCCGCTTTGCGGCCCTTTCGCGACACAAGGCCGCTCCCACAGGGATCGTGCCAGCCTGTTACCAAGTGGTCCGTGTCAGCGGTGCAGCACGTACTGGCCGCTGAATTTCACCGCAGGCTCGTCACTACCGGCATTGCTCACCGTGGTCTCCAGCGTCAGCCGCGCCCGCCCACGGCGCTGGTACAGGGCCAAGAACCGCTCCCAGGTCTTCTCATCCGGCGCCGCACAGCGCGCCACCGCTGCCCCGGTAACTGGCAACGGATAACTGATCTGCCCTTCCTGGATGACAATATGCCCGTCATCGATACCCGACTCGCGCAGGCGCAGGTGCAGCCAGCCCCAACCCACCAGCACCGCGGCGCAGTACAGGCTGCCGCCGAACATGGTGCTCTTGTGGTTGACGTTGGCCGCCAGCGGCAATTGCAGGCGCAGGGTGTGCTGCTGCCAATCGAGCACTTCCAGGCCCATCTCGCGGGTCAGGGGGATGTCGCCGTGCAGTACGGACTGCAGGTACTGGCTATCGGTGTTCATTAACGATTGTCCTCTTGATCATCATGCCCGCCGCTACCGCCGTCGAAGCTCAAGCCATGCTTGCGCAGCTTGTCGTGCAGGGTCTTGCGGGGGATGCCCAGCGCCTCGGCAAGGCTGCGCATGGAGCTGTGTGGCTGGGCCAGTTCGGCAGCGATCAGCGAGCGTTCGAACTGCTCGACCTGTTCGCTGAGGTTGCCGCTCGGCATCGGTACCGCAGGCATTGCCGCAGGTGGCGCCTGGCCGTCCAGTGCCAGCTCCAGGCCAAGGGCGAAACGCTCGGCGGCGTTCTGCAACTCGCGTACGTTACCGGGCCAGTCATGGCGCAGCAGCATGGCGCGCTGGACCGGCTGCAGGGCGTGCGGCGGCAGGCCATGGCGCTGGCTGGCGGCGTCGGCGAAGTGCTGGAAAAGCACCAGGATGTCATCGCCGCGTTCGCGCAACGGCGGAATACGCAGCGGTGCCACGTTCAGGCGGTAATACAGGTCGGCGCGGAAACGCCCCTGGTCGGCCGACTGGCGCAGGTCCTCCTTGGTCGCGGCGATGATGCGGATGTCCAGCGGGATCAGCTGGTTGCCGCCCAGGCGCTCGACTACCCGTTCCTGCAGCATGCGCAGCAGTTTCACCTGCACGTCCAGGCTCATGCTTTCGATTTCGTCGAGGAACAGCGTGCCGCCGTTGGCGAACTCGAACTTGCCGATGCGGCGTTTTTGCGCGCCGGTGAACGCCCCGGGCTCGTGGCCGAACAGCTCGCTTTCGACCACCGACTCGGCCAGTGCGCCGGCGTTGATCGCCACGAACGGCCCGTCGCGGCGGCTGGACAGGTCGTGCAGGGCACGAGCCACCACCTCTTTGCCGGCACCGGTCTCACCCAGGATCAGCACGTCGGCGCGGGTGCCGGCCAGGGCGCCGATCTGCTCGCGCAGGCGCTGCATGGACGGCGACTGGCCCACCAGGCGGGTGGCCAGTTGCTGGCGGTCGCTCAGGGCCAGGCGCAAGCTGCGGTTGTCCAGCACCAGGCGGCGCAGGGCCAGGGCGCGGCGCACGCTGTCCAGCAGGGCGTCGCTGGCAAAGGGTTTTTCCAGGAAGTCATAGGCGCCGGCGCGCATTGCCTGCACCGCCAGCGGCACATCGCCGTGGCCGGTAATCAGCAGTACCGGCAGCTCGTTGTCACGGCCGTGCAGTTGTTCCAGCAGTTGCAGGCCATCGATGCCTGGCATGCGGATGTCGCTGACCACCACCCCCGGCCAGTCAGCCTCGATGCGTTCGGCCAGGCCCTGGGCATCGGCCAGGGCGACCACCTTGAGCCCGGCCAGGTCCAGGGTCTGGCTCAGGGCCTGGCGCAGGTGCGGGTCATCATCGACCAGGATGACCTGGGCTCGGCTGTCGATCAGTGTCTCGGTGGTCATGCCGAGGGGTCCTCCGAATTGGGCAAAGTAGCGCCAGGTGCGGCCACACGCAGCTGCAGGGTCAGCAGTGCGCCACCTTCCGGGTGGTTGGCCAGCAGCAGTTCACCACCCAGGGCGCGCATCAGGCTCTCGCAGATGGCCAGGCCCAGGCCCAGGCCCTGGGTGCGGGTCTTGGTGGTGAAGAACGGCTCCTTGGCGTGCTCCAGGGCCTGGCGGCTGAAGCCGGGGCCGTTGTCGCGAATGTACAGGTAGACGCAGTCATCGCGCTGCTCGGCACTTAGCCACAGGCGGCGCGGGTTGGCCTTTTCGGTCAGGGCGTCGAGGGCATTGGCCAGCAGGTTGCCGAGCACCTGGCGCAGGCGGGTTTCGCCGGCCTGTACCCACAAGGTGGCTTCCGGCAGATCGCGGATCAGCTCGACGGCCATTGCCCGACGGCGCTTGGCCAGCAGCGCCAGGGCATCGTCCAGGGCCGGCTGCAGGGCCACGCTCTCCGGGGCATGGCGGTCACGGCGGGCGAAGGCGCGCAGGTGAGCGATGATCGAGGCCATGCGTCCGGTCAGCTCGCCGATCAGCTTGAGGTTGCCGCGGGCGTCTTCGATACGCTGGTGGTCGAGCAGGATCTCGGCGTTTTCCGCGTAGCTGCGGATGGCGGCCAGCGGCTGATTGAGCTCGTGGCTGATGCTGGCCGACATGGTGCCAAGCACTGACAGCTTGCCGGCCTGCACCAGTTCGTCCTGGGCGCGCACGGCCTCCTGTTGGGCGTTCTCGCGCTCCAGCACGGCGCTCTTGAGCCGGGTGTTCAGGCCTTCGAGGTCGGCGGTGCGCTCGGCCACGCGCTTTTCCAGTTCCTGGCGGCCGCGCGCCTCGAAGTCGATGCGGTCGATGTAGTGGCGGCGCCGCTGCATCACCAGGCCGGCCAGCAGCATCAGCACCAGCAGGGTGCCAGCGCCGATGGCCATCACGGTTTGCACCGAACGGTCGACCAGCGTGCGGGGTGCGAGGATGCTGACCTGCCAGCCGGTTTCCTTGATGTCGCGGGTTTGGGTGATCCAGGCGTCCTGGTTGAGCACCAGCGGCTGCGGGGCTTGGGTCGGGTAGGGCTGGATGGCGATGATGGCTTGGCGCTCGGCCTCGGTCAGCGCGCGGGTCGCGCGGAAGCGCCAGTCCGGCTGCGAGGTCAGGATGACCACGCCATTGTGGTCGGTCAGCAACAGCTGCTCGGGGGTGCGGCCCCACAGGGTTTCGGTGTGGTCGAGATCGACCTTGACCACCAGTACGCCAACGATGCGCTCGCGGTCATGCACGGCGGCGGCAAAGAAGTAGCCGCGCTTGGCCGATGTGGTGCCCTGGCCGAAGAAGCGCCCCAGGCGGCCGGCCATGGCTTCGTTGAAGTAGGGGCGGAACGCGAAGTTGCGGCCGACGAAGCTGTCGCGCTTGTCCCAGTTGGAGGCCGCCAGGGTGTTGCCGCTGACGTCCATCAGGTACATCACCTCGGCGCCAGTCTGCTGGACGATGTCCTTGAGCAGGCGGTTGGCGTTGGTCACTGCTTCCAGGCGCAACGGGTCGGCCAGTACCCCGCGCAGCGCCGGCAGGTCACCAAGTATCTGCGGCAAGGTTTCGTAGCGGTGCAGGGTACCGAGCAGGTTGGCGACGTACAGGTCGAGAGTCTGGCGGTTCTGCGAGGCCAGTTCTTCCTGGTAGTAGCGTTCGGCCAGGTGATGCAGGGGCCACAGTAACGGGGCCAGGCACAGGGCCAACAGGGCCAGGCTGCGCCAGCGGGGACGGCGTGGGGGCGTGGGTTTTGCAATCATCACGTAAAGGCGCCAGAAAAGTCTGCCGCAATTATGCGCTAGTTAAGGCAGCAGTTCCGCCTCTGCCAGCGGCAGGCCGAGCTTGTCCTTGTCCGACAGCACCGGTGGCTGCTGCAGCCCCCAGTCGATGGTCAGTGTCGGGTCATCCCAGCGGATGCAGCGGTCGGCGCTCGGGTTGTAGTAGTCGGTAGTCTTGTAGAGGAACTCGGCCGACTCGCTCATCACCGCAAAGCCATGGGCGAAGCCGGGTGGGATCCACAACTGGCGATGGTTGTCGGCCGACAGCTGTACCGCGACCCATTGGCCGAAGGTTGGCGAGCTCTTGCGCACATCCACGGCAATATCACGGATTTCCCCGTGCACCACGCGCACCAGCTTGCCTTGGGTGTTTGCCACCTGATAGTGCAGACCACGCAGCACACCCTTGATCGAGCGCGAGTGGTTGTCCTGGACGAACTCGACATTCACGCCGGTTTGCCGGGCGAACTCACGGGCGTTGAACGCCTCGAAGAAAAAACCACGGCTGTCACAGAACACCTTCGGCTCGATGATCAGTACATCAGGAATTGCGGTGGGGATGATGTTCATGGTGGTGCGCTTGCCCGTTTTGCTCATGTATTGACCCTAGCCGGTCTGGCCCGTTTTTTCCGCCTAGGGCTTCAACGGCATGCACCAGGGCTGGCTATGGTTGATGTCGTGCCGCAGTGGTTCGCGGCCAGCGATGCGTCTGTATCGATTGTTATCGATTTATTTGCCTCAGGCTTTACTGTTTTCCCGATTTGCGGGCTTCTAATATCGATATATATCGGTTATAAATTGACAAACGCCCCAGCACAGTCCGGCTCAGGGCCATCACAGAGGTCAACCATGAAAACCCTCAACTCCACTCCCCGTGCCGATGGTTTCCACATGCCCGCCGAGTGGGCCCCGCAAACCCAGGTGTGGATGGTCTGGCCGGAGCGCCCGGACAACTGGCGCCTGGGTGGCAAGCCAGCGCAAGCTGCCCATGTGACCCTGGCGAAGGCCATTGCCCGTTTCGAGCCAGTAACCGTCGCGGTTTCGGCTGGCCAGTACGAAAATGCCCGCCGCCAGCTCGACCAGCCGAACATCCGTGTGGTCGAGATCAGCAACGACGACGCCTGGGTGCGCGACACCGGCCCGACCTTCGTCATCAACGACCAGGGTGAAGTGCGTGGCGTGGACTGGGGCTTCAATGCCTGGGGCGGCTTTGACGGCGGCCTGTACGCACCGTGGAACCGCGACGAGGAACTGGCGGCCAAGGTGCTGGAAATGGAGCGATGCCAGCGCTACCACACCGAAGGCTTCGTACTCGAGGGCGGCTCGATCCATGTGGACGGCGAAGGCACCGTGATCACCACTGAAGAATGCCTGCTCAATCGCAACCGCAACCCGCACCTGAACCGCGAGCAGATCGAAGCGGTGCTGCGCGATCATCTGGCGGTGGACACCGTGGTCTGGCTGCCGGATGGCCTGTACAACGACGAGACCGACGGCCACGTCGACAACTTCTGCTGTTACGTGCGCCCGGGTGAAGTGTTACTGGCCTGGACCGATGATTCCAACGACCCCAACTATGCCCGCTGCCATGCTGCCATGGAGGTGCTGAAGAGCACCCGCGATGCCAAGGGGCGTGAGTTCATCGTGCACAAGATGCCGATCCCGGGCCCGCTGTTCGCCACCGCCGAAGAGTGTGCCGGTGTCGATCAGGTGGCAGGCAGCCAGGAGCGTGACCCATCGGTGCGCCTGGCTGGCTCGTACGTTAACTTCCTGATCGTCAACGGCGGCATCATCGCGCCAAGCTTCGACGACCCGGCAGATGCCGAGGCCAGAGCGATCCTGTCGAAGATCTTCCCCGACCACGAAGTGGTGATGATCCCTGGTCGCGAGCTGTTGTTGGGCGGTGGCAACATCCACTGCCTGACCCAGCAGCAGCCGGCGCCGGTCAAGCGTTGAGCGCTCGGTGAATGAAGGGGCCCGTCACATGACGGGCCTTTTTGTTTCCGGGGCTGTCCGCAGGCCTGTGCTGGCATATGTTTTGTATTGTTTTCAGTCAGATAGCTCGGCCATGCCGCGCTCTCGGATCTGTAACAATCCTTACGTAGATTAGCCGCTCACGGGCCAGGGAGTACGTGTAGAAATGAACGCAGCAAGTGAGTCGGCTTTGCGCCCATCGGCAGTGAATCACCAATCGCTCAGGCTTGTGGCGAAGTGGTTGAAACACCATGGAAGCATCAGGGTCAGGACGACCGACCCACGACGTCTGCTTGCCGGACGATATCCCCAAGGGCTGATCAGCGAAGCAGAAATGCAGGCGCTGATGGCGGTTTGGCACTGATCGAATCGGTATTACCTGTACCGGCCTCTTCGCGGCTAAAGCCGCTCCCACAAGTACCCAACTGGGCTCGATACATGTGGGGTACCTGTGGGAGCGGCTTTAGCCGCGAAGAGGCCGGCACAGGCAATAAAGATCAGAAGCTGTAGCTGCCAGTCACTACCAGGCTACGCGGGTCACCCACCTGGATCTGTGCCGCACTGGTCGCCGAGCTGTAATAGGTCTTGTCGGCAATGTTGCTCAGTGCCGCCCGCACATCCCAGTCATGCGTGCGGTACCCGGCCAATGCATCCCAGCGGCCATACCCCGGCAGCACCGTGGTGTTCTGGTTGTCCGCATAACGCTCGCCCACCAGCGTCAGGCCGGTTTCGGCGTACCAGCCCAGCTCCGGTTTCCAGGTCACGAACAGGCTGCCGTTGCGCTTTGCCACGTCATTGATGCGGTTGCCTTCCTGGCCGTTGTTGTCCTTGACGATGGTCGCGTCCTGCAGGCCGATACCACCACGTACATACCAGTTGCCGACGATGTTGCCGGTGGCGGTCAGCTCGATGCCGCGTGAACGCTGCATGCCGCTGAGCAAGATGTTTTCCGGGACCAGCGGATCGCGGGTGCGGCGGTTGTACAGCTCCAGCTCGTAGATGGCAAGGGTGGTGGTCAGGCGTTGGTCGAGCCAGTCGCTCTTCACGCCGATTTCCTTCTGGCGGGTTTCTTCCGGCTTGGCGTCGTTACCGTTGCCCTTTGCGCCCGGAGTGATGCCGATCAGACCGCCGCCAACCGGCGAGAAAGTCTTGCTCCACGAGGCGTAGAACGAATGGTCGCGCCACGGTGTGTAGACCACACCCAGGCGTGGGCTGGTGCTGTTGCTGTCCTGTGTTTCGCGCACGCCATCCTTGTTGGTGGTTTCCACTTTGAACTGGTCGAAGCGTACGCCAGCCAGAATTTGCCACTGATCGTCCAAGCGGATCTGGTCTTGCAGATAAAGGCCGCGGCTATCGACCACGGTATGGTTGTCACTAAACAACGTCATTGGGCCATTGAGCTGCTGGTCGCGGCCGGGCTTGCCCAGGCCCTGCAGCTTCTGGTCGACCGCTTTATACAGCACCGGGTCGCGCTTCTGGTTGCCGAATTCCAGGCCCAGCAACAGCTTGTGCTCCAGGCCCAGGGTGTCGAAGTCGCCCTCGGCCTCCAAGGTGTTGAACAGGTTGCGGGTGTTCAGATCCTGCTGCCAGCGCTGGCGGGTCAAGGTGTCTGTGTTGGCGTTGTAGCCTGTGACGTAGGTGTTGTCGAACTCACTGTCCAGCTTGAACAGGCCCAAGGTATGGCGCAGCTGCCAGGTTTCGTTCAGCTGATAGTTCAGGCGCGAGCGCAGCGACTGGGCACGGTCGTCGATGTAGTCGCGCTGGTCGCCATAAGTGGTGCTGCGGCTGACATCGGCCGGGCGACCGTTGACCCCCGGGATGCCACGATCCGGGGTGCGGTTGTAGCGGCTGTACTCGTATTGCACCAGCCAGTTCAGGTCGGGGCTGACCTGCCACATGATCGACGGGGCGAACAGTTGGCGGCTGCCATCGATACCGTCGCGGAAGCTGTTGTTGTCCTGGTTGCCCATGTTCAGGCGCAGGCTGACGGTGTCGCTGGGGTCGGCACTGAGGTCGGCATACAGGCTGCGCAGGTCTTCGCTGCCGGCCTGCGCCTCGATGCTTGAACGGCGGCCGGGCTCCGGCGCCTTGCTCACCCGGTTGACGATACCGCCCTGGCTGCCACGGCCATACAGCACCGCTGCCGGCCCCTTGAGTACTTCGACCCGCTCGATGTTATTCAGGTCGCGGATGTACTGGCTGTCGTCGCGAATGCCGTCCAGGTAGAAGTCGTTGCTGGCTTCGAAGCCGCGAATGCGCACGCTGTCGAAGCGGGTGTCGGCACCGCTGCTGACGTTGGGAATGCCTTCCAGCGCTTTGCCCAGGGTATGGCTGCCGTAGTCCAGCACGTTGACGGTCTTCACCGTGTCGATGGCCTGCGGCACGTAGCGCACCGGCGTCGAGGTGCGGGTCGCGGTGCTTACCTCCTTGACCTGCGGGTTGTCCTTTTCGCGATCGCTGTCGGCGTTAACCGACAGTTCCGGCAGGGTGGTGGTGGCGGCACTGGCCAGGCTGGCGCTGAACAGCAGCGACAGGCCAAGCGCCAGGGGTGAAAGACGGCAGGGTACAAGCATGGGGACATCCGGATCGAGCAGGTGAAAAAGAGATGCGGATGGTAATGCTTGCTATTTGCTATTGCCCGAGTATTTGTAAAGGGTTGTCATTACATCTGTGTCAGGTTGTTACAGCTCCTGCCCTGTCGCCTTTCCCTGTAGGAGCAGCCTTGCGCTGCGAAGGCGCCCTGACAGGAAAATTGTCCGTTCGATCAAAAGGCTATTTCCTACACAAGATAAATTCTCCGCTGATAGCGCGAACCTGCATGGAAATGCACCAGAGCCGCCGGCGATTTTGGTTATATCAACCTGCATTTCACGAGTTTTTGACATTTGTAATCGCACACGGCTAGGATTCGGCCAACGCCTGCTGGCCATGATTTTGGCCATGCTGCTGCCAGAGGCCGCCGTGTTGTTATCGGCAGGCCTTCCAGTCTGGATCCGCATAGCGTCGAACCTACGAAGGGGCGTTGGTTCCTGGCGTCATATTGCAGAGCGTTTTTGATTAGGAAATAAGGAAAACAACATGTTGAAAACCAGGATCAGCCTGGTCGCCCTGGCGATGATCGCCGCGACCCAGGCACAGGCCAATGATCAGGCCGACAGCAAAGGCTTCATCGAGGACAGCCACGCCAACGTCCTGCTGCGTAACGCCTACATCAACCGCGACAAGAAACACGGCACCGACGACCAGATCGAATGGGGCCAGGGTGTCATCGCCAACTTCTCCTCCGGCTTCACCCAAGGCACCGTCGGTGTCGGCGTCGATGCATTCGGCCTGTACGCCGTGCGTCTTGACGGCGGCAAGGGCCACAACGGTGGCGCCGGTGTCGACTTCTTCAAGCCTTCGGACTTCAAGGACGAGAACGGCAACGCCAACTCGCCGCACAACCTGGCCCGTGGTGGCGCTGCAGTGAAGTTCCGCATCTCCAACACCGTGCTCAAGTACGGTGACCAGATGCCGGCACTGCCAGTACTGCAGTACGACGACGCCCGTCTGCTGCCAGAAAGCTTCACCGGTACCCTGATCACCTCCAAAGAGATCCAGGGCCTGGAACTGAACGCCGGTCGCTTCACCCAGGAAGCGCGCAAGAGCGCCGAGCGCCGTGACGGCGGCGGCCTGAAGTCGATCAACGTCTTCGGCGGTAGCTACAAGTTCACCGACAACTTCACCGCTTCGTTGTACACCGCCGACAACGAAGATGTGATGAAAAAGCACTACCTGGGCTTGAACTACGTCTTCCCGATCGCCAACGACCAGTCCCTGACCTTGGACTTCAACGGCTACAAGTCGGACATCGACAACAAGTTCGTCAAGAGCGCCGAACTCAACGGCGACTCCAACACCATCTGGAGCCTGGCAGCCACCTACGCGTATGGTGCGCACTCGTTCACCATCGCCCACCAGCGCAGCACCGGCAGCACCGGCTACAACTACGGCTGGTACCAGAACGCGGGTGGCGTGGGTGACGGTGGTTCGACTATCTACCTGGCCAACTCGTACTGGTCCGACTTCAACGCCGAAGACGAGCGCTCCTGGCAGCTGGGCTACGGCCTGGACTTCGGTGCCTACGGCATCCCGGGCCTGACCTACAAGCTGGCCTACGTGGTGGGCGACAACATCAACACCCGCAACGTCGCCAACCCGCAGGGCTTCGGTGAAGGTAAAGAGCGCGAGATCTTCAACCAGATCCGTTACGTGGTGCAGGACGGCCCGGCCAAGGACCTGTCGATCAAGCTGCGTAGCTCGTTCGTGCGTACCAACAACGCCGTGCAGCAGAACGGTTACAACGACGACGGCAACGAAGTTCGCGTATTCGTCGAGTACCCGATCAGCATCTTCTGATCCTGATCTGATGGCCTAGGGGCTGCTTTGCAGCCCATCGCGACACAAGGCCGCTCCCACATTGACCGGCATGCGCAGGACCATTGTGGGAGCGGCCTTGTGTCGCGAAAGGGCCGCAACGCGGCCCCAGGCTTTCATGCCGTCTCCACCACTTCCTTGCGCCGCACCCCGGCAACCTTCACCTCTCCCTCCCCAGTCTCCGGCGCAAAGCTGTCACTACGCGCCATCCGCCACATCCGCGCATAAAACTCGCTTTCAATCGAGCCACTGAGCAATTCGCCAGGCTTGAGGAACGTGTGCAGGTCCGAGAACAGCCCGATTTCGCTGGAGCTGATACGCCGTGCCAGATGCTTGGGCTTGAGCTCCGCAGGATGTTCCAGGCCCGCAGCAGCCAACATTTCGGCCAGCGCATGCAGCGTGTTGCGGTGGAAACTGGCTACCCGTTCGGCCTTGTCTGGCACCACCAGGGCGCGCTGGCGCAACGGGTCTTGCGTAGCCACGCCGGTCGGGCATTTGTTGGTATGGCAGCTCTGCGACTGGATGCAGCCAATGGCGAACATGAAGCCACGCGCGGAGTTGACCCAGTCCGCCCCGATGGCCAGCACGCTGGCGATGTCGAAGGCGCTGACGATCTTGCCCGCTGCGCCAATGCGGATGCCGGCGCGCAGGTTCAGGCCGACCAGAGTGTTGTGCACGAACATCAGGCCCTCGCGCATCGGCACGCCCATGTTGTCGCTGAACTCGCGTGGCGCCGCCCCAGTGCCGCCTTCCTTGCCATCGACGACGATGAAGTCCGGAGTGATGCCAGTGGCCAGCATAGCCTTGGCAATGCCCATGAATTCCCAAGGGTGGCCCAGGCAGAATTTGAACCCCACCGGCTTGCCGCCCGACAGCTCGCGCAGGCTGGCAACGAACTGCAGCAACTCGACCGGGGTGCGGAAGGCACTGTGCGCCGCCGGCGAGATGCAATCCTCGCCCTCGCGCACGCCACGGGTTGCGGCAATCTCGGGGCTGACCTTGTGCCCTGGCAGGATGCCGCCGTGGCCCGGCTTGGCGCCCTGGCTGAGCTTGATCTCGATCATCTTCACCTGTGGCGAGCGTGCCTGCTCGGCGAAGCGCTGCGGGTCGAAGCGCCCGTCCTCGGTGCGGCAGCCGAAGTAACCACTGCCGATTTCCCAGATCAGGTCACCGCCATGTTCGCGGTGGTACGGGCTGATGCTGCCTTCGCCGGTGTCATGGGCAAAGCGGCCCATGCGTGCACCGCGGTTCAGGGCAGCGATAGCGTTGGCACTGAGGGCACCGAAGCTCATGGCCGAGATGTTGAAGATCGACGCCGAATAGGGCAGGCGGCATTGCGGCCCGCCAATGGCGATGCGGAACGACGCCGGGTCTGGCGTGGCCACTGGCAGCATGGAATGGCTGATGAACTCGAAGCCGGGCTTGTAGGCATCGTTGAGGGTGCCAAAGGCTTTCTCGGCGCTTTCGTTCTTGGCCCGGGCATAAACCAGCGAACGCTGCGAACGGGAGAACGGTAGCTTGTCGTCGTCGCCCTCGATCAGGTACTGGCGGATTTCCGGGCGGATGGTTTCGATCAGGTAGCGGATGTTGCCCAGGATCGGATAGTTGCGGCGCACGGCGTGGTGGCTTTGCCGCAGGTCGTTCAGGCCGACCAGGCTGAGCAGCGCGGTGATCAGCGTCAACGGCCACAGCCAGGCATGCTGGGGTAGCAGCGGCAGGCTGGCGAAGGTGAACAGCAGGCAGAGGGCGAGGCAGGCGTAGCGGCTGGGTAGAGAGTGTTTCATGGGTCCATCGCAGGCAGGATGACCGGGCCTAGGATAGGCAAAGGTGGGGAGGGGAAAACCTGGGTAATCGGTAAAAGACTGTTACTTGAATGTAGGGCTCTGTACATGGCTCAAGGCCGATGCGGTCCATGTGGGAGCGGCCTTGTGTCGCGAAAGGGCTGCGCAGCAGCCCCAGAATTCGCAGCCATAGCGAAGATCGCTGGGTCTGCTACGCAGCCTTTTCGCGACACAAGGCCGCTCCCACAAAAAGGTGTTAGCGAGGCAATAACACGCTAACCCGCAACCCACCCCCCTCGCGGTTCGCCAGCAGCAACTCGCCCCCATGGCTGGTGGCAATCCGCTGAGCAATACTCAACCCCAGCCCATACCCCCCGGAAGCCTGGTTGCGTGACCCCTCACCGCGCACGAACGGGTCGATGATGGTCGCCAGCAGGCTCGGCGCAATCCCCGGCCCGCGGTCATCGACATGGATGAACACCCCCGTGGTCGCCTGTTCCAGCGTGACCGAAACCTCTTTGGCATAACGCAACGCATTGACCAGCAGGTTCTGCAGGCAGCGCTGCAGCAGCAGGGCATCGACCCGCAGGCTGCCCGCCCGGCCATGCACCGGCAGCGGCTCTTCGGCAGTGGCCAGCTCCGCGCACTGGCGCACCACCAGCCGGTTCAGGTCTACCTGCTGCAAGTTCTGCTGCTCCCCCGCGCGCAGGTAATCGAGTACCTGGCCGATCATGTCGTCCATCTGCGTGATGTTCTGCCGCAGGCGCTGCCGGTGTTCGTCGTCCGGCAGGCGCTCCAGGCGCAGGCGCATGCGCGTCAGCGGGGTGCGCAGGTCGTGGGACACGGCGGCCAGGAAGTAGGCCTTGTCATTGACCATCGCGATCAGCCGCTGCTGCATGGCATTGAAGGCCTGGGCCGCCTGGCGTACTTCCTCCGGGCCATCCAGCGCCAAAGGCGGCTGCTCGAGGTTGCTACCAAGACCGCGCGCGGCATCGGCCAGGCGTCGCAACGGGCGCAGGCACAGGCGCACGGCGATCAGGCACACCAGCAATACCGCGACGATGCGCAGCGCGTACACCCGCAACAGATAATCGCTGATCAGCACCCAGGCCGACTCGCCGCTCCAGCCTTGCAGTTCCTGGCCCTCGATGGTCAGCCAGTGCCCATCGGCCAACGGCACCGCGAACTGCAGATGCGCCTGGGCGGTGCGCAGGCCGAACAGGCTGCGCCAGACGATCGCCTGGCCCTGTTCATCGGTCAATTGCACCTTGATCAGGCGCACGTCCTGGGCATGCCCCAACTCGTACTCGAGGGCCTGGTGCAGCAACAGCTCGACGCGCCTGCGCCCGCGGCGCTCGTCCTGCACCGGCGTGGGTAGGGTTTCGCTGCAACGCAGTTGGTAATGCGCTGGCGCCTGCAGTGCACCGGCGCGGCAGTCAGCCTGGGCGATCAACGGCGCGCTGCGTGCGGCGATGAGCCGGACAGGGGCCTCGAGTACCTGGGCAAAACGCACATCGAACCAGATGCTGCTGGACATCAACTGGACCAGCACGGTGCCGCTGACCATTATCAGCAGCAGCTGGCCGAACAATGTGCGTGGCCATAGCCGGCGCAGCCAGCGCATGTCAGGCATCGGCCCCGTTGGCGGCGATGCTCAGCAAATAGCCTTCGTTGCGGATGGTGAGAATTTGCGCGGCACCCGCCGGAGCGTGGCGCAGGTGCTGGCGCAGGCGGCTGACGCACATGTCCACCGAACGGTCGTCGGGCAGGTGGTCGCGGCCGAACGCACTGCGCGTCAACTGGTCGCGCGACACCACGCGGTTGTTGGCTTCCAGCAGTTCGCGCAGTACGCGGTGGTCGGAGCGGGGCAAGGTCAGGGTCTGGCCATCAGGGCGGGTGAGCAGGCGCTTCATGTGTTCCAGGCGGAAGCCGGCGAACAGCTGGGCATCTTCTACCGGCTCTGCGGCGGGTGCATCCAGGCGTTGCGGACGGCGCAGCACGGCCTTGATCCGGGCGATCAGCTCGCGTGGCTCGAACGGCTTGGCCAGGTAGTCATCGGCACCCACTTCCAGGCCGATGATGCGGTCCAGCGTGCTGCCCTTGGCCGACAGCATGATTACCGCCAGCCCGGGCGTGGCTTGCAGCTGGCGGCACAGGCTGAGGCCGTCCTCGCCCGGCAGCATCAGGTCGAGCACCACCAGCTCCACCTTGTGCCGGGCCAGTTGCTCGCGCATCTGCTCGCCGTCAGCTGCTGCCAGCACGTTATAGCCGGCATCTGTCAGGTAATCACAAAGAAGTTCGCGGATCTCGTCGTCATCATCGACAACAAGCAAAGTTGTGCTCATGCAGAAAAACACCTGTTCGGTGAGGGCCGGTGGCGCTCGTTACGTTCGATTACATCCCCGTACAAGCCGGGTCTGGAGCCCGGGGGGCCGATCCCTAGAATCCTAACAAAAAATCATCTGCAAATACGAAGCCTTCCCAAATGAACTCCGAGAGCACCCCGAACGCCTTCTCCTCCATCAGCCGAGGCGGCACGCGCCTCAAACCGCTGGCCCTGTTCATTGCCGTGGCCGTCAGCGGTGGCGCGATGGCTGCCGACAGCAAGCCCCTGGAGCTGGACGCCACGCAGATCGAAGACAGCGCCCTGCTGCCTGCCGACGAAGCCGGCCAGCTGGGTTACACGGTCGAAAGCACCCGCAGCTCCACCGGCCTGGCGCTGACGCCGCGCCAGACGCCGCAGTCGGTCACCACCATTACCCGCCAGCAGATGGATGACCGCGACATCCACACCATCGAGCAAGCGCTGGAAACCACCCCAGGTGTGACCGCGAGCAAGTCCGAAGTGGGCGGGCGTACCGACTACCGTGCCCGTGGTTACTCGATCAGCAACTGGAAGGTCGATGGCCTGCAGTTCCAGGGTGGCTCCGACTTCAGTGGTGGCGGCAACGCGCTGAACATGGACCTTTACGAGCGCATCGACATCGTGCGCGGCGCCAATGGCCTGCTGGGCGGTACCGGCGACCCGTCGGCCACCGTCAACCTGATCCGCAAGGCGCCGACCAGGACGTTCGGCGGCAGCGCCTATGCCACCTACGGCAGCTGGGACAAACGCCGCCTGGGCGCCGACCTCAACCTGCCGCTGTCCGAAGACGGCCGCCTGCGTTCGCGCTTCGTGATGACCCAGCAGGACGCCAACTCATTCCGCGACAACCAGTCCGAGCGCTCCCGCGCCGCGTTGGCCAACTTCGAGTTCGACCTGGACGACGCCACCACCCTCGGTGCCGGCTACCAGTACGAGTACAACAAGATTGTCGGCGGTGGCTGGGGCGCGAACATCCCGATCTGGTACCGCGATGGCAGCAAGACCGACCTGCCGCGCAGCACCAACGTGGTACCCAGCTGGAGCTTTGGCGAGTACACCACCCGCACCGCGTTCGGCTCGCTGGAGCACCGCTTCGACAACGATTGGACGCTGGACCTGAAAGCCGCCCAGAGCACCGCCGAAACCCTCAACCACCGCGGCCTGGCCAAGGTCAACTCGGCGGGCCGAGGCAGTTACGGCGGCTACTGGGACCAGGATGGCAGCGGTGCCGTGCTCAACGGCCTGCACAGCTCCACCGACACCACCCAGCAATCGGCGCAGATCGACCTGTCCGGCCCGTTCCAGCTGTTCGGCCGTAGCCACCAGGCGATGGTCGGCTACAACGACAGCCGCACCGTGGCCTGGTCGCCGGAATACACCTGCACCATGGTTGGCGACGGCATGGCCAGTTCGCCTGCGCTGGGGTGCCAGTTCCGCGCCAACAACGGCTTCCCGCTGACCGACTGGCACAATGGCGTGGATGACGACTACAACATCATCGCCTCGCGCACCGGCCGCCACAGCAAGACCACCACCCGCCTGCAGGGCATGT
>Ga0247829_10000102_pt1 | contig 23849 bp, 20 predicted proteins | sample 12C_Control_Day4_FD_207765 | JGI IMG/M metagenome (GOLD analysis project Ga0247829, IMG submission 207765) | Soil microbial communities from agricultural site in Penn Yan, New York, United States - 12C_Control_Day4 | ecosystem: Environmental > Terrestrial > Soil > Agricultural land | place... | reverse complement strand
GCGTCGGGACGGCGACATCGGCGGAAGCCGGCGGATGGGGCACAGATACCGCGGCTATTGCCCGCCGGCCTACGTCTACTACTACGCGCCCACGCCCTGCTGCTACCAGTACAGCTACACGCCCTACTACTACAAGACGACCCAGTATTGGCCGGCACGCGTGACCTACTACCGCGCCCCGGTGCCTATTACGGTCTGTCGCGCCGCTGGTAGGCCTACGGCTCGCCGCGACTGACCCTGCCTCCACCTGCATGGCGCTTGTGCGAGCCGGCAATCGCGCCGTAATGGTCGGTGCCGCGCTCGCTTTCTGCCATGCGCGCGGCGAAGCCGAGAAGGCCTGCATGAGCACGGCGCCGTTTCAGCGCAAGGGCCGGTTCTGGCGCGGCAACCTGCACACGCACTCGACGCGCTCGGACGGCCGGCTGCCGCCCGAGGCAGTCGCCGATTTCTACAAGGGCGCGGGCTACGACTTTCTCGCCCTGACCGATCATTTCTGGGAGCACTGCGGCTATCCCATCACCGACACGCGACCGCTCCGCACCAAGTCGTTCACCACGCTCATCGGCGCCGAGATCCACGCGCCCCTGACGGCGAAGGGGCACGACTGGCACATCGTCGCCCTCGGCCTGCCGTTCGACTACGCGCCGCCCGGCGAGGGCGAGACCATGCAGTCCATGTGCCGGCGCGCGGCGGCGGCCGGCGCCTTCATCGGCGTCGCCCATCCGCAATGGTACGGGCTGACCGTCGAGGACGCGCTGTCGATCCCCGAGGCGCACGCCGTCGAGATCTACAATCACGGCTGTGCGGTCGAGAGCGGCCGGGGCGACGGCTGGGTGGTGCACGATGAGGCGCTGGCCCGCGGAGCCCGGCTCGGCGCCTATGCGGCGGATGACGCGCATTTCGGCACGCCCGATGCCGGCGGTGGCTGGGTGATGGTCAAGGCCGAGGCGCTGGAGCCGGAGCCGCTGCTCGAGGCGCTGAAACGGGGCGACTACTATTCCAGCCAGGGCCCCGAGATCCACGACATCGCGGTGAGCGGCGAGGAGGTGGTCGTCGCCTGCTCGCCGGCCTCCTGGGTGGTGGCGGTCGGCGCCGGCGTCGGCACGCGCTGCGCCCACGGGCAGGACCTGACCCGGGCGACGCTGCCGCTCGATTGCTTCGGCGAGGACGGCTATTTCCGCATCACCGTCACCGACGACAAGGGCCGCCAGGCCTGGAGCAACCCCATCTGGCGCTGACCGCCCGTAGCCTTGCCCTTAGTGCTGCGGCCGGGCCACACATCGCACCGATCCCGACGGCTGCCGGCACCTCATCGTTCGGCCTCCTGCTGTCGTTCCCTCCGGAACAGCGCTCCGGCCTGCCGTCGCCTATTCCTCGCACCACGAACACGAAAAACGGGCGAGGCAGCCATGACGATCACTCTCAACACCGTGAACCTCAGCGATGTTCCGCTGGTGGACCCGCAGGCCATGGCGCTGCCCATGCAGTACATGATCGACACCGGCCGCGGCCTGGCGATGCTGCGCGGCGTGTCCAAGGACGAGCTGCGCGAGATCGACCACGCCCTGTGGGATGCGCTCGGCGCCGATCCGGTACAGCGCCTCGCCGTGCTGATGCGCTTCCGCTGCCTGATCCGCGTGTTTGGCGCCCGCCGCCTCGCCGACATGCTGCTCGACAACGGCTACAACCTGATCGCGCCGGCGGTGCAGGTCGCCGCCCGCCTGCGCCTCAACGCCGACCTCGGCTTCAACCCGCTGAAGTTCGAGCGGGCCCTGCAGGAGCTGATGGCCAAGATCGCCCAAGGCCAGCGCCGCGCCGCCGAGAGCGACCAGCTGCTGGCGGCCTGAGCCGCACCCTCTTCCACAGCCGGACAGTCGAGTTGGGGAACCGCCCGACCGTCTTGCGTGTTCTTCCCGCCAACCGGATACGAGAGCCAAGGGGATCGAGCCATGCGTACGATCAAGTTCATGGTCACGGCATGCGGACTGTCGGCGCTGTTCCTGAGCGCCGTGATCGCTCACGCCGTGCTGGCGCCGCTGCCCGACAAGGCTCCCCGGCAGGATCAGGCCTGGACGACCACGATCTACAAGACCACGTTCTGAGGCCCGCTTCGGTCCGCTACTGAAGGGCGTCCGGGACCAGCACCGCGGCGCCCGTCAGCTTCCCCGACCGCAGTTGCGCCAGCGCCTCGTTTGCCGCACTCAGCGCGAACGGCAGGACATGCGTGCGGATCGGAGTGATGGCGGCCAGCGCCAGGAACGCCTCCCCATCTGCGCGCGTGAGGTTGGCAACCGAGCGCACGACGCGCTCGCCCCACAGCAGCGCATAAGGCATGGGCGGGATGTCGCTCATGTAGATGCCGCCGAGCACGACGGTTCCGCCCTTGCGCACGCGCGCGAGCGCCTCCGGCAGCAGCGCGCCGACGGGCGCGAAGATGATGGCGGCATCCAGCTCGACGGGCGGGGCGACCTCGGAGCCGCCGGCCCAGGCACAGCCCAGTTTCCTCGCGAAGGCCTGCGCGTCCGCGTCGCCGGGCCGCGTGAAGGCGTACACCGAGCGCCCCTGGTGCGCCGCCACCTGCGCAACGATGTGGGCGGCGGCACCAAAGCCGTAGATGCCGAGATGGCGCGCGTCGCCGGCCATGATGAGGCAGCGGTAGCCGATCAGCCCGGCGCACAGGAGCGGTGCGGCTTCGACGTCGCTGTAGTTGGCCGGAAGCGGGAAGCAGTAGTCCGCGTCGGCGATCGTGTACTCGGCATACCCGCCGTCGATCTGGTAGCCCGTGAAGCCCGGCGCATCGCACAGGTTCTCGTGGCCGCCCCGGCAATAGGGGCAACGCCCGCAGGTATGGCCGAGCCAGGGGATGCCGACGCGATCGCCCTCGCGGAAGCGGGATACGCCAGCACCCAGCACCTCGACGCGGCCGACGATCTCGTGGCCGGGGATGATCGGCAGCTTGGGCTCGGTGAGCTCGCCGTCGACGACGTGCAGGTCGGTGCGACACACGCCGCAGGCCGCGATCCCGACCAGCACCTGGCCCGGACCGGGCTCGGGCCTCGGCAGGCGCCGCAGCTCGAGCGGCAGGCCGGGCCGATCGAGGACCATGGCTTTCATTTCGGTGCTCATCCGAAGTCGAGACTAGCTCCGCGCACCGCGTCGGTGAAATGGCATCGCTTCGGGGTGGCTCGACAGGAAGTGCCGCAGCGCCATGAACAGCTCGCGCGCATGCCTGCGGTCGTGGCGGGCCAGCGCCGCGCGGATGTCGTCGCGCAGCATGTCGCGGATGGTCTCGGCGCCGTGCTCCTGGTGCAGGAGATAGTCGGCGAGCGCTACCGCGGCGATCTCCGGAATGTGCTCGTGCTCGGCGATGGCGAGAATTTCCTCCTCGCTCAGGTCGCACAGGGCGATGCAGTCCTCCAAACAGATCATGGCAGCAGGACTCCCACGTGCCGCAAACATGACAGTTTCGTGACACCGGGAACGGTGCATTGACCTGCGTCAAGCGGCCGGGCGCTCGACCACCTGATCGACGGGGGCGGCGTTGGGATCTCGACAGCTCGGCCCGTGTCCAATCGTACGACGAGATCGCGTCGGCGCTTGCCGATGCCGAGCCAGGCAGGCCGCACCTGCGGATCGGTGGCGACAGGGTGCGCACCATGGTAGGAGCGGTACATACCTCTCATCGGAGATGCGTCCCGTGATCATCGAGAAGCAGGAGGACGTCACCGCCGCCGTGCTGAGCGAGCTCGCGCGCGCCCCCGACGCGCGGTTCCGGGAGGTCCTGTCGGCGCTGGTGCGGCATCTGCATGCCTTCGCCCGCGAGGTGCAGCTGACCGAGGACGAGCTGCGCGTCGGCGCCGGCTACGTGGCAGCGCTCGGCAAGCACACGAGCGAAGCGCACAACGAGGCGATCCTGATGGCGGGCTCGCTCGGCCTCTCCGCGCTGGTGTGCCTGTTGAACAACAGCGACGGCGTCATGGACACGGATGCGAGCCTGCTCGGGCCGTTCTGGCGCACAAGCTCGCCGCCGACGCCCAACGGCGGCTCCATCGTGCGCTCGCCGACGCCGGGGCCGGCGCTGTTCGTGGATGCCTGGTTCAAGGACCGCTTGGGCCGCCCGATCGAGGGCGCCGAGGTCGACATCTGGCACTCCTCGCCGGAAGGCTTCTACGAGAACCAGGATCCCGGCCAGGCCGACATGAACCTGCGCGGCAAACTCATGAGCGACCGCGAGGGGCACATCAGCTTCCGCAGCGTGCTCCCCGCCGGCTATCCGGTTCCCATCGGCGGGCCGGTCGGCGAGCTGCTGCGCGCCCAGGGGCGGCACAACATGCGCCCCGCGCACCTGCATTTCCTGGCCTCCAAGCCGGGCTTCAGGACGCTGATCTCACAGATCTACGTCGATGACGACCCGTATCTCGAGACCGACGCGCAGTTCGGCGTCACGCGCCACCTGGTCGGCAACTATGTCCGCCACGAAAGCGGGACGCCGCCGGCAGCCGACCTGAAGGCGCCGTGGTACACGCTCGCGCGCACCTTCGTGATGGAGGCGGGCCAATCGAAGCTGCCGCGGGCACCGATCAGCGGCAAGGCCGAGGGCGAGCGCCCGCACCTGCCGGTGCTGGAGCGGCGCGGCTAGGCTCGCACTTGGGGACGTCGGGGGATGGCTCTGCTCAACACCGGGGACGGCTACGGCTCGCTGACGAAGGTCTGCCATTGGCTCGTGGTGGTGCTGTTCGCGTTCCAGTTCGCGGCAGCCAACGTCATGCTGCGGCTCGACGATGGCGGGGCGTTCCTGGGGCTCAGCCAGGACGTCTATTACAACTGGCACAAGTCGATCGGGCTCGTGGCGCTGCTGGCCGCGGTGGTGCGATTGCTGGCGCGGCGCAGCGGCCAGCTGCCGCCCTGGGCGCCGACGCTGAGCGCGGGCGAGCGAAAATTCATCCATCGCGCGGAGCAGGTGCTTTATGCCGCCATGTTCGTGATGCCCGTCAGCGGCTTCCTCTACGTCATGGCCGGCGGCTATGGTGTGAACCTGTTCGGGGTTGTGCATCTGCCAAATCCAATCGGCATCTGGCCGCTGCTTGCCACCGCCGCGAAGTGGACGCACATCGCCAGCGCCTATGCGCTAGTCGCGGCGCTGGCCGGCCACGTGGGCCTCGTGCTGTGGCACACGCTGGTGCTGCGCGACGGCCTGCTGCGGCGCATGCTGCCCTAGTGTCCAGACGTAGGGCGCAATAAGCCCCCGACTTGATCGGGGGCGCATTGCGCCAATCCGCCCGTCGAAACGACGGCGCAATACGCTTCGCTATTGCGCCCTACAACCTGTTACCGCTTCCCAAGGATGGAGACGTCGGAGGGGTTGGTATAGGCGGGGTCGGTCCAGCCGTTCTCGTCGTAGTCGGCCATGCAGCGCTCGGCCAGCGCCTCCATCTCTTTGAGCGCGCCCGAGCCCTGCGCCAGCATCAGCGGAAACAGCCGCACCAGCTCGTGGCTGCCGGCGTAGTTCATCTCGTAGAGCTCGTGGCGCGCGCCGAACTCGGTGCCGACGGCGTCCCACAGCAGCTTCATGATCTTGATGCGCTCCTTGTAATCGACGCCGTTGGAGCCACGCACGTAGCGGGCGAGGTACTTGTCGATGTCGGGGTTCTTGAAGTCGCGGGCGTGGCTCGGCAGGTAGATGAGGCCCGAGGCGATCACCTTCTCCACGATCGACCGCACCGCCGGATAGGCCTCGGTCATGAACAGGCGGTAGGCGGTCGAGGCGCGCATATTGGGCAGCACCGTATCGCCGACCCAGGGCTCCGGATTGCAGGCCATGGCGTCGGAGAGCGACCAGAACAGGTTGCGCCAGCCGATCACCTCGCCGATCTGGGCCTGCACGCCGCGGAAGGCCTCCACGCCCGTCGCGCGCGCGGCCTTGAAGAGAAGGCCGGAGATGAAGTCGAGCTTGACGGCGAGGCGCGTGGTGCCCTGCAAGGTGAAGCCGTTGACGAAGCCCGAGCGCGGGTAGAACTGCTTCAGCCGCTCCACGTCGCGGTGGATGATCACGTTCTCCCAGGGGATGAAGGCGTTGTCGCACACGAAGATGGCGTCGTTCTCGTCGAAGCGGGAAGTGAGCGGGTAGTCCCAGGGCGAGCCGGTGGCGGCGGCGGCAAGCTCGTAGGAGGCGCGGCAGAACAGCTTGATGCCGGGCGTGTTCATGGGCGCGATGAACATCACCACCATGGCCGGGTCGTTGATCTCCTGGCCCATGTTCTGGCCGAGGAAGTTGTAGTGGGTGAGCGCCGAGTTGGTCGCTACCACCTTGGCGCCCGAGACGTAGATGCCGGCGTCGGTCTCCTTCTGGATGGTGATGTAGACGTCCTTGACCTGCTCGACGGGCTTGGCGCGGTCGATGGGCGGGTTGACGAGGGCGTGGTTGAGATAGAGCACGGCCTCCTGGCCGCGCTTGTGCCACGCGCGCGCGTTGTCGGCGAATGGCCCATAGAACTCGGCGTTGGCGCCGAGCGTGTTGAGGAACGCGGCCTTGTAGTCGGGGCTGCGGCCCATCCAACCGTAGGTGATGCGCGCCCACGCCGCGATGGCGTCGCGCTGGGCGATCACGTCCTCGCGCGAGCGCGCGGCCTTGAAGAACTTGTGCGTGTAGCCGCCCGAGCCCGTGTCGGTCGGCGCGGTCAGCACGTCCTTGGTCTTGGGGTCGTGCATGGCATCGTAGAGCTTGGCGACCGAGGCGGCAGCGTTGCGGAAGGCCGGATGCGTGGTGACGTCCTTCACGCGCTCGCCGTAGGCATAGACCTCGCGCCCGTCGCGCAGCGACTCCAGGTACTCCGCGCCGGTGAACGGGCGCTTCTTGCCCTCGAGGACGGCTTCAGGTTTGTCGGCCATGGCGCATTTCGTCCCCTGTGTGTCTTGGAGGTGTGCCGATGATAGCCAACGGCGCGCCGTGCGCCTACGCCGACGGCGGCGATGTTGCCGCGGCCGGGGCGCCTTCAGCGAGGGGCCATTCAGCTTGTGGTCATGTTGTCGAGCGCCTAATCTCCGCCACGCAGGAGCGGTACGCGCCGGCAGCGTGACGGGCACAGGCCCTGCGCGCCGGCGTGCTCGGGAGGAAGCGCATGCGGAATGCCCTCGGCGCAGCTTGGGTTCTGGCCTGCCTCGTGCTGGCGATGGGGTTTGCCCATATCGGCGTGCCGCTCGTCCCGGCGGCGGCGGCAGAAACGCAGACGGCGAGCCTGAATGAGCGGGCCGCGGCGCCGGATGTGCGCGCCTCGCCCCAGCAGAACATGAGCACGCTGCCCAAGACGGCGCAGATGCGCTGCCCGGCGGGCCAGCTTGTGTTCTTGTCGACCGCGTGCGGCTGCAACGGCGCCTGCTGCGCCTGCTCGCAGGGCGCGCGCTATCTCAACCACTGCACCTGCCGGTGCGAGCAGGCGCCGCCGGCGCCGGCCTCTTGCCGCTTCGGGTTCAGCGTCGGCAGCCAGTAGCGCGCCGGCTCCCTCGAGTCCTCAACGGCACTTGGCGGTGAACTCCTCGAGCAGCTGGGTGGAGCGCTCCTGCGCGATCGGCGTGAGAGAAAAGGCCACCAAGAACTCGGAGCGCTTGTTCTTCAGGAACAGCTCGGCAACCGAGAAGGCGTCGGGCTCCTTGGATATGGTGGACAGGTCCTCCGGCAGGCAGCGGCCGCGGCTGTGCTGCTCGACGATGCTCTGCATCACGTGCGACAGCTTCCAACCGAGCGGCAGATTGAAGCGCTCGTACTCCAGGGTGAACTGCGGCTCGGGGCGCGCCGAGCAGGGCACGGTGCGCACCTGGTTGTCCGGCGCGTTGCCGCCTCCCGCGCCGTCCGTGGTGTTGAGCGAGTGCATTCCGCCTCCCGGACACTCGAGCAGGGCCTGGCGGTAATTCTCGTCGAGGAAGGCGTTGCGGACGCTGTAGCCGCGGCGCAGGCGCACGTTGAGCATGGCGCGCACGGGCGGTGTCGCCTCGTCGAGCAGCCCGGACGTCGCGACTCCCTCCGGCTGCTGGCTGCCGATGACGATCATGTGCAGCTTGATCAGACCGTTGAGCTCGAAGGGCCGCAGCGCGAAGCGGACCGCACGCAGCGCCTCCAGGCCCGAGGCCTCGAAATAGGCGCCGTCGACGAGCGCGAGCGGGCTGCCGGGCACCTTCGCCGGCGGCAGCACCCAGGGGAAGCGGCCGCTCAGCCCGACGGCCGCGGAGAGCGTGACGTCCTTGGTCTCGGGCAGCGAGTTGGCGTGCAGGTAGGCGATGTCGGAGCCCGACTCCTGCACGGTGGCGCGGAAGGGGGCGATGACGATCAGCCGGCCGTCCTCCACGCTGGTGGTGTTGATCAACAGTGCCGGGCCGGCGTCGGCGGGGCTCCAATGCTCGAGGAACGGGCTGGCGAACGGGTTCTTTGCGTCCCGCTCCCATTTCGCCCAGCTGTCCTCGATGCTCTCCTCCAGCGCGCGACCGCGGCTCATCTGCGTGAGGGCCGTCAAGCCGGGGATGTTGGAGACGAGGCTCACGGGCACGATGTGCTGGGCGAGATCCGCAAACAGCGCGCGCGCCACGATCGGGGCAAGGAAATCGCCATCGAGCAGCCGGTCGATCCGCTTCTCCAGGGGCCCTGGCGTGGGCTCGGCGGCGAGGTCGAGCTTGCAGGGCTTCCACGGCGCATTCGTCGCCTCCTTCTTGGCGAGGGCTGCGAACATGGCGGCGCCGAGGCTGCCGCCGGACACGCCGCTGACGGCGAAGATGTGCTGGGAGAAGCTCGGGCACTGGTCCTGGATGCGGGCGAGAATCTTGGCCGTGAACTGTGCCGCATAGAGGCCGCCGGCCTCGGCCGCGACGAGATAAACGGGATAGGGCTGGCCCTCGAATACGTCCCTGTCCTTGCGCGCGCCGAGCCACTCCGAGAAGCGATTGCCGATCTCGGAGACAGGCGGGATGTCCTTCGGCCGATCGACCACCGTGATGCGATGCATGTTGCCGGCGTCGAGCACGGTCCAGACGAGACTCCAGACGATGAGAAGCAGCACGAAGGGAATGCCGTGACGGGCGGATGCGCCCTGCAGCAGGCTGAGGCCGACCAGCAGCAGGCAGAGGAAGACCAGGAAGATCGCCAGCGAGCCCGCGTGCTGGGACAGCGGGACCGAGACTGCCGGAAAGAACGCCATTGCGACCAGGAACGCCGTGAGCGCGTAGCAGAGCACGCGCCAGGGCCGACCGAAGGCCGTGCTCGCCGGGGATGCGGGCGGGCTGCCCCAGCGCTGCCAGCTGTAGGTCGCGATGAGAAAGAGGATGGCTACGACCGCGACGCCCGTCGCCGCGACCGTCAGGTGGCGCGCGGCGACCCGCATCTCCGCGATGATGCGCTCGAAGTCGGCGCCGACGTGGGTGGCGATGCCCGACACGTCGCGCACGGCGAGGAACATGCCGACTGCAGCACCGGCGAGCACCAGCGTGCCGCACAGCGGCGGGCCCCAGCGCAGGGTTGAGCTCAGCACCTGGCCAGGGTTGCTGGATTTGGCAAGGTGCATGGCGGCGCGATGGCGGCCGACGTAGAAGGTGAGGAACGCCGCGAGCAGCAGCGTGAGGGCAGTGAACGCGGCCTGACTCAGCGCGATGGTCGCAGCCTCCGGCTTACGCAGGTTCTCGGCCAGCGCCCGGTAGAGGTCGCGCACCTGATCGGGCAGCACAAGCAGGCAGACGGCCAGCAGAGCAACGACCGCAGGCATGCGCAACACGCGGAGCGCCTCGAAGAACTCGTCCATCCGGTGGCGGCGAGCTTCGGCATCCATCTGGTACCTCCCTCAGCAGCAGGCGCATTGCGCCCACCGCACCCACGCCGGCCCCCGCCAGGCCGGCGCTCAAGTCTACATAGCTGATGGTATCGCGACCGATTGTGTTGTTTAGAGGCCAAATCTGGAGGCCAAGTCCGGACGCGTGGCCGCAAGCGATTCCCGACTTTCCGAGAGAGTCCTGCTCCGCTACTGTTTCAGACGCATTTCACGATCGGGGGGTTGTCAGCAAGGCCATGTTGCGCGCCCGAGCCCTAAGGCTGAAGTGGCCGGTCCAGGTCAGCGTGTTTGTAACGCATTTCCTGCACCACACGCTCGCTTTCTTTGTCTGGGCATCGCTGATCCTGCACGTCGCGATCCCGATGGCCGCGGCGGGCATGAACGTGCACCAGATTGCCCAGGAGGGGCGCAAATTCCTGAGCGAAGGTCGCGTCAGCTGGCGAATTGTCATCGCAATCGCGCTCGTGCCGGCGGTCCTTGTCGCAGTGCGGCAGGCCTACCTGTCATGGGAAGGCGTCCGCGACCGCCTGCATCAGCGAGGGTACGCGCCCGATCACGGTGTGCACGTGATCAAGTGGCCGCTCCGCACGGGACGGTTCGTGGCGACCCTGTTGCATCAGATGGCGGCGTTTTGCGGCTGGGTCTGGATCCTGTTCGCCCTGGTCGGGAGCCTTGGCGAGGCCGGCAATCATGTCATGAACCTGCGCGAGGCCGGCGTCGACTACTTCAAGGACGTCGGCGGCATCGACTGGCGCTACCTGCTCGCGGCGTCCGCCGTTCCCGCCTTGCTGATGGCGTTGTGGAACGCCAAGCGTGCCTACCGGCGGTTGCTTGCCATGGCGCAGGACCATCTGCCCAAGCTTGCGGTTCCTCCGCGGCCGGCGTGACGCGCAGTGCGCGCTTGTTGAGACAGGAGAAGCACCATGCCGGTTTTCGAGAAGGGGCCAGTCCAGATCTTCTACGAGGAAGCCGGCGCCGGCTTCCCGCTGCTGTTGCTCCCGGGTGGCGGCTTGAACTCCACGATCTCCTTCTTCACGGGAAGCGCGCCTTTCAACGCGATCGAGGAGCTCGAGGGAGAGTTCCGCTGCATCACGGCGGACCTGCGCAACGCCAATGGCGGGAAGTCGTCGGGTCCCGTGGAGGTCGATCGGCCCTGGGATGCCTACGCCGACGACCAACTCGGCCTGATGGATCACCTCAAGATCGACAAGTTCCTGGTCATGGGCTTCTGCATCGGCGGCCCGTTCATCTGGAACCTGCTGCGACGGGCGCCCGACCGCATCGTTGCCGCGGTGCTGGCGCAGCCGAGCGGCTTCCGCCCCGAGACGCCCGACCTCTTCTACCAGAACAACATCAAGGGCTGGGGACCGCCGCTGTGCGCTCGCCGTCCCGACGTCACGATGACGATGGTCGATGCGTTCCTGAGCAGGATGTACCGCGCCAACGCCGATTTCGTCTTCACCGTGACGCGTGATTTCGTGCGTGCGTGCCGGACGCCCGTGCTGGTCCTCCCCGACGACGTCCCGGCACACCCCTTTGCGGTGGCCATGGAGTCCGCGCTGCTCGCACCCAACTCCCAGGTCAGCCTCTATCCGTGGAAAGAGACCAAAGACACCATCCCGCTGGCCGTGCGCCACGTCCGCATGTTCCTGCAGGCCCATCGACCGCAGTCGGCGCGCTAGAGTCTTCGGGGCCTCATCGAGCCGGAGCGCGATAGAGCCTCGCCAGCTGTCGATTGCCGGGGATTGCCAGCGCTCGGCAATCCTCTCTTCACCCTCTCGAAGGAAACCGCATCGGTCGCGCCCAAGGTCCACGCCAAACTCGTCGTCGGACTTGGCAGGAGGATCTGCAATGCGGTGCGCAATCGTGGCGATGGCTTCCTTAGCGGTGTGCACATTCGCCGCGAGCATCGGTGCAGTCGCGCAGCATTGGCGCATCCCCGACGGTTACGACAATGCGACGCCCCGCTACTACGACTATCGCGCGCCCCGCGCCTACTACCCTGACGAGGCGCCGGCGGCGCTGCGTCTGGACGGCCCTGTCGTGGTCGCTCCACCCGCGGCAGTGGTTCCCGTCCCACCTGCGCCACCGGCTCCGCCCTATGCCCCGACCGGCGCCAATCTGCCGCCTCCCGCGTACCCGCCACCGGCATACGGCTATGCGGCACCGCTCACGCCGTACCCCGCCGCCAACATCAGGCCGATCTGCGGCGTGTACAGGTTCTGGAGCGGCGACCGCTGCATCGACGCCCGCGGCGACTAAGCAGATCGGCTCCCGGACTCAGGTGCGCGCGATGTTGCGCACCTCATCGGGGCGGATCACGATCGGCCCTTCGATCAGGCGCGGCTTGAGCGGCGAGATCGGCTCCACCAGCGGCTCGCGGGGTCCCGGGTTGCGCCGCCAGCGCCAGCCGGTGCGCGGCGGCACGGCATCGAGGCGGATCGGGTAGATGGTGAGCTTGTCGGGCTCGAACTTCATGCGCAGGAAGCAGCGGTAGCCGTCGAGGCGCTGGGAGGAGAACAGCCAGTCGCAGTTCACCTTGCCGAAGATGTAGGTGACCATCAGGTAGAGGCCGAAGATCAGGCCGCCCAGCGTGCCGCCGATCAGCACCATCTCGAAGGGGTAGATGAAGCTCACCCAGAACGGCACCGGCGCCAGCAGCAGCGTGGGAGCCGCGGCGGAAGCGGACGTCCCCGCCAGGGTGTCGAGGTGCCTCTCGAGCCAGGTATTATTGAAGTAGGCGAAGGCGCAGTAGAGCCCCCACATGAAGAGCAGGTGCGTGCCGTGATGCAGGGTCGCCACCACCACCCGGCTCGCGAGGCCGCGCTTGCCTCGATACTTCGATTGCGTGATGGCGAAGAACGCGAACCAGATGCCGAACAGGAAGAGCGCCGCACCGACGCTGTTGATCATGCCGAGCAGCAGCAAATGCACGCACTTTAGGAACAGGTAGCCGGTATTGTCCGCCATCTGCTTGAAGGACGTCGCAGCCTTGATGTCGGCGATGTAGAAGTCGATGAGCTGCAGCGTCCAGTCCTCGATCCGTCCCGTGCCGTTGAAAGGCCGGTAGCCGTTGCGCTCGGGGCCGGGATCGAGCAGGCAGCTCTTGACGTCGCCCGTGGCCACGTTGCTGCGCGTTCGCTGCTGCTGCGGCCGCTGCGTCGGCTCGAGACATTCTCGAACGGCCTGCGGCGTCTGGATGAGACCGCGGGTGATCTGCTGGTCCTTCGGCACCTCGAGCCAGAAATCGATGCGCAGGGTTGCAAACGTCCAGGTCAGCAGCCAGTAGACGATGCCGACCGCCAGGCAGAAGCCGAAGTTGCGGAACGGGAACAGCCAGTTGCCCAGTGCCAGGCGATAGCTCGTGGCCTTGCTCGGATAGCACGCATTGGCCGTCGTCTGCTTGGGCGGCTCGGTGTCCGAGCCGCTGGGCTCGAGCTTGCGGTCGAGCCGGAACTCGAGCGTCTTGCCGACCCATTCGAAGTCGAGCTTGCGCTTGAGGTGATAGGTGCCGTGGATGTAGGCGCCCGCGCCGCCCGCGGTGATGAGGTTCATGTTGCCGAGCGCCTGGCTCTCGTTGTAGCGGCTGTAGTGGTGCCAATCGCCCGAGAAGATGCCGCACAGCTTGGCGCCGCGCCGGATCGGAGCCTCGATGAGGCCGTTGAGGTTCTGGCGCGCGAAGCGCTCCGCCGGCGTGCCGAGCGCGTACCAGCTGGGCTCGGCCGTACACAGGATGAAGCGGTCCTCGGGGCCCATCTGCTCGGCGACGGCGCGGAAGTAGCTGAGCTGGCCCGGGTCGAGCAGGTCGTTGAGCTGGATGTCGGCGCCCCAGATCCACCAGTTGTGCGGCAGCTTGATCGCAAACGAGCTGCGATGCTGGCGCGTCTCCCAGTCGCCGAAGCGCATGCCGCCGCCGGTGCCGGCGCGTGCCCGGCAGAACTGGTCATCGAAGGCGTTGAGGCCGTCGTACCAGTCGTGGTTGCCGGGGATGGCGAACACATGCCGGCTGGCAGGCGGAAGGCGCCCGGTTTGCGGATCGATGGCCGGCTCGGACAGAGCCATGGCGTAGGGCTTGAAGGTCTTGAGCTCGTAGTCCTCGTGCGTGGGCCAGGGATAGACCTCGTCGCCGCTGAGGATGAGGAGGCGGCCGTGCTCGAGGGGCTCGCTGCCTGCCAGGCCCTTGATGCCGCGAATGCCGCCGGTGGTCCTGGCCTGCTCGGGATGGAGCTTGTCGGCGGCCAGCAAGTAGGCGACCGAGTAGGTTGAATCGAAACCGTCGCCCAGATCGGCGGCAAAGTCGACCCAGTAGGGCGTGCTGCCGCCCGCCTCGCCGCTGTAGTCGTACCGGTTGCAGAACTTCTTCTTGAGCTCCTCGTCTGTCGGGATCGGGTCGGCGACGTGCTGGATGCCGCGCTGGTCGGCAAACTCTCCGAAGATGCGCGCGACAGTGTCGCGATAGGCCGCCAGCACCAGGAGGTGCGGGCTGAACCAGCGCACCATCTGCGCATAGGAGTTGAGATTGCGCTCGATCTCCATCAGCCTCCCCCGGGGCGATAAGCAGCGACAGAAAGGACGCAAGCGTAGGTGCTGGCAGGGAGCAAATCAATTGCGCCATCGACGGCGCCGATCGATCGCGCCGGGCACAGTGGCCGCTAGGCCGCCAACGGAGAACGTGGGCTAAATAATGGCCGCTATAAGCGTGGGCGCGTCATAGAGCGCACTCCTGCGGCGCCCGCGACACGGTCCCGGACCAATTGGGGCGCTATAGTCTGCCCTGGGGCAGCAGGCGTTGCAGGGAGGCAGGCGTGCCGAAGCGTTCGCTGATACTGGCTGGTGGCGGAGTGAAGGTCGCCTACCAGGCCGGCGTGCTGCAGGTGTGGCTCGACGAGGCCGGCCTCACCTTCGACCACGCCGACGGCGCCTCGGGCGGCGTCTTCAATCTCGCCATGTACTGCCAGGGCATGAGCGGCAAGGAGATGGCCGACAACTGGCGCAGCTTCCCCGTGCTCAGGTCGATCGGGCTGAACTGGTTTCAGCTCATGCGCTTCTACTGGTCGGAATCGCTCCTCACCTACGACAAGTTCCGCAAGCAGGTTCTGCGCAAGGGCTGGAAGCTCGACTGGGACAAGATCAGGACGGCCCAGCGTCCCGGCACCTTCAACGTCTACAACTTCACCCGCAACAAGCTCGAGGTCATCGAGCACGGGGCCATGAGCGAGGACCTGCTGGTGGCGTGCGTGACGCTGCCGATGTGGTTCGCGCCGGTGACGATCAACGGCGACCGCTACATCGACGGCGTCTATCTCACCGACGCCAACCTGATGGAGGCGATCCGGCGCGGCGCCGACGAGCTCTGGATCATCTGGACCGTGAGCCGCAAGGCGAGGTGGAAGGGCGGCTTCATCGACACCTACTTCCAGATCATCGAGACGACGGCCAACGGCCACCTGCAGCGCGACCTCGACCGCATCGAGGCCAGCAACCAGGCGATCGCGGCGGGCAAGGCGGGGGAGTTCGGCCGGCCGATCCGCGTGGAGATGCTGGCGGCCGAGGTGCCGCTGCACTACCTCGTCAACGTCTCCTGGCCCGAGTTCACCGCCGCCGTCGAGCAGGGCATCGCGGATGCGCGCGCCTGGTGCCGCGAGCGGGGCATGACGCTGACGTCGGATGCGGCGGGCAAGGGCCCGGACCTGATGGCGCTCACCTTCCGCGAGACCATGCGGGGGCCGTTCGCGCTCGGCGTCACCGATCCCGTGGAGGGGCATCGACGCGGCGAGCAGCAGGGCACCTCGCTCGCGCTGCACGGCAATATCCGCATCGATGCGTTCGATCGCTTCGTCAACGAGCGCGACCATGCGGGGACGCTCACCGGCACCGTCGATTTCAATGCCGCGCCGTTCGGCAAAGACATGGCGGGCTCGAAGGGCGTGTTCAATCTTTTCAAGCCGGGCGGCACGACCGCGGCCAAGCCGAAAGGATTGTTCCGGCGCAAGGCGAAAGCGGAAGGGCCGGTGGACCTCAAGCATTTCATCTACGAGCTGGCGTTCGAGCACGACGGCAAGCCCTACTACCTCGCCGGCCGCAAGGACGTACGCGAGGGCGGCGAGCTGTGGGGGGATACCACGACCCTCTACACGCGCCTGCACGAGGGCAGCGACGCCACCGGCAAGGTGATCGGCGCCGGCGTGCTGACGCTCGGGGTCAACGAGCTCGCCGACCTGCTCGGCACAGTGGAGGTCCACAACGCCAGCTCCGAGCCGGAGCGGCTGGCCGTCGTCATCCGCTTCGGCCGGCTGTTCCTGGGCGAGCTGTGGGACAGCTACGGGCGCTTCATGCCGGGGCTGCCGTAGGGAGTATCGGGGCGATGGACTTCGACGCAATCGTCATCGGCAGCGGCTTCGGCGGCGCGGTCAGCGCCTGCCGGCTGGCGGAGGCCGGCTACCGCGTGCTGGTCCTCGAGCGCGGCCGACGCTGGGATGCCAAGACCTATCCGCGCAGGGATGACGACCCGTGGTGGTGGAGCAACGAGCTGCCCGAGCGTTGGAACGGCTGGCTCGACCTGCGCGTGTTCAAGCACATGGCGGTGGCGCAGGGCGCGGCCGTGGGCGGCGGTTCGCTGATCTATGCCAACATCTCCGCGGTGCCCGACAAGTCGGTGTTCGACAAGGGCTGGCCGGCGGAGATCACCTGGGAGGCGATGGCGCCGCACTACGAGACCGTGGGCCGCGTCATGAACGTGCAGCAGGTGCCGGACAGCCAGTGGTCCAAGAAGATGCAGCTGATGCGCGAGGCGGCCGAGGCGGTCGGCGCCGGCGCGCGCTTCCAGAAGCTGGAGCTGGCGGTCTCCTTCGACCCCGAGTGGAACTACTCGCTGCCCGCCGCCTTCGATCCGCGCCACAGCAAGCGCTTCGTCAATGCGCAGGGCGTCGAGCAGGGCACCTGCGTGCACATCGGCAACTGCGACATCGGCTGCGAGGTCGATGCCAAGAACACGCTCGACCGCAACTACCTGGCGCTCGCCGAGAGCAAGGGCGCGGAGGTGCGCCCGCTGCATCTCGTGACCAACATCGAGCCCGCCGGCGAGGGCTACAAGGTGAGCTACGACCGCATCCAGCCGGGCCGGCGCACACCCAATTCGGCGACCGCTCGCCTCGTCGTGCTGTCGGCTGGATCGATGGCCTCGACCGAGCTGCTGCTGCGCTGCCGCGACGAGTACGGCAGCTTGCCCAAGGTGAGCGGGCAGCTCGGCTACAACTGGTCGAGCAACGGCGATTTTCTGACACCGGGCTTCTACCTCGAGCGCGAGGTGCAGCCGACCCAGGGCCCCACCATCACCGCCGCCATCAATTTCCTCGACGGCAGCCAGGACGGCCAGCGCTTCTGGATCCAGGACGGCGGGCTGCCCAACCTCGTCGCCAACTGGATCACGACGGCCAAGGCGCCGGACGCGCGCGTGCAGGCGTTTCTCACGTTCGCCACCGCGGCGATGCGCCAGTTCGGGCCGCTGGAGAACGCCATGCCGTGGTTCGCGCAGGGGATCGACGCCGCCAACGGCCGGCTGGTGCTGCGCCGGCCCTGGTGGATCGCGGGCGAGTACAAGCTCGAGCTCGATTGGGCGGTGGAGAAGTCGGCGCCGGTGATCGAGGCCATCATCTCGATGCACAAGGAGCTGTCGAAGGCCACCGGAGGCATGGCGCTGGTGCCGCCGTCGTGGACGCTCGAGAAGTATCTGATCACGCCGCACCCGCTGGGGGGGTGCAACATGGGCGCCACGGCCAAGGACGGCGTCGTCGACCACAAGGGCGAAGTGTTCGGCTATCGCAACCTGTTCGTGATCGACGGCGGCATGATCCCGGAGGCCGTGGGCGTGAACCCCTCGCGCACCATCGCCGCGCTCGCCGAGCATGCGGCCGGGGCGATCGTGGCGGAGGGCCGCTAGCGTGTACCCTCGCCTTTCCACGCCGCTCGATGTGATGAAGCCCTACTACGACGTGGTGGTGGTGGGGTCAGGCTATGGCGGCGGGGTCGCGGCCGCGCGGCTGGCGAGCGCGGGTCGGAGCGTGTGCGTCCTGGAACGCGGGCGCGAGATCCCGGTCGGCGAGTTTCCCGCACGCCTGTCGGAGATGAACCGCGAGCTGCAGGTGAGCTCGGGCCTCGGCCGCATCGGCAATCCGGCAGGCCTGTTCGACGTGCGCCTCGGGCGCCACGTGCACGTGGCGATGGGCTGCGGGCTCGGCGGCACCTCGCTGATCAATGCCAACGTCTGCCTCGAGGCCGACCCGCGCGTGCTCGACGACCCCTGCTGGCCGCAGCCCGTGCGCGCCGACGGCCTGCTGGCGGAGGGCTTCGCGCGCGCCCGCGCCATGCTGCGCCCCTCGCCCTATCACGGCGTACGCAAGCTCTTGAAACTCGAGCAGCTCGCTGCCTCGGCCAGCGCGCTCGGGGCCGAGGTCACGCTGCCGCCGCTGCACATCGCCTTCGAGCATGGCCCCAACGCAGCCGGCGTCGAGCAGAACGCCTGCACGCTGTGCGGCGACTGCTGCGGCGGCTGCAACGTCGGTGCCAAGACCACCACCGCGCTCACCTACCTGCCCTACGCGGCGCGCTTCGGCGCCCACATCTTCACGCGCATGACGGTGCGCTCGCTCGCCAGGCGCAAGGACGGCAAGTGGCTGCTCAACCTGGTGAGCCATCCCGAAGGCGGCTGGGAGAGCCGCATGACAGTGACGGCGGGTGTGGTCGTGCTGGGCGCGGGCACATTGGGCTCGACCGAGATCCTGCTGCGCTCACGCGCCGAGGGTTTGTCGCTCTCGGAGCGGCTGGGCGAGCGGTTCACCACCAACGGCGATGCGCTCGCCAACGCCTACAACAACGACCGGCCCGTCAACAACATCGGGGTCGGCTATCCGGCCAAGGTCGACACCGAGCCGGTGGGACCGGCGGTCGCCGGGCTCGTCGACCTGCGCGGGACGGAGAGGCTGGAGGACGGGCTGGCGCTGGTGGAGGCGGCGATCCCGAGCGCCTCGGCGGCGATCCTGCCGGCGCTGTTCGCGGGCGGCGGACCGCTGTTCGGGCGCGACAGCGACGTCTCGCTCGAGGATCAGCTCGGCGAGGCGGGCCGGGCGCTGGAGAGCCTGCTCAACGGCGCCTACCGGGGGGCGGTACGCAACACGCAGACATTCCTGGCGGTGGGCCACGATTCGGGGCTCGGGCGCATGCGGCTGGAGCGGGACCGGATCGCCATCGACTGGCCGGGCGCGGCGCAGGAGCCGGTGTTCCAGCGCATCGAGGAGACATTCATGCGGGCAACTGCGGCGACCGGCGGCACCTACATGAAGAACCCGCTGTCGCTGCGGCTGATGGGCGGCAACCTCATGACGGTGCACCCCCTCGGCGGCTGCGTCATGGGCGGCGACCGGCACGCTGGCGTGGTGAACCACAAGGGCCAGGTGTTCGACGGCGCGCCCAACGCTGCCAACAACGACGTCCACGAGGGGCTCTACGTGTGCGACGGCTCGGTGGTGCCGCGGCCGCTCGGCGTGCACCCGTTGCTCACCATCACCGCGCTCGCCGAGCGGGCGATGCTCCACCTGGCGCGCGACCGGCGCTGGAACATGGCGGCGGCGCTGCCGCCTGCGGCTGCCAATGCCGCGCCGGCGGAGAAGAGGTCCGCGAGATAGGTCCGCGTGCCTGCCCAGGTACGTCATCCCGGCGAAGGCCGGGACCCAGCACGCCTTGCTCGTTGGGCAGATGATCGAGACGTGCATGGGTGCCGGCCTTTCCCCGCGAGCGCCCTGGCGGGCACTCGCGGCGCCGGCATGACGGCGGTGGCGCCGCGCCCATGGCCCATGCGGGTTGACGAAGCGTGGGCGTCCGCTCACCAATGGGGCTTGCGATACGAAGAAGCCATCGGGAGGGACGCATGTCCGAAGCCGTGAAGGTCGAGCGCCACGGGGCCGTGGCCGTCCTGCGCCTCGACGATCCGAGCGCGATGAACGCGCTCTCGCCTGCGGTCAAGGCGGGCATGGAGGCGAATGTGCCGAGGCTCGTTGCCGATGCGGCCGTGCGCGCCATTGTCATCACGGGCACCGGCAAGGCGTTCTGCGCCGGCGGCGACATCCGCGCCATGAAGGACCCGGAGGGCCGCAAGGCGCCCGCCGTGCGCAACCGCATGCGGGTGGCGCACGCCTGGGCCCGCGCGCTGCTCGACTGCGACAAGCCGGTGATCGCGGCGGTGAACGGCGCGGCGGTCGGCGGCGGCCTGGCGCTGGCGCTGCTCGCCGACATCGTCATCGCCAGCCGCGAGGCCTATTTCATGAGCGGCTATTCCAAGCTCGGCGCGCTGCCCGACCTCGGCATCCTGCAGACGCTGCCGTGGGCGATCGGCAGCCTGCGCGCCAAGGAGATGATCATGCTGAACCGGCGCTATACGGCCGAGGAGGCGGTGGCGATCGGCCTCGCCAACCGCGCCGTGGCGCCCGAGAAGCTGATGGCCGAGGCGCTGGCGGCGGCGGAGGAGATCGCCTCGGGCCCGGCGGCGATGCTGACCATGAGCAAGGTGATGATGAAGCGCGCCTACGAGGCGAGCGTGGAGGATTTCTTCGAGCGCGAGGCCGTGTCGCAGGCGATCGCCTTCGGCAGCGCCGAGTTCAGCGAGGGCGTCGACGCGTTCCTGTCCAAGCTCAAGCCGCGGTTCAATGGGTGAGGCGCGGCGCAGGGGGGGCCAGCCGGTCGGTCTCGCGTTTTTCGTCGGCGCCTTCTAAGATGGTGACACGTTCTGCCCTCCGACAGGAGACTTGCCCCATGGATCGCCGGATCACGCTGAAGGACGCAGACATCACCTCGGGCAGAAGCGTCAGCCGGCGAACGCTCCTGCATTCGCTGGGCCTCGGCGCGACTGCCGCCGCGACCGTGGCCGGTCTCGGGAGGATGGCGCAGCAGACCGAGCCAAAGAAACCCAAGCCCGCCGACCCCTGTCGGGATCGCGATCACGGCCCCAGCGATCGCGACGGCTGTCCCACCTCGTAGCCTTGGCTGCCGCGGCGGGGTGGCATCAAATCTCGACGCCGTGCTCCTCGGCGTAGCGCTTGAGCTGGGCGCGGATGCTGCCTTGGGCGGTGGGCAGCATCTCGAGCAGCCAGCCCTGGAGCTGGGCGGCGTCGAGGCTCAGGATCATCGACTTGACGGGGCCGATGGAGGCCGGCGCCATCGAGATGGCGCGGAAGCCCAGGCCGATCAGCGCCATGGCCTCGATCGGCCGGCCCGCCATCTCGCCGCACAGGCTGAGCGGCCGCTCGTGGCGCCTGGCGGCCTCGACGATGGTGGCCAGCGCCTTGAGCGGGGCAGCGGAGAGCGCATCGTAGCGGGCGGCGACGCGCGGGTTGTTGCGGTCGGCGGCGAAGAAATACTGCAGCAGATCGTTGCTGCCGACGGACACGAAGTCGACGCGCGGCAGCAGCGCGTCGAGCTCGTAGAGCAGCGACGGCACCTCGATCATGACGCCGAGCAGCACCCTGGTCGGCACGGTGGTGCCGCGGCGGCGCAGCAGGTCGAGCTCGCGGTTGATGTGGGCATGGGCCATGTCGACCTCGCCGATGGCGGTCACCATCGGCAGCAGCAGGCGCAGCTCGAGGCCGGCGGTGGCGCGCAACAGGGCGCGGACCTGCGTGCGCAGCAGGCCCGGCCGATCGAGGCCGAGGCGGACGGCGCGCCAGCCGAGCGCGGGGTTCTCCTCCTGCGGCTGGCGCAGATAGGGCAGCATCTTGTCGCCGCCGACGTCGAGCGTGCGGAACACGACCGGCTTCTGCCCGGCTTCCGCCACCACCGCGCGGTACATCTGGGTCTGCTGCTCGAGGCGCGGCAGGGTGGCCGACACCATGAACTGCAGCTCGGTGCGGTAGAGGCCGATGCCCTCGGCGCCCGACTCGGCCAGATGCGGCACGTCCATCAGCAGCCCGGCATTGATGTGCAGCGCGATGTGCTGGCCGTCCTTGGTGGTGGCCGGCCGATCGCGCAGCTTGCGGTACTTGCGGTGGCGGCGGGCGCGGAAGCGGGCCTTGTCGCCGTAGGCGGCGATGACCTCGCTCGACGGGCGGATGTGGACCTCGCCGGTGTCGGCATCGACGATGATGGGATTGCCGTGGTCGACCCGCTCCATGACGCCGCGGGCATTGCCGACGGCGGCGATGCCGAGCGCCTTGGCGACGATGGCGACGTGGCTCTGGCCGCCGGAATCCTCGAGCACCAGGCCGCGCAGGCGCGAGCGGTCGTAGTCGAGCAGGTCGGCTGCGCCCATGGTGCGCGCGATCAGCACGGTGTCGTGCGGCAGGTCGGCGGTGGCGGCATGGGATCGGGGGCGGCCGGCCAGGATGCGCAGCAGACGGTTGGACAGCTCATCGAGGTCGCGCAGGCGCTCGCGCCAGTAGCTGTCGGCCTGGCGCGGCATGCGTGCCCGGGTGTCGTTCTGCACGCGGTCGACGGCGGCCTCGGCCGTCATGCCGCGCTTGATCGCCTCCTTCATGCGCCTGAGCCAGCCGCGGTCGTGGGCGAACATGCGGTAAGCTTCCAGGATGTCGCGGTGCTCGCCGGTGGAGGCGAGCTCGCCCTGCTCCAAGATCTCGTCGATGGAGGTCTTGAGCTCCTCCACGGCGGTCTCGAGCCGGCGCGCCTCCTCCTCGGGGTCCTCGGCCTTCAGCTCGGTGACGACAACTCTGGTCTCGTGCAGCACGACGTGGCCGAGCGCAAGACCCTCGGACAGCGGCTGGCCGCGCACGACGTGGCCGGCGGTGCGGTTGAAGGCGGGGCCGGCGTTGGCGCCGGACACGGCGCCGGAGACGAGATGCTCGGCCAGCACCATGGCCGTGGTCTGCAGCACCTCGACGTCCTCGTCGGAGTACTCCTTGTGGGTCTTGTTCTGCACGGTGAGCACGCCGAGCACGTCGCCGCCGCGCAGGATCGGCACCGCCAGGAACGAGTGGTAGACCTCCTCGCCGGTCTCGGGCCGGTAGGAGAAAGCCGGATGGTTCTGGGCGTCGGGCTCGTTGATGGGCACGGCGAGCTCGGCGCAGCGCCCGACCAGGCCCTCGCCGCGCATCATGAAGGTGTTGTGCACGGCGGCCGGGTTGAGGCCCTCGGTGGCGAACAGCTCGAGCGAGCCGTCCTGGCGCTTGAGGTAGATGGAGCAGACCTCGGCCACCATCACGCCGGCGATCTGGCGCACGATGCGGTCGAGGCGGGACTGGCCGTCCGACGGCTCGGCCATGATCTCGCGCAGCCGGCGCAGGATGATGCGCAGGGCGGGCTCCGAGGGCGACATCCTCGGGCCGTCTCTCGGACTATCCGGGCCCCTGTTCTGCATCGCTGCCAGCCGCAACTTCCCAGCGTGGTGAACTTCCGCTGCAGGCAATTGTCGAAGCGTTTCAGAGGGGCCACGCTGCCCCTGCGTCCGCAAGCCTGCACAGCTTCCCTGCCCGCACCCCGCGCGAGCAATGTCACAAAGCCCTTAAATCAGTCTTTGTCCAGGTCGTACAGGGCATGCAGCGTGCGGACGGCGAGCTCCGCGTAGGCCGCATCGATCAGCACGCTAATCTTGATCTCGGAGGTCGTAATGGCCTGGATATTGATCCCCTTCCCGGCAAGCGCCTTGAACATCTGCGCGGCGACGCCGGCATGGCTGCGCATGCCGACGCCGATCACCGACACCTTGGCGACATCGGAGGAGCTTTTGACGTCGGCATAGCCGATGTTCTTCTTGGCGCTCTCGAGCACGTGCAGGGCGCGGTCGAGATCCGACTCCTGGACGGTGAACGTCATGTCGGTGTGCTTGCCGTCGGAGGAGGTGTTCTGCACGATCATGTCGACGTTGATCGAGGCCTCGGCCAGCGGCCCGAACACGCTGGCGGCGACGCCCGGTCTGTCGGCGACCCTGACCAGGGATACCTTGGCCTCGTCCTTGGCGTAGGCGATGCCGCTGACGACGTGCTGCTCCACGATCTCATCCTCGCTGCAGATGACGGTGCCGATCTGGTCCCAGGTTTCCGGCCG
>Ga0247829_10000101_pt1 | contig 24029 bp, 27 predicted proteins | sample 12C_Control_Day4_FD_207765 | JGI IMG/M metagenome (GOLD analysis project Ga0247829, IMG submission 207765) | Soil microbial communities from agricultural site in Penn Yan, New York, United States - 12C_Control_Day4 | ecosystem: Environmental > Terrestrial > Soil > Agricultural land | place... | reverse complement strand
TGACGGACCAGTCTGGAGCGCACTTTCCGGAATTGCTGAAGCTACAGATATGGCTCTGGCGAAGTGGCGAGCGCCCTATCAGCGCCGCCAACGAACGTAGCGAACGAAGCGGCGGTGATAATATCCGCGTCGAGTACCGTAATAGAGAGACGTATAGGTAGGCGGCGCATAGACCGGGAAAGATGGCCGCGGATCGTAGCAGCCACAACCATGATAGCGGCCACCCGCATGCGCTGATGTGTCGATTGCGAGCATCCCGAAGAGCAAAGCCGAGCAGCCTAGTACCGAGTACTTCCGCATCACGGCAATCTCACGGCCAAAGTGGCACCTCTGCAGATTTTACGATCGCACCACTTAACAAACTAATTTCCGGATTTGCTCCGGCCACAGATTTAGAGCTGCCAGACCATACGAACGGTACGTACGAAGGCGAGGCTTCTGTCGAAGACCTGAAGAAGCTCCCCATCGTCGACGAAGCGGGGGTGACGGACGAGCAAGCTTTTGCGCAAGGTTCTCGATGACTTCGCGAAAGCACGGCCTAGAGAGAAGCTCGTAGCCTAGCTGCGGCAGCCGTCTCGCCGACCTCGTGTGCGGCAAGCTCGTGACCTGCCGGCTCGAGGCCTCGATCGCTACGTCGGTCTTTGGCCACCGGTTTCGTGTGGGTAGAGGGCACCCCGCACCACGTGCGCTGTCGAGGGAATGGGTAGGCATCCCGAACCTCGTGAACCCACGTCTCGGAGGTCGGGTGCCTTTTACTTGCAGATGCCGGTCAGGACGGTCGCACCGCGCGTGCAGCGCCTCGCCACAGTGAGGGCGTTCTCGATGACAATGTTTTCCGCGCGCGCTGGAGAGCCGCGAGAAAGCGCTCGGGACCGAGGGCCACGAGTTCAACCAACAGTTCGCGCTGCCCCTGCGGGACGGGTGCACACAGCGGATGGAACATAGATCGAATGCGCCTTCGTGCAAGGGCGGCCTGATCGGGGACCCAATCGGGGACGCAATGGGCCCAAATCCTTACTTAAACCCCGGATTTCATTGCTTTTGAGATGTGACCGCGGATCATGACCTACCACGGCACCAACTTCGACATTCTCACGGGGATCACCGCGCCGCTTGCCGCCTGGGCCGCCGCGCGCGGCTGGTCGAGGACGGTGCTGGCCTGGAACATCGCGGGGCTGGCGCTGGTGCTCAACGTGGTCGGCACGTCCATCCTTGCGTTCTCGGGCCCGACCAATCTTCTCAAGGTCACCCCGCCCGCCGACTACGCGATGACCTTTCCGATGGTGTGGCTGCCGGCCTTCCTGGTGCCCGTGGCGATGCTGCTGCACGGGCTGGCGATCATGAAGCTGCGCCGGATGGAGCGGCGCTAGGCCAGCCAGGCGCTCTCACGGGCTGTGGAGAGTGGGGTTGGATGCCCGCTCTGCGCTTCCGCTTGGCGGGCAGGACGCAGGTGGGCGGCTCAGCGGCCGCGCCAGAACCACACGACGACGGCGGCGCCGATGGCGGCGGCGATGTAAAGCACGAGGGGCGAGGCGGCGAGGCTCAGGACCACGCCGAGGTGGAAACCGATGAAGGCGCCGGCGATGCCGACCAGCGAGGTGGTGATGTCGCTCTTCCGGGTATTGCCGAGGCGCGACAGCCAGCTGCGCGCGTAGCGGTTGAAGGCGAGGCCGACCGCGATGCCGATGATCAGGACGATGATGAGATTTGCCAGCGCCGTGCCGCCGATGCCCATGGGTCTCTCCAGTGCCGAGGCCGGACGCGCGCCGTCGGGCCGCCGCGGGCCTCACGCTGCAAGCTTGCGCCATGAACTCTTAACGCCGGCTTTGCGGGCGCTCAGCTCGCAATCGCCTCGACGCCCATCTTCGCCATCAGGGGGACGCGCTCGCCCGACTTGATGGCCTTCTCGGGGTTGGAGGCGTTGCCGTCGAGGCCGCGCTTCTTGACGCCCTGGACGATGGCCGCGAGGCGGAAGAAGGAGAAGGCGAGGCAGAACTTCCAGGTGGGGATGCCGGAGATGCCGACGCGCTCGCAGTATTTGGCGACGTACTCCTCCTCGGTCGGGATGCCGAGCGCCGCCCGATCGACGCCGGCGAGCCCGCGCATGGTCTCGTGGTTGGGGAAGCGCCACTGCATGCACTGGTAGGCCAGGTCCGAGAACGGATGGCCGATGGTGGAAAGCTCCCAGTCGATGACGGCGAGCAGGCGCGACCCGTCGGGCTTGAAGATCATGTTATCGAGGCGGTAGTCGCCGTGCACGAGGCTCGAGCGGCCGTCGTCGGGCGGCTCATTCTCCACCAGCCACTTGATGAGGATCTCCATGTCCTCCAGATGCTCGGTCTCCGAGGCGCGGTACTGCTTGGTCCAGCGGTCGCGCTGGCGGGCGAAATAGCTGCCGGCCTTGCCGAAGTCGGCGAGGCCGACCTTGGCGGGGTCGACCAGGTGCAGCGCCGCCAGCGCCCGGTTCTCCTCGTCGTAGACCTTGGTGCGCTGGGGATTGGTCAGCTCCGGCAGGGCAGGGTCCCAGAACACCGTGCCGTCGACGAACTCCATGAGGAAGAAGGCGGTGCCGATGACGCCGTCGTCCTCGCACAGGTGCAGCATGCGCGGCACTGGCACTTGCGTTCCCTCGAGCCCCTTCATGACGCGGTACTCGCGGTCGACTGCGTGCGCCGACTTCAGGAGCTGGCCCGGCGGCTTCTTGCGCAGCACGTAGCGGCCGCTGGGCGAGGCGAGCAGGAAGGTCGGATTCGACTGGCCGGTGGGAGTCTTCTCGGCCTCGATCGGCCCCCTGAAGCCCGGCAGCCGCGCCTCGAGGTATTTCGACAGTGCAGCGGTGTCGATCTGTGCGGCCTGGTGCGCGAATGAGGTCATGGGGTAACTCGGCCGTGGCCGTAGGGTGCAATAGCGAAGCGTATTGCACCATCTCGCCTGCAGCCGGCGCAATACGGCTCACGCCTATTGCGCCCTACGATCGGCACGCCGCTCCTCGGCATCCTCTCTCCTATTGCTCCAGCGTTGAAGTATGCCGCCGCCCCTCACCCCAACCCTCTCCCCGCGAGCGGGGAGAGGGAGCAGCTACATCTTCTGGTTGGTGTAGCGCTTGAGCTCGGCGCGGGCGACCTGGCGGCGGTGCACGGCGTCGGGGCCGTCGGCGAGCCGTAGCGTGCGCAGGTGCGTCCACATATGGGCGAGCGGCGTGTCCTGCGTGATGCCCATGGCGCCGTGCATCTGCACCGCCTCGTCGGTGATCTCCAGCGCGATGCGGGGCGCCACCACCTTGATCTGCGAGATCCAGGGCGCCGCCTCGCGGGCCGAGGAGGTGTCCATCATGTAGGCGGCCTTGAGGCACAGCAGGCGCGCCATCTCGATCTTCATGCGGCTCTCGGCGATGATGTCATAGTTGGCGCCGAGCTGGGCCAGCGGCTTGCCAAACGCCTCGCGCGACAGCGCCCGCCGGCACAGCGCCTCCAGCGCCCGCTCCGACTGGCCGATGGCGCGCATGCAGTGGTGGATGCGTCCCGGACCGAGGCGGCCCTGCGATACCTCGAAGCCGCGGCCGACGCCGAGGATCAAGTTCTCCTTGGGCACCCGCACGTCCGTGAACTTGATGTGCATGTGGCCGTGCGGGGCATCGTCGTCGCCGTACACCTTCATGCCGCGCAGGATCTCGACGCCCTTGGTGCCGGCGGGAACCAGGATCTGGGAGTGGCGCTTGTGCTTCTCAGCCTTGGCGTCGGTGCAGACCATGACGATGTAGATCTTGCAGCGTGGATCGCCGGCGCCGGAGGCGAACCACTTCTCGCCGTTGAGCACCCACTCGTTGCCCTCGAGCTTGGCGTCGAGCGCGATGTTGGTGGCGTCGGAGGAGGCGACGCCCGGCTCGGTCATGACGAAGGCGGAGCGGATCTTGCCGTCGAGCAGGGGCTTGAGCCATTTCTCCTTGTGCTCGGGCGAGCCGTAGCGCTCCAGCACCTCCATGTTGCCGGTGTCGGGGGCGGCGCAGTTGAAGGTCTCGGGTGCCAGGCGCGACCAGCCCATCTCCTCGGCGAGGTAGGCGTACTCGACGGTGGTGAGCCCGTAGCCCTCCTTGCTTTTCGTCAGCCAGAAATTCCACAGGCCGCGCTCGCGCGCCTTGGCTTTCAGGCCCTCGCGGATCTCCTCCTGGCGCTTGGTGTAGGTCCAGCGGTTGCCGCTCTTGCCGATCTCGGCCTCGTACTCATGCTCCAGCGGCACGATCTCCTCTCGGATCATGGCGCGCACCTTCTCCACCAGCGGCTTCACCTTGGCCGACATGCCGAGGTCCATGGGGCTCTCCTCCGTTGCGGTCTCTGGGTTGATTACAATTGAAGCATGCCCACGGGCCAGAGAGAAGCCGATCGTGCATTGACCGGGGTCATACGCGCCACCGTCATTCCCGCGAGCGCGCAGCGCGCAAGCGGGAATCCAGCGGCGATCAATGACGATGATGGCGTTGGGGGCTGGATTCCCGCTCTGCGCTTCGCTTGGCGGGAATGACGGCGGGATGCCGCAGCGGCCTTCCACAGGCGGCGCTTGAAGCTCCCCGGCCCATGCGATACCAAGGCGCACCATAACTGCCCGAGCAGCGAGGGAAGCTTTGATGGCCATCGATCCCACGGGCGGCCACGCCGCGATGGATTACCCCGAGCATCTGCGCACCTACAGAGGCTTCCTGAAGGCGACCGTGATCCTGATCGTCTTCGTGGTGGCGGTGCTGGTGTTCCTGCTGACTCTGGTGCCCTAGCGGGCGCTGCCCACCCTCGTCGCATGCGGCGGCACCCGGCCGACCGTCACTCCCGGGAAAGCGACCATGGTCACGATTGCCGTCACGGCCGAGCGCGAGGGCGAGCCGCGCGTGGCGGTATCGCCTGAGACGGTCAAGAAGCTCTCCGCGCTCGGATGCCAGGTGAAGGTGGAAGCGGGGGCGGGCAGCCGCTCGCGTTTCGCCGATGACGCCCTGAAGGCCGCGGGCGCCACCGTCGCGGCCAATGCGGCCGACGCGCTGTCCGGCGCCGACATCCTCCTCAAGGTGCGGCGGCCATCGCCCGACGAGGTGAGGGCCCTCAAGCCCGGCGCCATCGTGGCCGCGATCCTGGCGCCCTTCGACGACCGTCCCGGCCTCGAGGCGCTGGCAGGGACAGGCGCCTCGCTGATGGCCATGGAGTTCATGCCGCGCATCACCCGCGCGCAGTCCATGGACGTGCTGTCGAGCCAGGCCAACCTCGCCGGCTACAAGGCCGTCATCGACGCCGCCGCCATGTTCGGCCAGGCCATGCCGATGATGATGACGGCGGCGGGCACGGTGCCGGCGGCACGGGTGTTCATCATGGGCGTCGGCGTCGCCGGCCTGCAGGCGATCGCCACCGCGCGCCGGCTCGGCGCCATCGTCACGGCGACCGACGTGCGCCCCGCCACCAAGGAGCAGGTGGCTTCCCTCGGCGCCAAGTTCATCGCGGTCGAGGACGAGGAGTTCCGCCAAGCCCAGACGGCCACCGGCTACGCCAAGCCGATGTCGGCCGAGTATCAGAAGAAGCAGGCCGAGCTGGTGGCCTCCCACATCAAAGGGCAGGACATCGTCATCACCACGGCGCTGATCCCCGGCCGGCCGGCGCCACGGCTGATCACGGCGGCGATGGTGGAGAGCATGAAGCCGGGCTCCGTGATCTTCGACCTCGCCGCCGAGCGCGGCGGCAACTGCGAGGCCACCAAGCCCGGCGAGACCGTCGAGCACAACGGCGTCAGGATCGCCGGGCCGCTCAACCTCGCTGGCGAGGTGCCGGTCAACGCCTCGAGCCTCTATGCCAAGAACCTGCTCGCCTTCCTCGAGACCATGATCGACAAGAAAGACAAGGTGCTGAAGGTCAACTGGGATGACGAGATCGTCAAAGGCACGCTGGTGGCCAAGGATGGCAAGATCGTCCACCCCAGCCTGCAGCCACAGGGGGCGTGAGATGATGTTCCGTACCGCTTCGCCCGTAGGGCGCAATAGGCGAAGCCGTATTGCGCCGTTGTGTCGTTCCGAATCTCACCGCGGCACGGCGCAATGCGCTGCCGCTTATTGCGCCCTACTTTCCGCTCTGCTCGCCCCGACAGCAGCGCTGGCGGCGGGCGGGGACGACGTGAGCCCGCTCGTCTACCAGTTCATGGTGTTCGTGATCGCGATCTTCGTCGGCTACTACGTGGTGTGGAGCGTGACGCCGGCGCTGCACACCCCGCTGATGTCGGTCACCAACGCCATCTCGTCGGTGATCGTGGTGGGGGCACTGCTGGCGGTCGGCGTTTCGCTGGTGGCGGCCGGAAGCCTGCTCGCCAAGTTGTTCGGCTTCCTCGCGCTGGTGATGGCCTCCGTCAACATCTTCGGCGGCTTCCTCGTCACTCAGCGCATGCTCGCCATGTACAAGAAGCGGGAGCCAAAGAAGTGAGTCCGGCGGAACGGGGTCAGACCCCAATCGATTGCGCGTCCTGGAAATTCGATCGGCAGAGGATTGGGGTCTGACCCCATAGCACCCCATGTCCCCCAACGTCGTTGCTCTCCTCTATCTCGCCGCGGGCGTGCTGTTCATCATGGCGCTGCGCGGGCTGTCGAGCCCGGAGACCTCGCGCCGCGGCAATCTCTACGGCATGGTCGGCATGGCGATCGCGATCGCCACCACGCTGGCGCAGATCGGCGATCGCGACTCGGCGCTGACCTGGGGGCTGATCGTGGCCGGCCTGGCCGTCGGCGGGGTCATCGGCGCCGTCATCGCCCGGCGCATCCCCATGACGTCGATGCCGGAGCTGGTGGCGGCATTCCATTCGCTGGTGGGCCTTGCCGCGGTGTTCGTGGCGGCGGGCGCGCTCTATGCGCCCGAGGCCTTTCACATCGGCACGCCCGGCAACATCGCCACGGCGAGCCTGATCGAGATGTCGCTCGGCGTCGCCATCGGCGCCGTCACCTTCACCGGCTCGGTGATCGCGTTCGCCAAGCTGTCGGGGCGCATGTCGGGCAAGCCCATCATCCTGCCGGCGCGCCATGCGATCAATCTGGCGCTCGCCGCGCTGCTGGTGGCGCTGATCTACTGGTTCTGCCAGTCGGGCGGATCGGCCTGGCTGTTCTGGGCGATCACGTTCACGGCGCTGCTGTTCGGCGTGCTCATCATCGTGCCTATCGGCGGCGCTGACATGCCGGTCGTCATCTCCATGCTCAACTCGTATTCGGGCTGGGCGGCGGCGGGCATCGGCTTCACGCTCGGCAACGTCGCCCTCATCGTCACGGGCGCGCTGGTCGGCTCCTCGGGCGCCATCCTCTCCTACATCATGTGCGCGGGCATGAACCGCTCGTTCGTGTCGGTGATCCTGGGCGGCTTCGGCGGCGAGACGGCGGGGCCCGCGGCCGGCGCCGAGCAGCGGCCCGTCAAGATCGGCTCGGCGGAGGATGCCGCCTTCCTGCTCAAGAACTCCGGCAAGGTCATCATCGTGCCGGGCTACGGCATGGCGGTGGCGCAGGCCCAGCACGCGCTGCGCGAGATGGCGGATCACCTCAAGAAAGCCGGCGTCGAGGTCAAGTACGCGATCCATCCCGTCGCGGGGCGCATGCCCGGCCACATGAACGTGCTGCTGGCGGAAGCGAACGTGCCCTACGACGAGGTGTTCGAGCTCGAGGACATCAACAACGAGTTCGCCCAGGCCGACGTCGCCTACGTGATCGGCGCCAACGACGTGACCAACCCCGCCGCCGAGGACGACAAGTCCTCGCCCATCTACGGCATGCCCGTGCTGCAGGTGTGGAAGGCCGGCACGGTGATGTTCAACAAGCGCTCGCTTGCCAGCGGCTATGCCGGCATCGACAACCCGCTGTTCTACCGCGACAACACCATGATGCTGCTCGGCGACGCCAAGAAGATGACCGAGGAGATCGGCAAATCGATGGGGTAGGGGGGTGCCTGACCCAGAGGTGTCTGACCCAGAGGGTCAGACACCATGCGGCACCTTGTCGGCGCACTCCTTTTCGCCCGGGTTTCGACATGGTGTCAGACCCGGAGGGTCTGACACCTAATCCCCCGTCGGCGAGATGCGGAACTCGATCACGGCAGGCATGGCGAGCAATTGCTTGGTGAGCGACTGGGCGCTCGCCTTGTCGCGGCTGCGGATCACCATGCGGTACTCGAAGATCCTGCCCTCGTCGATCAGGCGCTGCGACAGGTTGGCGACCGAGAAGCCGTGCGAGCCGACGAGCTTGCGCAGCTCCTCCTCGCCCAGCACCGCCTCGCGCTTGAAGCGCAGATGGTGGTGGGCGTAGAACTCGCTCGGCAGCCGGTTCTCCACCACCCGGAACAGGCCCAGCACCGCCAGCGTCGCCGCCGTGCCGACCAGCGCCGGCATCCAGAAGCCGATGCCGACCAGGATGCCGATGGCGGCCGTCACCCAGATGGAGGCGGCCGTGGTGAGGCCGCGCACGGTAAGGCCTTCCTTGAAGATCACGCCGGCGCCGAGGAAGCCGATGCCCGTCATGATGCCCTGGGCCATGCGGGTGGGATCGGTGCGGATGGCATCGATGGTCACGTGCGTCATCCACGCGCCCTGATACACCGTCACCAGCATCAGCAGTGAGGAGGCGACGCAAACGAGCGCATGCGTGCGGAAGCCGGCGGGGCGGCCGTGGAAGCTGCGCTCCAGCCCGATCACCGCGCCGATGACGAGCGCGCCGAGAATGCGCGCGACGATGACGCCGTCGTCGCCGGCGACGAGCGCCCAGAGCTTCGCGCCCATGTCGGATCGTCCCCTGTCACAAGGCTGTCGTCACAAAGCTGTCAGGGCGCGACTAGCACAGCTCTCCGCACCAGGATAGCGCCAAGCATTCGCTGGGGGCTGAAGCGCCCCGGAGCAGCCGAGTTTCGCTCTGGCTGTGCGGCTGTTCTCTATTGCGGCGTGGGAGCGGGTGTCGTCGTCGCGCCGCTGTCGCCCGGCGCCTGCACGTGCGGAACGGGCATCGGCGTCGTGGGCTGACCCGGTTGCTCGCTCTCCGCCAGGAAAAGGAAAACACCGGAGAGAATCGCCAGAGCGACGACGAGCAGGGGCGCAAGGATGCTGGAACGCGGCTCCGCCTTCACGGCTTGCCGGGCGGCGATGGCAGCGCGGTTGGCGGCTGCTTCCGTGTCATCGGTCATTTGCGTGGCCTCCGAAATTGCTCTTTCGGGGCCAACGCGACAGGTGGGCGGCGGTTCCCTGCCACGGTGCGAACTCCGGCGGCCGGCAGGGATTCGAGGCGGTCGAGGGCAGCCCCTTCAGGAGCGCCCTCGAACCGGATTCGGCCTCAGAAGTTGAACGAGCTCACCAGCATGAGGCCCCAGCTCCCCACCTCGACGGTGCGAGCAGAATCTCCAACCGGTACCGGACGATCGGCGACAAGGCCGTCACCCAGAACCTTTATGGACGGGTCATAGATGGCGCCGATGCCGAAGTTCCAGCTCAGATTCGAGGTTGGAACGAGCGCAGAGCCGAGCTGGCGAAATCCGATCATGAGACCAAAGCCCAACCCGGATAGCGCCTTCTCGTTGCCGCCCTGAATGGCGACGAAGGGTCCGATTCCCCAGCCGCCGGTCGTGAGGTTGAGGAAGGGGCGATCGGGCGCGAAGAAGTAGTGCGCCTCGAGCACATAGCCGACCGAGGTATCATCCTCCCTCGTAACGCGGACGATTCCTTTGGAGTCGACTGTGGCGTCCTTGATGGCCTTGTTGCGCCGGTTGCTGGTGATGGCGGCGCCGACGCCGAACTTGAAGCCGAACAGCTTCTCCAGCGCATCCTGCCGGACGAACTCGTCGCCGATGCGCGCGATCAAGTCGGGGTCCCCCGATCCTCTTCGGCCGAGAAGACTGAGCGCGTTGTCGACGCGTGAGCGAACGTCGTCCGTGATGGTCACCGCCGCCGAGATGCTGGGCCGCATCAGGCCCAAGCCCTCTGTGTTGCGCACGGTTCTGACAGCACGTGCAATCTCGGCGTCGCTCACCTGTGCGGCGGCCTCCTGGGCGACGAGGCAGGCGGCTGCGAGGAGGACCGCCGTTCCAACGGCAAGGCGGAGCATCCCGTGTCGTCCAATTGAAACGACGTTGCGGCAGCATCTCAGTGCCGCGGCCAATCTTGCGAAATCGATGAAGACACACATCGCGACTATCTCCCTGTTGAGCCGCCGGCGACGGGAGACGGTGAAACGCTAGAACAATCAGGTGGTTATAGTTTTACGCGACAGTATGCAGGATGGCCGTCGTCGGATAGTTGCCTGTACTGCATTTGGCCTGCGATTCTCGCAATGGCAGCTGCAACTTTTCAACAAAACGTAGCGGTGGGGAACGCTGTTGATATTCCGGCCGCCACCTCGACGTCGCGTGGCTTTGGTGCCGGGAAAACGATTCGGCATGGCGCGCGCGTCCAATGCTTCCATCGGCCACGATCTCGCTCTAGCGTGGTAGCGTCGAAACCGAGCCGTTCTCTTTAGTCTTTGGACTCTGCGAAACCGGCCATGGGTGGCGCGGCATCGCATGTGCGGGGTCATCCCGGCGATTGGGGGAAAGCCAAATGGCGCGTCGCGTTTTCATTTCCTATGCCCGCGAGGATCGCGAGGCCGTGGCGCTGCTTGCCAAGCAGCTCGAGGCGCAGGGCTTTGCGGTCTGGTGGGACTGGCAGCTGGTGGGCGGCTCCAACTATCGCCACGCCATCCAGGAAGAGCTGACGAAGGCCGATAAGGTCATCGTCGTGTGGTCGCGCCACTCGGTGCGCTCCGACTTCGTGATCGACGAGGCCTCCGCCGCAAAGGAAGCGGGCAAGCTCGTGCCGATCCGGATCGACGGCTCCGCGCCGCCGCTGGGGTTTGGAGGGCTGCACACCATTGCCGCTCAGGATTTACCGGAGGCGGTGCCCGAAATTGCGGTGGCCGCTGGCGGCGAAGCGGCGCCGGGTGGTCCGCTCGAGGCGTTGTCGAGCCAGGCCGCAGCGGCCCGCACCAGCGGCGAGGGGCTCTACAGCACGATCGAGTACCACGTCGCCGAGTACGTGCGCTGGATGGCCGCGATGGTGATCCAGCCGGACCGCGTGATCCGGCGGACGCGATCGGCCAGGGCCAACGACCAATACCTCGGCTACATGGCGCGCATCATCCTCATATCGGTGCTGATCGGGGCCACGATCGGGGCGCTCATCCCCAATCGGCCGGAGCTTCTCGGCCGCGTGCAGATCTTCGTGATCCTCAGCCTGCTGTGGCTGTTCCTGAGCCTGCTGGTGCACCTGACCTGCCGTCTGTTCGGTGGCAAGGAAGGCGTCGGCACGACCGTCACCTTGATGATGCAGGCGCTGGCTTTCGCGTACGTGGTCAGCAATTTCCTGACGCTGCTGGCGGCATTTGCCTACAAGTTTTACGGCCCGCTGATCCCGGAAAGCGTGCTCGACTTCAAGCAGGTCACGCCCGGCGTGTTCATATTGGGGCTGCAGTTCATATTGCTGCTCTACCTCGTGCCCCTGACGGTGAGCCGGGCGCACGGCTTCAGCGGCGCCGTATGGTTTCTCGTCGCCCTGAGCGCGGCTGCACTCACGCTCCTGCTTGGCCTGCCTGTCGCGGCGATGGGCGGATGCTGAGCCGGTCGGGCGCTTGACGCATCGCCTGCGGCGAGTGAAAAGCCCACGCATGTCGCTGTCGCAGTATGTATTGGTCGGGCTCGCAGCTCTGGGCGCGCTGGCGTTGGGCGCTGCCTATTTCGGCCAGCGACGGCTCATCTACTACCCGGACACTGTGCATAGCCTTCCTTCCGAAGCCGGGCTCGCCGGCGTCGAGGAGCGCGTTCTCAAGACGCCGGACGGCGCCCGCGTCGTCGCCTGGTACGGCAAGGCGAAACCCGGCCAGCCGACCATCCTCTACTTTCATGGGAATGCCGGCAGCCTCGCCAATCGCGCGCCCCGCATCGAGCGCTTCATGGGCGAGGGCTGGGGCGTCTACATGATGACGTATCGGGGCTATGGGGGCGGCACCGGCAAGCCGACGGAGGCCCACAATGTCGCCGACGCCCGCCTTGCCTACGGTGCGCTCGTGCACGAGGGCGTGGAGCCGTCGTCGATCATTCTCTATGGCGAGTCGCTGGGCACGGGCATTGCCGTGCGGCTGGCAGCGGAGCGGCAGGTCGCAGGCGTCGTGCTCGATGCGCCCTACACCTCTCTCGTCGACGTCGCCGCCGGCGTCTATCCGTTCCTGCCGGTGCGGCTGGCGCTCGCCGACCGCTACGAGTCGAGCAAATACATCAAGCAGGTGCATGCGCCGCTGCTGATCCTGCACGGCGAGCGCGACGACGTGATCCCGGTGGCGATGGGACGCGAGCTGTTCAGGCTGGCGAACGAGCCCAAGCGCCTTGCCGTCTTCCCCAACGGCGGCCACAGCGACCTCTACCTCGACGGCAATGGGGCGCTCGAGGCGATGCGGTCATGGGTCAACGAGCTCAGGCGCGCAACCGCGCCCTGAGCCAACTCCCCTGCACGGGGACCTGTCGATGCAACTGAGGCGAGAGCGGCCGGCCGACTACCGCGGACCGCCGAAACCGCCGCCGCCACCGAAGCCGCCCCCAAAACCGCCGGTGCGCGGGGGACCGCCGGTGCCGCTGCGCGGGGGACCGCCGGGACGGCCGCCGGGACCGGGCCTGGCACCCGGCTTCACGGCCGCCTTGCCGGGCAGCAGGCCCTCGCGCTGCGCACGTTTGCGCGCAAGCTTGCGGGCGCGGCGGACGGCTTCGGCCTGCTCGCGTACACGCTTCTCGGAGGGCTTCTCGTAATAATTCCGCAGCTTCATCTCGCGGAAAATGCCCTCGCGCTGCATCTTCTTCTTGAGCGCCTTGAGGGCCTGATCGACGTTGTTGTCTCTGACTTGAACCAGCAAGCGGTTTCGTCCTCGGGTTTGGTCTGCCGCATTCGATGGGGCGTAAGTGGCCTTACGCAAAACGCGAATGGCGCGTGGAGCTGAGCCCCATGCGTTGGGCAAGCTTCTAGCAAAGTGCGGTAAACATGTCCATGCGCTAGGCACCCGTCGGCCCGGAAATCATATCGTGCGGGGCCAAGGTCCGTTCAGCCAACGGCCTTGGACCTCGGCGTCAGTCGGGTCACGTGCCCCATCTTGCGGCCTGTGCGGGCCTCATGCTTGCCGTAGAGGTGCAGGCAGGCGCCGGGCTCGGCGGCGAGGCGCTGCCAGTCCAGCGCCTCGGGGCCGATCAGGTTCGTCATCTCGGCGTCCGAATGCCGCGCCGTGGTGCCCAGCGGCCACCCCGCCACCGCCCGCATGTGGTTCTCGAACTGGCTCACCGCACAGGCCTCGATGGTCCAATGCCCTGAGTTGTGCACGCGCGGCGCGATCTCGTTGACCATCAGGCGCTCAGGCTCCGGCGCGTCGGCGCCAAGGTAGAACATCTCGACCGCCAGCAGGCCGACGTAGTCGAGCGCCGCGGCGATCCTGCCGGCGATGTCGCGGGCGCGGGCGAGATCGTCCTGGGGCAGCCCCGACGGCACCACCGAGCGGCGCAGGATGCCGCCCTCGTGCGTGTTGCGCGGGCAATCGTAGAAGGCCATCTCGCCGACCGAGCTGCGCACGACGAGGGTCGAGAGCTCCAGCTCGAAGCCCACTCGCTTCTCGAGCACCGCCGGCTGCGCGCCGATCCGCTCCCACGCCGCAGCCGCATCCTCGCCGGGCGTCACGCCGGTCTGGCCTTTGCCGTCGTAGCCGAGGCGGCGCGTCTTGAGGATGGCCGGGCCTGCGAGCGCCGAGAGGGCGCCGGGCAGGTCTCCCGCCCCGTCGACCCTGCGGAACGGGGCGACCGCGATGCCGAGCCCTGCGATGAACTCCTTCTCGACCAGCCGGTCCTGCGCCACCTCGAGCGCCCGCGCGCCGGGCCGAACGGGCACGAGGCCGGCCAGGTGGTGCGCCGTGGCGACCGCCACGTTCTCGAACTCGTAGGTGACAGCATCCACCTCGGCGGCGAAACGGCTCAGCGCCGCGAGATCGCCGAAGCCGCCCTTGCTGGTGTGCGTCGCCACGTCGAAGGCCGGCCCGCTCTCCTCGCAGTAGATGTGGGTCTTGAGGCCGAGGCGCGCGGCGGCAAGCGCCAGCATACGGCCGAGCTGGCCGCTGCCCAGGATGCCGATGGTGGAGCCGGGCGGGAGCGGCTGGCGCAGCTGAGCCTCAGGCATTGTCCTTCGGCGCCTCGGGGTCCTTCGGCGCCTCGGGAACCGATGCCGTCTGCTTGGCGCGCAGGGCCTCGAGCCGCTTGGCGAGCTCATCGTCCTCGAGCGCCAGGATCTGGGCCGCGAGCAGGCCGGCGTTGGTGGCGCCGGCATCGCCGATGGCGAGCGTGCCGACGGGCACGCCGGCCGGCATCTGCACGATCGACAGCAGGCTGTCCTGTCCCGACAGCGTCTTGGTGGCAATCGGTACCCCGAGCACAGGCAATTGCGTGATGGCGGCCGTCATGCCCGGCAGGTGCGCGGCGCCGCCGGCACCGGCGATGATCACCTTGAGGCCCCGCGCCTTGGCGCCCTCGGCGTACTCGTAGAGGCGCTTGGGCGTGCGGTGGGCCGAGACCACCTTGGCCTCGTAGGCGACGCCCAGCTCGTCGAGCACATCGGCGGCGCGCTTCATCGTCGGCCAGTCCGACAGGCTGCCCATGATGATGCCGATCTTTGCCTGTCCGGCCATGCCCGGGCCCCGCGCGAAAGCGCAGAGTTAAAGAGGAGAGCGCAACCGATGGCAAGACGGCGTTGCGAAGCGACGGTGGATGTCACGCAATAATGTCGGGCAGCAGCTGATCCTCGATGGCGGTGATGCGGTCCTTGAGCGACAGCTTGCGCTTCTTCAGGCGTTTGATCTGCAACTGATCGCCCAGGGGCGACGTCTCCTCCGCCACGATCTGCGCATCCAGATCGCGGTGCTCGGCCCTCAGCCGCGCCAATTGCTCGCGGAGCTCGCGCTCGTCCGGTCGCTGCATCGGCCCTGTGGGCCCTCCGCCGGGAAGCCGCCTGCACTGCGGGCATTACTATCCCTGGCGATGAAGGCCGGCAAGCCTGACCCGACGGCTCGGGGCAAGTTGTTGCTAGGAAACGAAAAATTTACCGCAAGGCAGTGCCGGCAAAGTCGTGCACAGGGCGACTCGGGGGTTGGACAAGGCGTTACTTCCGTGTCACACTTAAATTCCCTTCAACGCATGAACGGAGGGCAAGATGACGCTTGCAGGCCATCTCGCTGAGCTTTCCGAAAAGCACCGTATGCTGGAGACGAAAATTCAAGAAGAACTGTCCCGCCCGGGCAGCGATGATCTCCAGATAATCCGGCTCAAAAAGGAAAAGCTCAGAATCAAAGAAGAGATGACAAAGTTACAAGGCAATAGTCATCACTGAAGATCTGCAGATCTTCGCCGAATAGAATGCATTCCTCTTGTGAGGCCACCTCGATAGGAGGAGGCGTCGAGCCGTAGCTGCTGGGCTGCGGCCTTGCGGCAAGATTCGCTGCAATTCAGGTCGAGCAAGTCATTTCGAGCCTACCGGCTTCGGCGAGCGGGTCCTATGTGCTGTTGCGCCGGTAGCTGCCAGCCCGACGGCCGGCCGGAGAGTGCGCGCCGCCATGACCGATCTGCTTTTGACCAACGAGCCATGGGTCCGGCTCGCAGCCTTTTCAGGCGTTTTCGCCGCCATGGCGTTCTGGGAGCTGTGGCTGCCGCGCCGGCAACCCACCATCGGCCGAGGCCGACGCTGGCCCGCCAATCTGGGGGTCGTTGCCCTCGATACTCTGATCGTGCGCATTCTCTTCCCGGCGGCAGCGGTCGGCGTGGCGCTTGCGTGCGAGGCGCGCGGTTGGGGTCTCCTCAACTGGCTGCAGGCGCCGCTCCTCATCGCCGTGCCGGTCTCGGTGCTGCTGCTCGACCTCGCCATCTACGCCCAGCACGCCATGTTCCACCACGTGCCGGCGCTATGGCGGCTGCACCGCATGCACCACGCCGACCTCGACATCGACGTGACGACGGGGTTGCGCTTTCACCCCGTGGAGATCGTCCTCTCCATGCTCATCAAGTTTGCCGTGGTGGCGGCGCTCGGTGCTCCGGCCGTGGCCGTGCTGGCCTTCGAGGTGCTGCTCAACGCCACGTCGTTGTTCAACCACTCCAACGTGCGCATGCCGCCGGCCGTCGACAGGATCGTGCGCCGGCTGGTGGTGACGCCCGACATGCATCGCGTGCACCACTCCATCATCCGGGCCGAGACCGACAGCAATTTCGGCTTCAACTTTCCTTGGTGGGACCACCTGTTCGGCACCTACCGGCCCGAGCCGCGCGAAGGCCATCTCGGCATGACCATCGGCATCGAGGCGTTCCGCAATCCAGCCGAGCTGCGCCTCGACCGTATGCTGACCCAGCCGTTCCGGGAGGATGCGGGGGCCCGCGCCGGGCCGCGTAGTGTCATTCCCGCCAATCGGAGCCAAGATCGGCAATCCAGCCCCACGCTTCGAGAGTGAGGCTGGGTTCCCGCCTGCCCGGGAACGACGATTCACTAGCGCCGCTGCGAGATCAGCGTTCCGAGCACGATCAGGACGGCGCCGGCGATGGTCGCGAGAGGCGGCACCTCGCGGAAGAACAGGAAGCCGAACAGCACACCCCACACCAGCGTCACATACTGCAACGGCGCGACCCGCGCCGCTTCCAGGCGCGCGAACGCATGCGCCAGCATCGTGTGGGCGATCACCCCGATGGTGCCGATCACGGCGAAAATGCCGAGGTCGGGCAGCGCCGGCGGCGTCCACACCAGCAGGCCCGGAACGGCCAGGATCAGCGCCGGGCCCAGGTGCTGGAACAGCACGATATGGGCCAGCGGATCGCGCATGGCGCGGTGGCGCAGGATGATAATGTTGACGGCGTATCCGATCGCCGAGATGAACACGGCGATGGCCCCGATCAGCACCTCGGTGCTGGCGCCGGCGCTGCCGAGGCTGCCGCCCACGATCAGCAGCATGCCGGCAAGGCCGGCGACAAGGGCCACCGCGATGCGCCAGTCGAGCCGCTCTCCCAGCACCAGCGCCCCCAGCAGCGCGGTGAGCACGGGCGAGATGAAGGAGAGCGCGATGGCGTCGGCCAGCGGCAGGCGGGCGAGCGCGAAGAAGAACGATGTGGCGATGACCACGATCAGCAGCGCGCGCAGGCTGTTGTGGATGGTGGTCTCGCGCGTCGGCCAGCCCGGGCGCACCCAGGCCACATAGGCGACGGCGCCGACGAGGCCGAAGAGGTAGCGCAGGAAGGCGATCTCGAGGGTGGGATAGCGCGCGCTCAGCGACTTGATCAGCGCATCCATGAGCGTGAGCAGACCCTCGGCGGCGATGACGAGGAGCGCGAGGCGCGCGAGACTGGCCTGAGCGGGCGGGGCGGGCATGGGCGCCAGACATAGCTGCGCTGGGGCCCGCGTGCTACAGGCTGGCGCTGCGAAGCGACATCGGGAACGGGAGAACGCCAATGCGCCGAGCCGTCGTGGTCGTGCTCGATGGCCTGCGCCGCGACCTGATCGGCGAGGAGACGACGCCCGCGCTCTCCCGCTTCGGCGCGCGGGCGCAGGGCTTTGCCGCGCACCGCTCGATGTTTCCCTCCGCCACGCGCGTCGTCTCGGCCTCGTTCGCGACCGGCTGCCATCCCGCGCGCCACGAGCTGCAGGGCAACACGCTGGCGCTCATGGAGGGCGGCCGCCTCGTCTATCACGACGCCGGCCATCCCGAGTTTCTGCAGCACAAGCGCCGCGTCACCGGCCGCTCGCTGGCGGTGCCGACGCTGGCCGAGCGGCTGGCGCCGCACGGCGGCATGATCCTGTTCTCCAACGTGTCGCCGGGCGCCGCCTATGCCCACGACCCCGACGGCCATGCCCATGTCTACCACCGCGCCGGCTCGTTCGCGCCGGGCCGCCGCCGGCTCGAGGGTGCGCAGGCGCTCGACATCGCCCAGGACGCCGCCGGCGAGCGGGCCATGACCGAGCGCTTCATCGACGAGATCCTGATCGAGCGGAAACCGCCGCTGGCGATCCTCTGGATGGGTGAGCCGGACGCGACCCAGCATGTGAAGCCGCTGGGCTCGCCGGAGCACCTCGCCGTCCTGCGCCAGGCCGATGCCAACGCCGGCCGCGTCATCGAAGCCCTGGACCGCCTGCGCGATGCTGGCGACGAGGCGTTGCTGATCGTCTGCTCCGACCACGGGCATCAGACCGTGTCGCGCATCGTCGACGTGGAGGCGGAGCTGGTGGCGGCGGGCCTCAAGGCCTCGGCCCAGTCCGACGACGTCGTGACGCCGACGAGCGGCACCTCCACCCTCGTCTACGTCCATCCCGATCATGCAGCCAAGGCAGAGGCCATCGGCGCATTCCTGACCGAGCGCGACTGGGTCGACAGGGTCGTGCCGGCGGCGGAGCTCTCGAGCGTCGGCCAGGCGCCGCACCATGGCCTGGCGTTTGCCGTCGCTCTCAAGTCGGAGGATGCGCCCAACCGCTATGGCGTGCCGGGCCTGAGCTATGAGTCCAAGCCCGTCGCCGGCAAGGCGACGCACCTCCACTGCGGCCAGCACGGCGGCCTCGCCAAGTACGAGCAGATGCCGTTCCTGATGATCGACGGCGCCGGCTTTGCCGCGGGCACGCTGTCGGATACGCCGACCTCGCCCATCGACATCGCGCCGACCGTCCTGGCGCACCTGCAGCTGCCGGCAGAGGGCATGGATGGCCGAGCGCTGCAGCGGCTGCCGCGCAATCGAGCCTAGCCGTAATTGAAGGACTTCAGCTCAGCTCGCGGATCTTGAAGTGGAGGCCGCCCTTCGGGGTCAGCGTCACTGTGGCATTGATGCCGGGAGGCTCGGGGCCCACGTACTCGGGCCGGAAGCGGCGCAGCAGGATCGAGAGCGCCAGCGTGTTCTCGACCTGGCTCATGGCGCCGCCGATGCAGGAGCGCTTGCCGCCGCCGAACGGCAGATAGGTATAGGGGATGCGCTTCTTGACCGCGTCGCCGAGCCAGCGCTCGGGCACGAACGCCTCCGGGTCCTTCCAGTACTTGGCGTTGTGGTGCGCGCCGTAGGCGAACAGCGCGATGCGGTCGCCGACGCGAATCTCCTTGCCGTCGATCACGTCGGGCTTGGATGCGACGCGGATCAGCATCCAGATCGGCGGATAGAGCCGCATGGTCTCCTGGATCACCGCGCGCGTGTAGGCGAGCGCGGAGTAGTCGGCCGCCGTCGGCTCGCGGTCGCCGTAGACGGCCTCGCCCTCGCGGCGGATGCGCTCGGCCGCCTCGGGACGCTTGGCCGTCTCGTAGAGCGACCAGGCGAGCGTCAGGGCCGTGGTCTCGGTGCCGGCCCACAGATACTGCTTGAGCTCGTCGACAGCCTGCTGCTGGTCGAACTCGGGGATCGAAGGATCGGCAACCGCGGCCTCGATCATCTTCAGCAGGGTCCGCTCGCGCTGCTCGCGAGGATCGGCGCCGAACACCTCGGGCGGGACCGACGCCCAAACTTCCATGGCCTTGGCCGGGTCCTCCTCCGTGATCTCGAACTCCTCGCCGGCCACCTTCTTGAGGCGGATGGCCTTGTGGTTCATCACGTTGGTGTAGGACTTCACGCACTTGAAGACGAAGTGCGGGTTGAACGGCATCTCGCGGTCGAACAGCGCCTTGCAGATCATGTCCGCGGCCAGCGTCCAGGTCTGCTCCACCATCTCCACGGTCTCGCCGGACTGGGCGAGCTTGGCCCAATTGTCCATCTTGGTGCGGATGGCGGCCAGAAAGTAGGGGATGTACTCGGCGAACATGTCGGGGTGGAACGCCGGCTGCTGCGGCATGCGGATCTTCTGCCACAGCGCGCCGTCGTGCGTGATCATCGACTTGCCGAAGATCGGCTTCAGCCCGTCGAAGTACTTGATGTAGTCGTCGGCCTTGGTAACCAGCACGCGCTTGAAGTGCTCGGGCTCGGTGAGCAGGATGATGCGCTGGTTGGCGAGGTTGACGGGAATGACGCCGCCGTAGCGCTCGGCCATCTTCATGAGGATGGTGAGCGGGTTGTTTGGTGCCTTCAGCAGCGGCGAGAGCTGGAACCAGACCGAGGATTCCTCGCCCAGCTGATCGATATGGGAGACAGGCGCGGTCATCTGCTCGAGCCCCGTTGGTAAAGCCTTCGTCCTCAATGTACGCAGCGGTGCGCCGCAGCGTGTCCGCCGCCAGCGTAGCTCCTTGTCGCGTTCCCCGAGATCAGGCCTTTGGCGCGATTGATGTTTCTCGCAGAGCCGATCAACGCGACTGGTAGCATCGGCCGCTCTGGCCTGTCCATATTGGCGGGTCCAAGCGCGCGGTTTTTTCGCACCCGTGTGACAGTCTAGGAGACTGCCGACTCGGGCGGAGAGAGTAGACGCACCAGGGGGTTAATGGCGGCTTGCAGCACGACCTTGCCGTCCTGGAGATTGGCCTCGCCGCCGGCAACCAGCCGCAGCGCAAGGGGATAAAGCCTGTGTTCGGCAGTCAGGATTCGCTCGGCAAGCGTGTCGGCCGTTTCGCCGGCCAGCACCGGGACGGCTGCCTGGGCAACGATCGGGCCGGCGTCGAGCTCGGGCGTGACGAAGTGGACCGTACAACCGGAGATGCGAACCCCTGCGTCCAGCGCCTGCTGTTGCGGCTTGAGACCCCGGAAGGAGGGCAGCAGCGATGGATGGATGTTGAGCTGGCGCCCGGTCCAGCGTGCCGCGAACGCTTCGCTCTGGATGCGCATGAAGCCGGCGTGGCAGACAAGGTCGACGCCGTGGCCGAGCAGCGCCTCCTCCACCGCCCCGTCGAAGGCCTCGCGCGAGGCAAACCCCTTGTGATCGATCACGACCGCCTCGATGCCGGCAGCACGCGCCCGCTCCAGCCCCGCCGCATCGGGCCGGTTGGAGATGACGAGCACGATCTCGGCCGGATAGTCGGGCGCCCGCGCCGCCTCGATCAGCGCGGCCATGTTGGACCCGCGTCCCGAGATCAGGATGCCGACGCGCTTCTTCATTTCTTCGCAGCCGATCGGTTCTGCGCCGTGTGCCAGACGGTCACAATCTCGATGTGCTCCCTCTCGATTCGGTACCAAAGCACGATGCGGGTTCTCGGTATCCACATCTCCCAGAGATCGCGGTCATCCAGCCAACGGCCGGTGCGGGGAAAATGAGCGATGTGCTTGGACAGGAAGGTCATAATGCGCGTCCGAAGCCGCTCCGCTGCAGCTCCGGCCCCTACGTCCCTGAGGTAGGCGATTTGGGACTCGAGACGGTCGGCAGCCTCAGGCGAGAGAACAACCTTCATGCATTCTTTAGTTTCGCGGCGGCCTTCAGTCGGACGTCCAGCTCATCGAGCGACACCGTCTCGCCCCGTGCGAGCTGCTCCAGGCCAAGCCTGATCGACGCCAGAGCGTCGGGTGGAGCATTCTTGTAGACCGGCTCCTCGGTCATTGACTGCGCGAAGGAGAGCAGAGCGTCAACCTGCTCCTCGGAAAGCCCCTCTACGACCGACGTCAGCTGTTCGGCCTTTGTCATACTCAAATCCTAGCACAACATCAGGAAAATGGCAGCCTTCCCTCGCCCCGCACTAAGACGCGACCCTCAGCTTGCCCGAATAGCGCACGGCCTCGGCCTCGCCTTTGCCCTTGGCTTGCGATTTGACCCCGCGGCCGGGCTCGATCGCGCCGATCACGGTCGCAGCTTCGCCGGCAGCTGCGAGAGCCGCAAGCACCGCCGCGGCCTCGCCGGCGGCAACGACGAGCACGAGGCCAATTCCACAGTTGAACGTGCGCAGCATCTCGGTGTCGTCGAGACTGCCGGCCCGAGCGAGCCAGCCGAACACGGCCGGCGCCTGCCAGGATGCGAGGTCGACGTGCGCGGCGAGGCCCGCCGGCAGCACGCGCGGGAGGTTCTCGGACAGGCCGCCGCCGGTGATATGCGCGACGGCCTTGACGGCATCGCTCGCGCCGGTCGCCTGCAGCACGGGCTTCACGTAGATGCGCGTCGGGACCAGCAGCGCCTTGGCGAGCGTCTGGGACGCGTCGAAGGGGGCCGGCACATCCCAGGCAAGGTTCTCGGCCGCAACCAGCCGCCGCACCAGCGAATAGCCGTTCGAATGCACGCCCGAGGCGGCGAGGCCGATCAGCGTGTCGCCGGGCACCACGTCGGTGCGCGGCAGGATGCGGTCACGCTCCACCGCACCGACGGCAAAGCCCGCGAGATCGTAGTCCTTTGCCGCATACATTCCCGGCATCTCGGCGGTCTCGCCGCCGATCAGCGCGCAGCCGGCCTGCCGGCAGCCCTCGGCGATGCCCGCCACCACGCTGCGGGCCGTCTCCACATCGAGCTTGCCGCAGGCGAAATAGTCGAGAAAGAACAGCGGCTCCGCGCCCTGGGCGAGCAGATCGTTGACGCACATGGCGACGAGGTCGATGCCGATGGTGGCGTGCAGGCCGGTATCGATGGCGATCTTGAGCTTGGTGCCGACGCCGTCGTTGGAGGCCACCAGGATCGGGTCCTTGAAGCCGGCGGCCTTGAGATCGAAGAGGGCGCCGAAGCCGCCAAGGTCGGCATCCGCACCGCGCCGCCGGGTCGACCTCGCCAGCGGCTTGATGGCCTCCACCAGGGCATTGCCGGCGTCGATGTCGACGCCCGCGTCGCGATAGGAGATCGGCGGGCGGTTGTGCCGGCGTCCTGGCATGGCGGTCTTTCGGCCTGCTCCCAACTTTCGCCCAATCCTCCTGGGAAGTACTGGACTCCCGGGAGATCGGGGCATAGCAGACCCGGGCGGGAACCGGTAGGGTCCGGCGTCCCACCGCGGTGGATCGAGCGGGTCGGGAAGGCGGGGGCGGCCAGCATGCATGCGATAAGAGGAGTCATCCCGCTGGCGGCCGCAGCCCTGTTGTGGGCCGGCGCATCCGGCGGCGCGCGGGCGGCCGACGAGGTGTTCACCGTCGCCAACTACCCCGTCGAGGCGCGCGCCGACAACGCGGTCGCCGCCAAGGAGAGGGCGCTCGCCGACGGCCAGCAGGCCGCTTTCCGCTCCCTGCTCAAGCGTCTCGTCACGGTCACGGCCTATCCCCGCATCAAGAACCTTGCCGGCGTGAAGGCGGGCGACCTCGTCGACGGCGTCAGGGTGCGCTCCGAGCGCAACTCCACCACCGACTACATCGCCAGCCTCGACTTCTCCTTCCAGTCCAAGGCCGTGCGCGACCTCCTGCGCCGCGAGGGCATCCCCTTCACGGACGAGCAGGCGCCTGCCGTCGTCGTCGTTCCGGTGTGGCGCACCGGGAGCGCGCCGCCGCGCGACCAGGCGGCCTGGACCAACGTGTGGAAGAGCCTCGACCTCGAGCACGCGCTGACCCCCGTCAAGCTGCAGGTGCTCAAGAAGGAGATCACACCCGCCGCCATCGAGGCGCTCGCCGGCGGGGACGGTGCCGCCATCCGTTCCTTTGTTGCCTCCTACGGCAGCGAGTACGTGCTGATTGCCGTGGCCGAGCGCGACACCGCCGCCAACCGGCTCAACGTCACCTTGAGCGGTCGCGATGCCGTCGGCGCCTTCACGCTCAGGCGCGGCTACCGTGTCGATGCCAGCGATCCCGGCTATGCCAGCGAGCTTGCAGCCGTCATCTCGCTCGGCATCCTGGAGGGCCGCTGGAAGGCCATCAAGTCGCGCGGCGGCGGCGCCAGTGCAACCGCCGCGACCGGCGATGTCGACCTGCTGATCGCCGTGGAGTTCCGCGGCATGACCGAGTGGCAGGACATCAGCCGCAAGCTCTCCGCCACGCGGGGCGTGGAGGAATTGGAGGTGGCGGGACTGTCGGCACGCGGTGCCCGTGTCACGCTGCGCTATGCGCAGGGTGCCGAGCAGCTGGCGGAGGCCCTGGCCCGGCAGGGCCTGAGCTTGCGCAATGCGGGAGGCAACTGGGTGCTCTCCCTGCAATAGACGCCTGCAATCGAGGCTCGACGCTCGCGCCCTCCGGCGGCTAAGCTTC
>Ga0247829_10000100_pt1 | contig 24101 bp, 24 predicted proteins | sample 12C_Control_Day4_FD_207765 | JGI IMG/M metagenome (GOLD analysis project Ga0247829, IMG submission 207765) | Soil microbial communities from agricultural site in Penn Yan, New York, United States - 12C_Control_Day4 | ecosystem: Environmental > Terrestrial > Soil > Agricultural land | place... | reverse complement strand
CTTCTACAGGCTCTTCTACCACGTGGACGTGAGCGAACCCGAGCTCGACACCCTGATCGCCTGGTCGAAGGGGCGGGCGCCCGAGGGGCGAGCGCCGCGGCGCTGAGCACGCCGGCCGCTATTTCAGCGCATCGAGGCGGACTTGAGCGCGCTCGGCGCCGAGGCTCAGCGCCTTGCGGTAGAGAGAGCGGGCCTTGGCGACGTCGGCGGCGACGCCGCGCGTGCCCCAGGCCGCCAGCATGTTGGGATCGTAGGTCTCGGCAAGCGCGAACACCGCCGCGCCCTGCGATCCTTCCTCGGCATTCGACAGCAGCTCGCGGGCACCGCCGACATCGCCGCTCTCGACGCGCTGCCTGGCCTGGGTCAGCAGCTCCTCGAGGCGCGAGCTCGGCTCGACCAGGCGCGCCGCGGTCGTTGCCGTCGCCACCGACGCGACAACAGCGGGGTGTGCCGCAGGCATCGGTTGCGGGGGAGTAACCGGCTGCAGCACAGGAACGGGCACCGGCACGGGCGGCCTTGCATCGACGCTGCCGGTCACATACTGCGCCGCGGACTGGGGTGCGGGCTCGGACTTCTCGACCGGGCGGACCTGCACCTTGACCGTACGACTCTCGGAGGCGTCGGCCGCAGCCTTGGCATCGAGCGTAACCGTGCCGACGGGCGGCGACGACGTCCGGGCCGACCCGGCGACCTTGACCTTGCCCGAGTCGAACACGCCGCTGAGCCACAGCACCGTCGGCACGACGATGGCGAGGCCAGCCAGCAGGCCCACGAAGGCGGCGCCCATCTGCTGACGCATCCAGCCCTCCTCGTCGTGCGCCATGGGCTGGCGCCAGGTGGAGGGGATCGGCATCGGCTCATCGTCGTGATGATGGCCGATATCGATCGGAGCCTGGGCAGCGCCTTGGGCGGGGCGCGCCTGGGAATAGGAAAGCGAGGAGAGACCGTCCTTGAACACGGGCGCCAGCGTGCGCTGTCCCTGCGCGGCGGAGACGAGGTTGGCGAGGCTGGTCAGGTCCGCGTTGGTGGGGATGCCCGTGCGGCCCTTGCCGGCCTGGCTCTGTGCGATGGAAGCCGCCAGCAGCTGCGCGAGCTCGGTTAGATTGGCTGCCGGCGCCTGGGCGCTCTCGCTCTGCGTCTGGGGGATCAAGCCGTCGGCTGCAGGTGGCAACCCGCTGCCGTTCTCCGAAAACGCATCCTTCACCACGGCCCCCTCGTACGCTACACAATCGCTACAACCGCGAGGCAGTCACCAAGGGAACGCCAAAGCCCGGGCTCTTGCCGCTAGGCAAGGCGCCCGCCCGTGATCCGGCTCAGGCAGATCGTCCCCGTGATCCCAAAGAGCCGCACCATTCCCCTCGGCCCATTGTGCAAATAGACCGGCCGAATATGGTGAAAATTATGGCGATGCGCCAGTCCTCTTGTGGCGATGCGCCTGGCACCGGAGAAAACTCAGCGTCATGAGCGACGGCCGGCTCGCAGGCATTGCCCGCCGCGATCAGCGTGGGGCATCGATGCAGGAGACTGCAAGTGGCCGGATCACGACCGAGGCTGGCCTGGAGGGTGATTTCAAGGGCAGAAAATATCCGTTCCGGCAGATCACCGTGCTGGCGCGAGAGGACTGGGAGGAGGCGCTGGCGGAGCTCGGCGCCCCGGACCTGCCTTGGACGGCGCGCCGCGCCAATCTGCTCGTCGCCGGCGTCGCATTGCCTCGCGCCAAAGGCGGCCTCGTCCGCATCGGCCCGGTGCTGCTGGAGGTGACCGGCCAGACCTACCCGTGCGCCCGCATGGACGAAGCGCGCCAGGGGCTCCTCAAGGTGCTTGGCAAGACCTGGCGCGGCGGCGTCACCTGCCGCGTGCTCGAAGGCGGGCCGATCGCGATCGGCGATGCAGTGGACGTGCCCCTGCGCCCGCCTCCCGAGCGCCTTCCACGGTTGCCTGGCTGAAATTTCGGTTTCGCCGACCTCCGCAACCGCCAGCGGAGCCGCAAAAAAGCCGGAAACCGACCACCAACATGCCGAATCAAGACGTTGGGCTCCCCTCAGCCGCCCTTTCGGGCGTCGAGCGGGCGCGCTATGTAGGGCGCTCGAAGCAGGGGGAAGGGCGCACGGGCCCAAGCGATGGTCGACCAGAGAGACAGTCTCGCCCGGGAAATCGACGAGGAGCTGCGGCGCGAGCAGCTGCTCAAGCTCTGGGACGCGTACGGCACCTACGTGATTGTGGCAGCCGTCCTCATCATTGCCGGCATCGGCGGCTACAAGTTCTACGAGCATCGCCGCGCAACGGCAGCGGAGGCCGCGGGCGCCAAGCTGGCGATCGCCGCGCGCGAGGCGGCGCAGGACAAGAAGGCCGAGTCGCAGAAGGCGCTGGAGGACATCGCCAAGACCGCGCCCACCAACTACGGCGTGCTGGCGCGGCTTCGGCTCGCCGCCGCGGAGCGCGAGGCCGGCAAGACCGCTGAGGCAGCCGCTGCCTACGAGGCGATCGCCAAGGGCAGCGGCGTCGATGCCCTGCTCGCCGACTACGCGCAGCTGCAGGCGGCCGTGCTGCGGCTGGACAGCGCCAACTGGACGGACATGCAGAATCGGCTCACCCCTCTGGCAGCAGACGGCAACGCGTGGCGTTTCAGCGCCCGGGAGCTGCTCGGGCTGGCGGCGCAGAAGGCCGGCAAGCTCGACGAGGCGCGCACCGAGTACCAGCGGCTCCTGAGCGACCGCGGCACGCCGCCCAGCATCGCCGAGCGCGCCCGAATCATGCTTGCCATGCTGACCGAGGCGGAGTTGACCGGCGCGCCGGCCTCGGCAGGCCAGGACAAGGCGCAGGCAAAGCCCGCTGACAAGAAGTCCAAATAGGCGCGGGAAGCTACGGGATGGGGACGAGCATGAAGGGCAGCGCCAGGGTTGATCGCGGGAGGCTAGGGGCCTCGTGCGCAGTGCTCGTCTGTGCGCTTGCGCTGGCCGGATGCGCCGACAGTCTTGCCGGCATGAGCTTGCCCAGCATGCCCAAGCTCGACGACATCAACCCGTTCGCCGAGAAGCCGGTGCCGCTGCCCGGCAAGCGCGTCGCCGTCATCCAGCAGGAGAACATCGCTACCAACCTCGCCGGTGCCGACAAACCCATCACGCTGCCGCCGCCGCGCGAGAACGACTCCTGGACCCAGCCCGGCGGCATCCCCAGCAACGCTCCCGGCCACCTCGCCTTCGCCGGCGCGACCAAGAGCTCCTGGACCGCCGACATCGGCCAGGGCTCGACTTTCTTCGGCCGCCTCACCGCCAGCCCCATCGTCTATGACGGCAAGGTCTATGTGCTCGACGCGGCGGGCACGATCTCGGCATTCAACGTATCGGGCGGCTCGGTGTGGCGGGTGTCGGTGACGCCGCCGGGCGAGAAGGACCGGGAAGGGTTCGGCGGCGGCCTTGCCGCGGACGGCGGCCGCATCTACGCCGCCACCGGCTATGGCATGGTGTTCGCGCTCGACGCCCGCACCGGCAACAAGCTGTGGGAGAAGAACGTCGAGGCGCCGGTACGCACCTCGCCGACGGCCGTGGGCGAGCGCGTGTTCGTCATCACCAAGGATGGTCACGTCTTCTGTCTGTCGGGCTCGGACGGGACGGACCTCTGGAGGTTCCGCGGCCTGCCCGAGAAGGCGAGCCTGCTCTCGAGCGCGAGCCCCGCCGTCGACGGCGACGTCGTGGTGGTGCCCTATCCGACCGGCGATCTGGTGGCGCTGCGCGTGTCCGACGGGCAGGCGATCTGGTCGGAGTCTCTGTCACGCACGCGCACGGCCTCCTCGATGGCGGCCATGAGCGACGCGGCGCGCCCGGCCATCGACGCCGGCACCGTGTTTGCCGTCGGCCACGCCGGCCGCATGGTCGCGACCTCGCAGAAGACCGGCGAGCGACTCTGGTCGCTGACCGTGCCCAGCATTCAGGCGCCGTGGGTGGCCGGCGAGACCGTGTTCGTCGTCGACACCGGCGGGCAGCTGATGGCCATTGCCCGCCGCGAGGGCAAGATCCTCTGGACCAGCAAGCTGCCGGGCGGCAAGACCTGGTCCGGACCGGTACTGGCCGGCAACCGGCTGTGGCTCACCTCCGACAAGGGCCAGCTCGTCAGCGTCGATCCCGCCGTCGGCAAGGTCGAGACGACGCAGGATCTCGGCCAGCCGATCTTCATCCCGCCCGTCGTGGCCGGCGGCCGCATGTTCGTCCTCACCGACAAGGCGCGGCTCATCGCGCTGAACTGAGCGCAGGGCCGTCTCGCGCCAAGCAGAAGCGCGCCCGAAAAGGGCAACAGCGTGATCTTCGCGTTCATGGCGCCGCCTTCCTGGTGCGGCGGCATCGTCGGAATTGCGCGTCCTCCATTGGGCCGCCCCTGCGAGCTGGCTGATCGGTCATGCCCTGTTCCACCTCTGCAAGGTGGCAGTAGGCACTGTGTGCCGATGCTGTGCATCTGCTGATGTTGCGGTTGTAATCGCGGCGCCGGCACCCCATAATTCGCGCGGGAGGTTGGCGGCGGACGTGTCCCTCGCCAACCGGGTCAGGTCCGGAAGGAAGCAGCCCTAACGAGCCAGATGCGGGTCGTTTGTCCAGCCTCCCACTCCGCCCTACAATAGGCCGACCGGATACGACGCGGCCTGGCAGGCATGGCGAAGAAGAAACCAGCGACTACGGACAACGGCAGTGACGGCGACGGCGAGCCTCCCAAGGCGGCCGCGCCCTATGTCGTGCTGGCGCGCAAGTATCGTCCGGCCACCTTCGCCGACCTGATCGGCCAGGAGGCCATGGTGACGACGCTGAGGAACGCGTTCGCCACCGACCGGATCGCGCAGGGCTACATGCTGACCGGGGTGCGCGGCGTCGGCAAGACGACCACGGCCCGCATCCTGTCGCGCGCGCTCAACTACGAGGCCGAAGGCGCCGACAAGCCGACCTTCGACATGCCGGCCTACGGGCGGCACTGCGTCGAGATCATGGAAGGGCGCCACCCCGACGTGATGGAGATGGACGCGGCCTCCAACACCGGCGTCGACAACATCCGCGAGATCATCGAGAGCGCGCGCTACAAGCCGATGATGGCCCGCTACAAGGTGTACCTGATCGACGAGGTGCACATGCTCTCCAAGGGTGCCTTCAACGCGCTGTTGAAGACGCTGGAGGAGCCGCCAGGCCACGTGAAGTTCATCTTCGCCACCACCGAGGTGCGGAAGGTGCCGCTGACCGTGCTGTCGCGCTGCCAGCGCTTCGACCTGCGGCGCGTCGACGTGCCGGTTCTGGCAGAGCAACTCCGCAAGATCGTCGCCAACGAGGGCGGCGACGCCGAGGAGGAGGCGCTGGCGCTGATTGCCCGCGCCGCCGAGGGCTCCGTGCGCGACGGTCTCTCCCTGCTCGACCAGGCACTCGCCATGAGCGCCGGCAAGGTTGGCGTCGAGCGCGTGCGCGACATGCTGGGGCTCGCCGATCGCGGGCGCATCTTCGACCTGATCGAGAAGCTGCTGGGCGGGGCGACGGCCGAGGCGCTCGAGGCGTTCGCGCGCCTGCACCGCGACGGCGCCGAGCCGGCGCAGGTGCTGGCCGATCTCGCCGACGCCGTGCACATCGCCACCCGCGCCAAGACGCTGGGTCCAGCAGCGGCCGGTGAGGGCCTCTCGGCGGAGGAGCGGCGGCGGGCCGCGTCGCTGGCCGAGCGGCTGTCCGTGGCGATCCTGACGCGGGCCTGGCAGATGCTGCTCAAGGGGCTCGAGGAGATTGCCCGTGCGCCCAACCAGGCCGCGGCGGCGGAGATGGTCCTGATCCGCCTTGCATTTACCGCCGATCTGCCGGCGCCGGCCGACATCATCAATGCGCTGGGCGGTGCCCCCCAGCGCGCCGCCGGCCGGCCCGCGGCGGCCGACAAGACCGAGCGGCGACCGGCGGTCACGGCGACGGCTGAGCCCGCGAGCATGCCGATCGCGTCCGACGACGAGCCGGCGGGTGATGAAGATTCGCTCCTCGACGACGACGTCGGACCCGCCGAGCCGGTGGTGGTGGCGATGCCGATCGTGCGCTCGTTCGCGGATGTGGTCGCCACGGCCGGCGAGCGGCGCGAAGCCAAGCTCAAGGTGCATCTGGAAGAGCACGTGAGCCTCGTGCGTTTTGACGCTGCCGGCAGCATCGAGCTGCATCTGCTGCCGGGCGCGCCCAAGGAGCTAGCCAATGAGCTCAGGGAAAAGCTCAACGCCTGGACCGGCAAGCGCTGGATGGTGGCGCTGAGCAGGACGCCGGGCGAGCGCACGATCGGCGAGGCTGCGCGGGAGAGGGCCGCCGCCGAGGTGAGCGATCTCAAGAAGCATCCCTCCGTGGCGGCGGTGCTGCAGCAGTTCCCTGACGCCGAGATCACCAGCGTGCGTCCGCTGCCGGGCGGGGCGAAGGACGACACTGGAACTGGGTGAGATGGTGAGTGGTGAGATGGTGAGGTTGGGAGCGGAGCAATTTGCGAGGTTCTTCCCATTCATCTCGCGACGAAGGCGCTTGGATCCAGTTTGACGCCAGACGCGCTACGCACCATCTCACCATTCACGATCTCACCACCTCACCAATGGAGCGGCTATGGACCTCATGAAGATGATGAAGCAGGCCCAGGAGATCCAGGGCCGCATGCAGAAGCTGCAGGAGGAGCTGTCGGGCCTCGAGGTCGAGGGCCAGTCGGGCGGCGGCCTCGTCAGGGTCAAGCTCAATGGCAAGCTCGAGGCGCGCGGCGTCAAGATCGATCCGAGCCTGATCAAGCCCGAGGAGGCGGAGATCCTGGAGGACCTGGTCATGGCCGCTTTCCAGGATGCCAAAGGCAAGGCCGAGGCTGCCGTGCAGGCTCGCATGCAGGAGATCACCGGCGGCCTCGCGCTGCCGCCAGGCCTGAAGTTGTTTTGAGTATCCAACGTGTCATCCCGGCGCTTGTCGCCGGGATCCACCAAGCGGTTTGCTTCGGCGTTGGTTGATAGCTGGATACCGGGGACAAGCCCCGGTATGACACGCGTTGGACTGTCGCGTCGCCAATTGAAGGTGCAGCTCGCTGAAGAGATGACCAAGAAGGCTGCAGGGACGGAGATCGAGCGGCTGATCGGGCTGCTGGCGCGGCTGCCGGGGCTCGGGCATCGCTCGGCCCGCAAGGCGGCGCTCGCGCTCATCAAGCGGCGGGCCGACCTGCTGGAGCCGCTGGCGGCCGCGCTCAATGACGCGGCGGCGAAGATCGTCGAGTGCTCCGACTGCGGCAATCTCGATACCGTCACGCCATGCACGATCTGCCGCGATCCCGCGCGCGACAGGACGATGATCGTGGCGGTGGAGGAGATCGGCGACCTGTGGGCGCTGGAGCGGGCGGGCGTGGTCAAGGGTCTCTACCATGTGCTCGGCGGCCATCTCTCGCCGCTCGACGGCATCGGTCCTGACCGGCTCAACATTGCGAAGCTGATCGAGCGTGCTGCGCCGCCGGTGAAGGAGGTGCTGCTGGCGCTCAACGCCACAGTCGAGGGCCAGTCGACGGCGCACTACCTGACCGAGCAGCTGCAGGGGCGCGGCGTGATCGTGACGCGCCTTGCGCACGGCGTGCCGATCGGCGGCGAGCTCGACTACCTCGACGAGGGCACTCTGGCCGCCGCCATCAAGAGCCGGCGCACGCTCTGAGCCCATTGCCGTTGACCGCGACCGCTCGGTCGTCCCGGCGCAGGGGCGGCCAGTACACCTTGCTCACTACTCACGGCGGCGCATCGAGGTGTGTGCCCCTGCACCGTGCGAACAGCTCCTCGCTGACTCTCGGCGTCAAATGCTCACCAGCGGCGTATCGATCGATAGGCCGTGAGTAGCTCCCGGTCCAGCTCGTTGCGGGCGCCGTCGAGCACGAGTGGCGTCGAGTGGATGAACCAGGACGTGCCGTCGGCGATACGGACGGCAAGCAGGCTCGTCTCGGCAGCGCGCGGACCTTGGGCGTCCGGCGGCACGCGCCGACGCCAGGTGCCGGTGTGCCAGAGCTCGAGCCCGCGGCCGGCATCGCGGATGCGGATGCCCGGACCATACCAATTCTTCGGGCTGGCCGGCCCGAACGTCTTGGCCGTCGGATCGAGTGTCCAGGAGCGCACGGCCGACCCCCAGGTCGCGCGGTCGGGATCGTGCTGGTCGAGGAAGGCGAGGTAGTCGGCGCCGGCCATGCGCCAGCCGCCGGTGGCCCACAGCACACCCCACGTGGGATCGAGCGCACCGGCGGCGCCGACGGGCTTCAGCACGGCCTCACGGCAGTACTGTTCATAGGCCTGCCCCGTCGCCTCCTCGATCACCGCGCCGAGCAGCATGTAGCCGGCATTGGAGTAGGCGAACGTCTCGCCCGGATCGCGCAGCAGCGTCTCGCCCAACAGCATGGTGATGTAGACGGGTTTGGGCGCCTCGCGCGTCGAATGCTTCCCGAGGTAGGCTTCGAGCACCGATCGCGTTGCGGAGTCCTCGCCGTCGGCCGCACTCGCAAACCCCGCCCGATGCGTGAGGAGTTGGGCGATCGTGATGCGCTCGATGCGCTGGTCCTTCGGCCGTCCGTGCGCCGCGAAGTGCTTTGCCAGCGCCTTCGACAGCGGCCAGTCGAACCCGAGCCTGCCGTCCCGGACGAGGGTCGCGATGCAGGCTCCTGTGATCGCCTTCGACAGGCTTGCAAGCAGCACCGGCGACGATGGATCGGCCCCGCCGATACCGGCCTGATGCACCACGCGCCCGCCGCGGCGAACGATGATGACGGCCTTCTCCACCTTGTGCCTGGCGGCCCAAGCGGCAAGCGTGCGCGTGAACGCCTCGGGTGTGTCCGGCGGGCGCACAGGCTCCGCGGCTTCGGGAGCAGCCGAGCGCTTGCCCTCAGTACAACACGACTTTAGGAACGCCTCGAAGGCCGGCTTCCAGGCCTCCGGCGCGCCCGTAAAGGAGGGGTGGCCGTCCGATTTGTACTCGGGCAAGGACACGAACTCGCCCATGCCGCCGCGGTCGGTGAAGGCCTTGTGCCAGACGCGCGGGAGCTCCGGCCCCCAGAACTTGTCGTTGCGGCTGTAGACCCAGAGAGTAGGAATGCGGGCCGTGGCGCCGTAGGAGGCGAAGAGCTGCGTCATGCGCTCCACGCTGCACGGCTGCTCGGGATGCGTATCCGGCCTGCCTCCCCCGCCGCCGGCGAAATTCACCCCCGCAAGCACGCCGGGGACGTTCCTGGCCGCGAGCGCAATCGTGATCGTACCGCCGAACGACTGACCGACGACGATGCCGCGCGCGGGATCGACATAGGGCTGCGCCTTTGCGAATTCGATGACGGAAAGGCTCTGCGTCGTCCCTGCCTCGTAGACCCGCCGGTACGCCTTGGCCGCGCAGGGACCGGAGTTCTCGACGTCCGCGCCGCCGCTCGCGCCGTAGCCGATGCGCACCGGCATGAAGACAGCATAGCCCCTGGAGACGAAGTAGCGGGCGTTGGCCGCATACTGGGCTGGCTTCACGCCCGCGCGCTGGACGGCCTTGGCCGAGCGGCCGTGGTTCAGGATCATGAAGGGCGCACGCGGTCGAGCATCGTCGCGGAAGATCGTGACCTTGATCGGCTGGCGCACGATCTGGCCCTGCGCATCCCTCACCTCGACCGGAACCTCGATGGTCGTCTCGACGAGCTTGGCCGCGAGCGGACAGGCGGTTGCGGACGCCACAAGGGCGAGCGCTGCCAGCGCCAGCTGCTTCAGCACCCGCAAATCTCCAAGCTGAGCATGGCGCGGCCCGTCACGGCTTCAACGCAGCCGAGGCCTCGGGTGCGGCGAACATCTTCTTGGCCTTGTGGCCGACGCCCGGGACCTCGACGAGGCGCCAATTGAAGGGCCAGCCGCGCGCCTGCGCGAGAGATTGGGCAGCCTTGAAGGCATTGAGCCCACGCTCGTGACGGGTTGGTCCCTGCGCATTGGCCTCGGGGCTCGTGCTCAGACCCTCCTCGTCCGTGTCGTCGTGGCCGAGGAAGATGGTGATCGGTCCCGAGGTAACGCCGCAACTCCTTGTCCACGTCGTTCGAGGCGTAGACGCCGCCGAACCCGTAGGGTGCCTCGATCTTCGGATCGGGCAGGACGTGCGTGCCCGGATTGGCGATGACGATGCGCCGCGCCTGCGTCGGCGTGAACGCGGCGAGGCGGCTCAGGAACTGGCCGCCGGCGGAATGGCCGATGAGCGAATAGGGCATCTTGCGGCCCTCGAGTTGCTGGATGCGCTCCGCCAGCTCGGGGATCAGTCGTCCCGACCACTCGCGCGGATCCTGCACTTCGCCGTCGCGCGCGATGCCGCCGTGCTGGTAGCGCCAGCGCGGGAACTGCGACTTGGAGAACCTCGGCGCCACCACCAGCATGCAATGCTTGTCGGCAAGCGGACGCGCCCAGTCGCGATAGTCGGCGGCGTTGTGGCCCTGGCCGTGGAAGACGAGGAGCAGGGAGGGATCGCGGCAAGCAGGGCGGTAGGTGAAGACGGTGAGGCGTGCATCTGCGAGCGACAGGCGGCGCTCGCTGGAGCCCGCAGGCAACGGCATCGCCGCGCCAGGTGCGGGCAGCGCCACCATCGTCGACAGCACGAGGCTGACAACGGCGGTGAGCGCGATCGTGCGCATGCGATCCTCCTGCGGGCATGCGCGATGCCCGGCAAATATTCGCCTATCGCCGCGCCGCGACAATGGCCTGCGCCAGCTCCTCGAAGTCTCTCGGGCTGACCCGCTGGCCCTTCACGTCGGTGTCGACGCGGTGAACGATCACGATATCGTCCGCTGGATTGACAATCATGAACTGTCCGCGGGCGCCACGCGCACTGAAGGTCTTGCCCTTGAACTCTGCGCCGAGCTGCCTGCCGTCCTCCCCGACCCACCACATATATCCGTAGCTCGTCTTGCGATTGGTATCCGAGATCTTGCCGGTGCTTTCCTCCACCCAGCCTTTCGAAACGATGCGCTTGCCGCACCAATCGCCTCCGCGCGACATCAGGAGTCCGATGCGGGCCATGTCGAGTGCCGAGAGCCTGAAGAGGTAGGCGGGATGCCGCGACACGTCCTCGCGATGGAACACGGCATGCTCGGACTTCCTGAAATGCTCGAGTTGCAGGGGCCCGGCGATGTCGCTCTCGAAGGCGTCGAACAAGGTCATGCCGGCAACGGTCTGATAGATGGTACCCAGCGCATTGAAATCCCAGTTGTTGTAGAACCAGCGTTCACCGGGCCGACAGGAGTGGCGCTCGGGACGCCGCCCGATCTGCTCCTTCGTCTCATAGGCGGCCTGATGATAGATGCACGAGCGCGCCGAGATCAGGTTGCGGATGGTTGCAGTCTTCTCGGTGGGTGACAGGCCCTGGTTGTCGTCGATGCCGAGGTCGGCGAGGGTGCGATCGAGCGGCATCTGCTTGCGATCACGCGCGATGCCGAAGAGCATGCTGGCGATGCTCTTGCGCACGGAGTGCACGTTGGAGGCCAGCGACGTGTCGCCATACTCCCAAACGATCTTGCCGCCGCTCACAACAACATAACTGTCGCTATCCAGCGACCTGGCGACGGCATCGGCCTTCTTCAGTCTGCGGGCTGACCATCCGGCATCCTTTGGGGCCACGCGCTCCCACGCGGTCCCTGGGCAGACTTGTGCAACGGTGGCTCCCGGCAGGGCGCAAACACAAATCACTAGACACGTCAGAAAGCTTGCGATCCAAAACCTGCTCACGGGATTCCACTCCCTATGGCCGACCCCAATGGTCGACCAAGCTTAGGCAGAGCAGTCCTATGCGAACTTGCAAACCGAGTCACGGGCTCGAGTGCCCCCGGGTGCCATGAGGACGGACCCCGCCGCAGGCAAGCGGATCTCGCGCCCCCTATACGGAACAGACGAGGCCACGGAGCGGATCCACGGTCTCATTCGGCGGACTGCGATCCACCCCGGATCGGAAGACAAAGGCCAAGCGCAAGCCCAATCCGTCCGCCGGTGCTCTCATTTGCGGGCTAAGTGTTGGTCGGAGCGGGGAGATTCGAACTCCCGACCCCTTGCTCCCGAAGCAAGTGCGCTACCAGGCTGCGCTACGCTCCGCCCGACCGAAGTACCGGCGCCGCCCGAAGGCTGAGCGCCGAGAGCGGGTATATAGCCTGCCGGGCCGGCCTGCCGCAAGCGAACCGGCGCGCCCGCCGGCCCTACACGTGCTGGCCGCCGTTGATGTGCAGCTCGGCGCCGTGCACGTAGCTCGACTGGTCGGTGCACAGGAAGTAGATGGCCTTGGCCACCTCCTCAGGCTCGCCCAGCCGGCGCAGCGGGATCTGCTCCCGCACGATCTTCTCGGTGCCGGGCGAGAGGATCGCGGTGTCGATCTCGCCCGGCGAGATGGCGTTGACGCGGATGCCGCGCGGGCCGAAATCGGCCGCCATCTCGCGCGTCAGCGCCGCCAGCGCAGCCTTGGAGGTGGCGTAGGCCGCCCCCGCGAAGGGGTGCACGCGACCGCCGGCGATGGAGGTGACATTGACCACGGCGCCGTGCGCGCGTTCCAGCTCGGCGATCAGCCCGCGGGCCAGCGTGATGGGGGCGAAGAAATTGACTTGGAACACGTGCTCCCAGTCCTCGAGCGAGGTCTCGATGGCACCGAGCCGGCGCCCGCCCTCGCCCTTGGGCGATATGGCGGCATTGCTGACCAGCGCATTGAGGCGGGAATCCTGGGCAGCGAGGCGTGCGCGCATCTCGCCGATGGCACGGCGCGTGTCCTCGGGATTGGCGAGGTCGACTTGGATGTGATCCTCGGGCCCCATCTCCCAAGGACAGTTCTCGGGGAAGCCGTGGCGTGAGCAGGTGATGACGCGCCAGCCGGCGGAGGCGAAGCGCTTCACGGTGGCGTGGCCGATGCCGCGCGAGGCCCCGGTCAGGATCAGGGTCTTGCGCTCGGCGTTGGGGGTTATGGACATTGGTGTGAACATTAGCACGCCGCAGGCTCGCTGCGCGAGCGGGCTACCGCCCGCACCCGTATCATGCCGAAGGCACGTCTCCGACATGACGAGACCCCGAACTCCCTCCTTTTTGTCTTCAAAAGGGGGAGGGTCTGGGAGGTCTCCTCCCAGCGGGGTCGCCGGGGTCATGTCGGAGACATGCTTCCAGCATGGCCCCGCTGCTCGCAAAGCGAGCACCCTAGGCCCCGATCCGCCAGCACGTGTAAGGTTGCGCCTCTCGCCAACCCTGGGGGACAGCCGAATGCCGAGCAACCTGCGTATCGATCCTGAGCGCCTATGGTCGACCTTGATGGAGACCGCCGCCATCGGCGGCACGGCCAAGGGGGGCATCAACCGCCAGACCCTGACCGTAGAGGACGCCAAGGTGCGCACCTGGTTCAAGCGCACGACGGAAGCGCTGGGCTGCAAGGTCAGCGTCGATGAGGTCGGCAATATGTTCGCCCTGCGCCCCGGCCGGCGGGCTGACCTGGCCCCGATTGCCCTCGGCAGCCATCTCGACACCCAGCCCACGGGCGGCAAGTTCGACGGCAACCTTGGCGTTCTCGGCGCGCTCGAGGCCCTGCGCACGCTGGTGGCGGCCGGCTACGAGACCAACGCGCCGTTCGTGGTGGTGAACTGGACCAACGAGGAGGGCGCCCGCTTCGCCCCAGCCATGCTGGGCTCGGGGGTGTTCGCCGGCGTCTACGGCCGGGCCGAGGCCGATGCCATCACCGATATCGCGGGCGTGCGACTCGGGGACGCGCTCGATGCCATCGGCTGGCGAGGCGAGGCGAAGATCGGCATGCCGCTGTCCGCGTACCTGGAGCTGCACATCGAGCAGGGCCCGATCCTGGAGGCCGAGGACAAGACCATCGGCGTCGTCACGGGCGTGCAGGGCGTGCGCTGGTACGAGGCCTCCATCACCGGCCGCGAGAGCCACGCGGGAACGACACCGATGCCGCGTCGCGCCGACGCCATGGTCGCGTGCGCGCGCCTGGCGCTCGAGGTGCAGAGGATCGCGCTGGCGCATGCGCCGACGGCAGTCGGTACCGTCGGTCGCGTCGAGGTCGAGCCCAACTCGCCCAACGTCATCCCCGGCGTGGTGCGCATGACGGTCGATCTGCGCCACCACGACGATACCGTGCTGTCCGCGATGGAGGCGAGCCTCTATGGCGCCATCGACACCATCGGCCGCGAGGTCAAGGTCGCGATCGAGACCAAGAAGCTGCACGATCTCGCCGCCATCCGCTTCCATCCCGATTGCGTGGCGGCGGTGCGAGCGGGCGCCGAGGCGCTCGGATACCCCCATCGCGACATCATCTCCGGCGCCGGCCACGATGCCGTGCACCTGTCGAAGGTCACGCCGACGGCCATGATCTTCGTGCCGTGCAAGGACGGCCTGAGCCACAACGAGGCCGAGAGCGCCACGCGCGAGCACTGCGCCGCCGGCGCCCAGGTTCTGCTCGAGGCGGCGCTGGCGCTCGACGCGAAGCTCGGCGGGGCCGGCTGACGCGTTCGTCATCCCGGTGCTTGTCACCGGGATCCATCGATCCACGAGCGCCGAAGCAAACTGAGGGTTGGATCCCGGTGACGAGCACCGGGATGACCAAAGCTACGCGTCGAACTGTATGACGCTGCGCACGACCTTGCCGGCCTTCATGTTGGCGAAGCCCTCGTTGATCTCGGACAGCTTGATGCGGTCGGAGATCCAGTCGTCGAGGTGCAGCTTGCGCTGCTGGTAGAACTGGATCAGGCGCGGCATGTCCACCCGGAAGCGGTTGGAGCCCATCGACGAGCCCTGGATCTTGCGCTCGCGCAGGAAGTCGAAGCCGTGCAGCTCGATCTTCTGCCCGAATGGCACCATGCCGACGATGGTGGCCGTGCCGCCGGCTGACAGCATCTGGAACGCCTGCTCGGCGGTCGCCTTGGTGCCGAGGCACTCGATGGCGTGGTGCACGCCGCCCTTCATGAGGTCCTTGACCTGCTGGACGGGGTCGCCGTCCCTCGGATTGATGAGGTCGGTGGCGCCGAGCTTGGTGGCGAGCTGCAGCTTCACGGGGTTGGTGTCGATGGCGATGATGCGCCCGGCTCCCGCAATTGCCGCACCGTTGATCGCTGCCATGCCGACGCCGCCGCAGCCGATGACGGCGACGTTCTCGCCCGGCGCGACCTTGGCGGTGTTCACGGCGGCGCCGTAGCCCGTGATGACGCCGCAGCCGATGAGCGCGGCGCGGTCGAGCGGGAAGTCGTTGCCGATCTTCACCAGCGCGTTCTCGTGCACCAGCATCATCTCGGCGTACGAGGAGAGGTTGGTGAAGGTGTGCAGCGGCTTGCCGTTGAGGCTGAGCCGCTTGGCGACGCCTGGCAGCATCTTCACGCTGGTATCGGTGCAGATGAAAGGCCGCCCGGTCGTGCAGTTGTCGCAGGTACCGCAGAACACGGAGAGGCAGGTGATGACGTGGTCGCCCTTCTTGACGTAGGTGACCTCGGAGCCGACCTCCTCGACGATGCCCGCGGACTCGTGGCCGAGCACGACAGGCACCGGGTGCGGATAGAGGCCCTCGATGAAATGCAGGTCCGAGTGGCACAGCCCGGCATAGGCGGTGCGTATCAGCACCTCCCGCGCCGCCGGCTTGTTGATGGTGACGTCCTCGATGACGAGCGGCTTGTTGGCCTCGTGCATCACGGCGGCTTTCATGGCGCATTCCTCCCAGGGTCAGGTTTTGGTTGGGACAGACACTACCGCGTCCGCAGCACGCGCGTCACGCGGCTCAAGGATAGAGCCGCTCCTTGCGCCAGGGCTCGCCGGAGGCGCCGCGCCGGAACACGATGCGCTCGTGCAGGCGGAACGGGCGGTCGTGCCAGAACTCGATCTCGAGCGGCGTGACGCGGAAGCCGGACCAGTAGGGCGGGCGCGGGATCTCGCCGATCGGATAACGGGCCGTGACGGCGGCTACCGCCTTCTCGAGCGCGAAGCGGCTCTCGAGCGGGCGGGATTGCTGAGACGCCCAGGCGCCGAGCCGGCTGCCTCGAGCGCGGGTGGCGAAGTAGGCGTCGGCCTCCGGATTGCTCACCATCGACACGAGCCCGCGCACGCGAATTTGCCGGCGCAGCGACTTCCAGTGGAAGCACAGTGCGGCCTTGCCCGACGCCAGCAGCTCCCGGCCCTTGGCGCTCTCCATGTTGGTGTAGAACACGAAGCCGCGCGCGGCATGTTCGGCCGGATCGACGCCCTTGAGCAGCACCATGCGCACGTTGGGCATGCCGTCGGGGGCGACGGTCGCCAGCGCCATGCCGTTGGGATCGTTGGGCTCGTGGGCCTGAGCCTCGGCGAACCAGGCCTGGAATAGTTCGAATGGCTCGGCCGCAGCGGCGAAATCGCCGGCCTGCGGCGTCGTGTAGTACTCACCTTTCGGCTGGTCCGTCATTTCCAGGTCTCGATCATCCTTCGGCGGCGTAGCGTAAACGCCACGTTAACCCTGCTCGCTCACACTCGTTAGCGGTTGTCTCGATGCCGGTGAACCCGTCTTGTGAGTGGGTCGGTCATGCGTGTGCCTGCCTTCATAGTATCGCTCGGCGTCGGCGGTGCCGTCGCCCTCCTCGCTTGCGGTCTTACTCCGCACCAGGCCTCCGCACAAAGCACGTCGCCAGCGGAGCGAGCACCCTGCACCTGCCCCACAAATCCTAGCAAACCGCCGGGCATCTCGGCCAAGCCGAAGTTTGCCGAGGCCAACGCCACGGCCTTCCTCGACGAGAACGACGAGATCGCGGCCCTGGAGGCCATCCGCGTCGCCCTCACCGAGGTCGGCGACGGCGCCGCCTACGTCTGGCGCCGCGAGCATGGCCGGCTGAGGGGCATCGTGCAGCCGACAGCATCCTTCAAGGACCCGGCCGGGCGCGTCTGCCGACACATCGTGCTGACCATGAGCATCGGCACCGCGACGGCCAAGGCCGAGGGCATTGCCTGCCGTCTCGCCGACGGCCGCTGGCAGCTCGACGGCTGACAGGCCAGTGTCAGACCCTCCGGGTCTGACACTGTTGCACCAAGCCTGCTCGGAGGAATGGTGTCTGACCCCGAGGATCAGACACCCACGCCACTCTAACATGCCGGGCCCGCGGTTGCGCGGCTCTCCGCTTGGGCGTATCTGCCGCCCCCGGGGCCGTCTCGCCGTCACTGGGGGAGCAGCAGCATGTCCTGGCTTTGGGCTGTCTTCACGGTTGCGGCTGCGGGCGGCCAGGTGCTGCGCAACGCCATGCAGAAGGAGTTGACCGCCGTCCTCGGCACGGTCGGCGCCACGCATGTGCGCTTCCTGTTCGGGCTGCCGTTCGCGGTCCTGTTCCTCCTTCTCGTGCTGGTGGGAACGCGACAGTCGATCCCGCCGCTGAACATGGCGATGATCGCATGGTCGTTCGGTGCCGCACTCGCCCAGATCGCCGCGACCGCTCTCATGCTCGCCACCATGAAGGAGCGCTCGTTCGTCGTTACCACCGCCTACATCAAGACCGAGCCGGTGCAGGTGGCCGTGTTCGGCCTGGCATTTCTGGGCGACAAGGTGAGCCTCGGCCAGGGGCTGGCCATCCTGGTCGCCACCGCCGGCGTGCTCATGCTGTCCTGGCCCAAGAGCAACACGGACGAGGCCTTCTCCTGGAAGCCGGCGGCGATCGGCATCGGCTCGGGCGCCCTGTTTGCGATTGCCGCCATCGGCTACCGCGGCGGCATCCTGTCGCTCGAGGCGCCCAACTTCGTGCTGGGGGCCACCACAACGCTGGTGCTGGGCCTCGTCATCCAGACGCTGATGCTGACCGCCTATCTGGCGCTCGCCGACCGTCCGACGCTGTTCGCGATCTTCCGCGCCTGGCGGCCGTCGCTGTTTGCGGGCTTCATGGGCGCGTTCGCCTCACAGATGTGGTTCCTCGCCTTCGCGCTCGAGACGGCCGCGAAGGTGCGCACGCTGGCGCTGGTCGAGATCCTGTTCGCGCAGATGCTCTCCCGCAACCTGTTCAAGCAGAGCATGGCCTCCCGCGAGATGGCCGGCATCGCGCTGATCGTCGTCGGCGTCGTTCTGCTCTTGAACTTCTGAGGCTCACTTCTCCGGCGGCACCACCTTCATGACGAACGAGGTCGCCTTCTCCTTGGGGCCGAACGGGCCCGGCACCTTGTTCTTGATGGGCGGCAGGCTCTTGAGATAGGCGGCGATCGCCTCGGCGTCCCGCTTGGTGAGGCTGGCAAAGGCGCGCCACGGCATGATCGGGGCCAGCATGCGGCCGTCGGGGCGCGTACCCTTCTGCAGCGCCGTCACGATCTGCGCCTTGGTCCAGGTGCCGAGGCCCGTCTCCTTGTCGGGCGTAAGATTGGGTCCGTAGAAGACGCCAAGCTCCGGAATCTCGAAGCCGACCTCCGAACCGGAGAGCGCCTTCGGCATGTCGGGCTTGCCGAAGAAGTAGCCCGGCGTGTGGCAATCGACGCAGCCCCCGAACGTCACGAGATATTTGCCGCGCGCCACCTCGACGCGGCTCGATTGCGATTGGGCCGAGGGCGGCACAGCCAATAGCCCTGCCAAGAGCATTGTGGTCGCAAGCGAGACTTTTGAGCAGATGACGCCGGTGCGGAACATGCGTGCCCCCAAAGATGTGAATGGCCCAAGACGGCTTTACGATTGGAGCAGGCCTGTTTGCAAGGCGCATCAGCTTCAGAGAAGCTCGCCGGGATTGGGGGCGCGGCGCGCAGTGTGTCGAATATGCAGCATGATCACTGCGTCGACAGAGACGGTATAGTAGATGCGGTATTGGTAGCGCGTAGGAGGAAGAATACGAACTTCGGGGTCGGATGTCGGTCTCCCCATGTGAGGAAGTCTGGCGAGGCTTTGAATTCTGCGTTGGAGATGGGCGCGGACGTTCTCAGCAGCCCGTGGGGTCGCCGCTCGCAACAGGTAGTTCCGAATGTCCTGAAGATCCTGCTCGACCCTACGATGCAGAACGATCCTCAAGCCCATGGCTTGTTGAGGAGATCGAGCTTGTCGGCGTCGACGAGGTTTTCCCCCCGCTTCGCCTCGGCGAGCGCAGGCTCCAGTATGGCGCGCTCGTCTTCAGTAAGTACGTAGGGCCGATCGTCCACAATCTCCTCGAGCGCTTCGACGGCGAGCGCCTTTCGCTCCTCTGAAAGCGAGCCAAGCTTCTTCACCAGCGTGTCGAGCTTCTCTTGCGTCGTCATATCAAAGGGCTAGCACGTCTCTACTGTTCTTTGAATGCCAGAAATGAATCCGAGCCCAAGTCGCCGCACTGGTCCGGCATGTCGATGCGAGAGAGGCCGGGAGCTCCGGCCTCTCTCGCAGCTATCCCAACTTGGATAGGCGCTACTTGAGCAGCCCCTCGGCCTTCATGGCGGCCTGCACGGCGGGACGGGCGCCGACGCGCTTGCGGTAGGCCAGCACGTTGGCATAGGGCGCGAGATCGACGTCGACGCGGGCCGCCCAATTCGACACCACGAACAGGTAGGCGTCCGCCACCGAGAAGTCCTTGCCCATCAGGTAGTCGTTGCTGGCGAGGTGCTTGTCGAGATGGGCAAAGCGGCTGGCAAGCCGCTCACGGAAGATCTTCTTGGCCTCGTCCGGCATCGCCGGGTTGAACAGCGGCGAGAAGCCCTTGTGCAGCTCGCTGGTCACGAAGTTGAGCCAGGACTGCAGCTTGACCCGCTCCATGGTTCCGGCGGCCGGGGCGAGCTTCTTGTCCGGCACCTTGTCGGCGATCCACTGGACGATCGCCGGGCCTTCGGTGATGCGGGTGCCGTCGTCGAGCTCGAGCAGCGGCACGTAGCCCAGCGGATTGGCGGTGCGGAAGTCGCCGCCGGCGTCGGTGGCCTTGGTCTTGCCGTCCACCTTGACCTTGTCGAAGGCAAGGCCGGACTCGTTGAGGACGATGTGGGGAGAGAGCGAGCAGGCGCCAGGCATGTAGTAGAGCTTCATGGGTGTCTCCTTGACCGGGACTGGAAAAGTCAGCTGTATCTCAGCTGCATGCATGTGCAATCAATGCAGGTGCATATAAACGAAGTCAATGCGGACGCAAGTAAATTTTGCTAGAGTTGGCGCGCTATGAGCAAACCCACACCCGAGGTCGTCGAGGCCTGGGCCAGCCTGGTGCGGACGGAGCGCGCGCTTCTCGACAAGGTCGAGGAGGCGCTGAAACGCGCCAGGCTGCCCGCGCTCGACTGGTATCACGTGCTCCACGAGATCGATCGGGCCCCCAAGGGCATGATGCGCCAGACCGGCGTGCAGGACCGCACTCAGCTCGCGCAGTACAACGTGTGCCGGCTGGTCGACCGGCTCGAGCGCGAGGCCCTCGTCGAGCGGCGGCAGTGCCCGCTCGACGCCCGCAACAACGTGCTGGCGATCACGGCCAAGGGCCGGGCGCTCCGACGCCAGATGTGGCCGGTGTATGCCAGGGCCATCGACGAGCATTTCGGCGCACGCCTGAGCCAAGCCGAGGCGGAGCAGCTTGCCCGCCTGCTGGCCAAGGTCGTGCAGCCCGAGCCCGGCTAGACCGCCAAAGCGTGTACCGCTAAAGCGTATAGTGTAGGATGCGCCGCACCGAGCCGGGCGCATTGATTGGCGGCGGTCGGCAGCAAGCAAGGGATCGAGCACAGATGAGCGCACCGGGCGCGGGCAACGAGGTTCCGGCCGGCACCCTCATGCAGGGCAAGCGCGGGCTCATCATGGGCGTGGCCAACAACCGCTCGATCGCCTGGGGCATCGCCAAGGCCACCGCGGCGCAGGGTGCCTCGATCGCCTTCACCTACCAGGGCGATGCGCTCAAGAAGCGGGTGGAGCCGCTGGCAGCGGAGGTCGGATCCAAGCTTGTCCTGCCCTGCGACGTCACCGACAAGGCCTCGGTCGACACGGTGTTCGCCGAGCTCGAGCGCCAGTGGGGCAAGCTCGATTTCCTGGTCCATGCCATCGCCTTCTCGGACAAGGCCGAGCTCGATGGCCGCTACGTCGACACCACCGAGAGGAATTTCTCGCAGACGATGCTGATCTCCTGCTTCTCGTTCACGGCCCTGGCCCAGCGGGCGGAGAAGCTCATGAGCGCGGGCGGCTCGCTGCTGACCCTGACCTACTACGGCGCCGAGAAGGTCATGCCGCACTACAACGTGATGGGCGTGGCGAAGGCGGCGCTGGAGGCGTCCGTGCGCTATCTCGCGGCCGATCTGGGCAAGGGCGGCATCCGCGTCAACGCCATCTCGGCGGGGCCGATCAAGACGCTGGCTGCCTCCGGCATCGCCGATTTCCGCTACATTTTGCGATGGAACGAGTACAACTCGGCGCTGCGCCGCACCGTGACCATCGAGGAGGTGGGCGCGGCTGGGCTCTATCTCCTCTCCGACCTCTCCCGCGGCGTCACGGGCGAGGTGCATCACGTCGATGCCGGCTATCACGTGCAGGGCATGAAGAACGAGGACGCCCCCGACATCTCCGTGGTCAAGGACGCGGGCTGAAGGTCCTGCTGCCCCCACTTGGCCCGCCCAGACTTGGCCCGCCCAGACTTGGCCCGATTGTCGCCCAACACTGCCACTATGATTCTCGATCTGGTTGCGTGAAGTGCGGGTTCGCGTCGACTGGCATCGAACTCGGGGGACACTATGCGCAGCTTTTACCGAACACAGATGATCGCCTTCGCCCTGCTGGCCGCCGTTGCGGTGCTCGTGCCGGCCGCAAGGGCCGAAGCGGGCTCCGCAGCCCAGATCGACGCTGCCGTCGAAGGGACGCTGAACGAGTTCTTCCACCAGATCCGCGGCTCGCGCGAGCTGGTCAACAAATCCGCCGCCGTGCTGGTTTTTCCGTCCGTCATCAAGGCCGGGATCGGGATCGGCGGCGAGTACGGCGAGGGCGCGCTGCTCACGCGCGGGCGCACGCTCGAGTACTACAACACCGTCTCGGCCTCGATCGGGTTCCAGTTCGGTGCGCAGGCGCGCTCGGTCATCATCGTGTTCATGACGCCCGAGGCGCTTGCAGGTTTCAGGCGCGTGAACGGCTGGAAGGTAGGCGTCGACGGATCGGTGGCTCTCATCACCGTGGGCATCGGCGGCTCGATCGACTCGAGCAAGATTGCGAGCCCCATCGTCGGCTTCATCTTCGACGGCAAGGGGCTGATGTACAATCTGACGCTCGAGGGCTCCAAGATCAGCCGCATCGCCCGCTGACCTTGCGGGCGCAAGGGGCCTGCTGCCTCCCGGCGATCGAGACGGTGGTACTGGCGGCTCAGCGCCAGTGCCGGCAGCGGTCGAAGCTCCACCAGTCGCGGTCGCGGCAAGCCTTGCGCTGAGCACGGGCGCGATAGCTGTAGACGCGGGGGCCGTAGCCGGTCCAGCCGTAAACCCTGGTCCCGGGAACCACATAGCGGAAGCCGACGCCCGGGATATAGACGGCGCCGCCAGGGCTCGCTGCCTCCGCCGCATCCGTCTCGACGACGGGTGGCACGAAGTTGTCGGTGCGGGTTTGCGCCGACGCGCCACCTGCGGGGACGAGCAGCCCGACAGCAATTGCCAGCGCGGCAGCCGGTATCGTTCGGTCCATGCTGGTCCTCCTACTCCTCCAATGTTTCGAAATTCTTGCCATAGCCGCAGGCGGCGCGGAAGGTGCCGGACCACAAAAGTCCGGCGCGCCACAAAACGGCCACGCACGGTTCCTCTCCTGAGCGCAGCAGTGTGCGGGGCAGAGCGCACGGGGGAAGTGTGATGCGTTCCACAATGGCCGTGGTGCTGGCGCTTGTCCTGCTGGGCGCGCCGGCGATGGCTGCCGCTCCGATCAAGAAAAAGACCGAGTTTGCCACCACCGAGCATATCCTGCGGTGGATCAACGGCTATCGCACCAGGCCCGAGCCGGCCAAGCTGCCGGTCGCGGTCAAGGCCATGAGCGAGCTCGGCGTTTTCCGTGACATGGATTCGGCCGGCATCTACGTCGGGTTCATGGCGGGCGTGCTGCAGTCCAACCCGAAGCGGGCCGAGGATCTGATCGGCAAGATGTTTCCGATGCCGCCCGAGGACCAGGTGGCGATCGTGCGGGCCATCGCCTACTCGGACCTGCCGGCCTGGAAAGACCTCATGCTCAAGTTCGCCGAGCGCATGCCGGCGCGCAAAGCCCTGATCGACCGCTTCGTCTACGGCAAGCTGCCCACCATCAAGGAGGTGACGCTCGACACCGGCACCGCCCCGCTCGACACCATGTGGGGCCTCTACTTCGCCACCGGTTCCTTCGAGCCGATCTCGCGCATCGTCTCGATCCTGACCTGGGCCAAGGACCCCAACAACGTCGAGCGGCTCACGATCGGCAGCATGGCCAAGCTCTCGCTCGCTACCAATGCCTCGCGCGACAAGGAGCTCCTCGACATGCTCAAGGGCTCCATGAACAGCGAAGGCAAGGAGACGCGGGTGGTGCTGCAGGAGGTGATCGACGCCGCCGAGACCTTCGAGTTCGGCAAGGTGCGCAAGGATGCCGTGGCAGCCATCGACCAGCTGAAGATGAAGGGTCCGGCATCGGCGCGCAACTTCAACTGGTGGGGAACGGCAGGTCAGACGGCGCTGGCGCTCGGCTGCATCGTCGCCGGCGCCATGGGCCAGGTACAGATCGGCATTCCCTGCGTGGTGGGCGGCGCGGTTTCGGGCGCCGCACTCAAGTACTTGTCACCATAGCAGACGCTGGTGTGGGGCGGCCGCATGTGCCGCATGACCCCAACGGAGCACCCGCGGGTGTGCAGCGGAGCACGCTCAGCGGCAGACAAGCACAGGGATGGTGGTGTGGGTGACGACCTTCTGCGTCTCGCTGCCGACTACAAGGGCACTCATCCCGCGACGGCCATGTGAGGCCATGACGATCAGGTCGCAGCCCTTGCTTTCGGCGGTGTTGATAATCCCCTGAGTGGGGTATCCCCTTCACTGGCCTAACCTCCCGGATTTACCCGGATTGCGTGGTTTTGCGATGATTGTGCGATAGGGCGCCGGGTCGACGGCAACGGCCTGCTCGGCGAGCCGGTGGAAGAGCAGGCCCCTGGCCTTGGAGCGGCGACGATTGAAGCGGAAGGTGAACTCGTCGAGGTAGTAGTCGAGATGTTGCGGCTGGACGCCGCCCTGATGCGTGCCGAGCAGCCACCGTTTGAGT
>Ga0247829_10000099_pt1 | contig 24101 bp, 19 predicted proteins | sample 12C_Control_Day4_FD_207765 | JGI IMG/M metagenome (GOLD analysis project Ga0247829, IMG submission 207765) | Soil microbial communities from agricultural site in Penn Yan, New York, United States - 12C_Control_Day4 | ecosystem: Environmental > Terrestrial > Soil > Agricultural land | place... | reverse complement strand
TCAGCCTGATCGCCGCCAAGGCCGAGGCGCAGCCGCCGGCCGACAAGTCCGCCGCGACCAAATTTCGGGAGGCGAAATCAGGCCGCAAGACGGCGGCGCTCGAACGCTCCAAGTCGACCTCCGACATCAGCTCGGACCCCAAGGCCATTCCGGCCCCGCCCAGCCCCGAGCGCGAGACTGCGAAGAAGAACGCAGAGGCGGCCTTCCTGCGCCGCCTGCATAAGGGCGCCTGCTCGGTGTTCGGCACCGTGCTCGGCCCGGAAGCCAACGACCTGCACCGCGATCACTTCCACTTCGATCTCGCCAGCCGCCGCCGCAGCGCGCTCTGTCAGTAGTAGGGCGCAATAAGGCGAAGCCGCATTGCGCCGAATGGCGTTTCGGGCTCGCCGTCGCCCGTGGTCGGCGCAATACGCTTCGCTATTGCGCCCTACGCCCGTAAAATGCCGGGCGAGGAAACATTGCGGAGCCCCCCATGGACACGCCCGTCGAGACGCCGGAGCGTCGCGCCTTCTACGACAGGATCGACAAGGACAACATGACCGCGCTGTGGACGGTGATGGGCGCGCTGATCACGCCCGAGCCCAGGAGCGCGTGCGTGCCGGCGCTGTGGCGCTTCGATGCCATCCGCACGGCCATGCTGGAGGCGGGCAAGCTCATCACCGCCAAGGAGGCCGAGCGCCGCGTGCTGGTGCTCGAGAACCCGGGCATGCGCGGGCAATCGAAGATCACGACCTCGCTCTACGCCGGCGTGCAGCTCGTCATGCCGCACGAGGTGGCGCCCGCCCACCGCCACTCGCAGTCGGCCCTGCGCTTCATACTGGAGGGCCGCGGCGCACACACGTCCGTCGACGGCGAGCGCACGATCATGCAGCCGGGCGACTTCGTCATCACGCCCTACATGGCCTGGCACGACCATGGCAACGACACCGACGAGCCGATGTTCTGGCTCGACGGCCTCGACATCCCGCTGATCCAGTTCCTCGACGCCTCGTTCGTGGAGCGGCTCGGCGAGGACGAGCAGCCCATCGGCAAGCCCGAGGGAGATGCGCTCGCCCGCTACGGCGCCAACCTGCTTCCCGTCGATCAGCGCGGCAGCTCATCCACCTCGCCGATCTTCAACTACCCCTACGCCCGCACGCGCGAGGCGCTGGCGCAGCTCGCGCGTGCGGGCGATCCCGATCCTTGCCACGGCATCAAGATGCGCTACACCAACCCCAGAAACGGCGACCACGCCATGCCGACCATGGGCACCTTCATCCAGCTCCTCCCCAAGGGCTTCAAGACCAGCCGCTATCGCTCGACGGATGCCACGGTCTTCGCTGCCGTCGAAGGGCGCGGACGCACGCGCGTGGGCGAGGAGGTGCTGGACTGGGGGCCGAAGGACATCTTCGTCGTGCCGAGCTGGAAGCCCGTCGTGCACGAGGCGCTGGAGGGCGAGTGCCTGCTGTTCTCCTTCTCCGACCGGCCCGTGCAGGAGAAGATTGGCGTCTGGCGCGAGGACCGCGGCAACGCGTGATCGCATCGGCGGCGCCGGCGCGCCGAGGCAGGGCCGTTCCTGCTGCCGCCGCCAGCTACAGCACCCGACAGGGCTTGGCGCTGACGGTGCAAAGCTTGGATTTCGCGGTCCCGCTGCATTCGACCTGCTTGTCGTCGGCACGCAGCCAGAAGCGATAGGCCCAGCCGTGGGTCTCGCGTGCCACCTGGCTCCATTTGAGAATCGCCCTGTCCCGGGCGCGCTGCTCACGGCCGGAATCGGACGTCTGCGCGCTGGAGCGCGATTTCATGGTGATGGCGTCCTTGCAGGTCTTCGCCTGCGCCGGCGCGGCGGCGAGCAGGGCGCCGGCAGCAGCCGCAATCGCGACAAATCCAAATCCACGATGCATGGCTCGCTCCTCCCGATTCGATGCGCGCCGCTGCCGCGCTCTACTGCGCTGCGATCGTCGAGGCAAGACCCTGCGGCGGCAGGTTCCCCGCCGACGGCCTGGCACTTTCACCGCGCGACAATGTCACTATCGCCGTCTGCTCGGGTCCAGCTCGCAACCCCACCTCTTCTCCATCAAGGCAATCATGGAGCAGAGCGATGAATCGATATGTGATCGAGCGAGAGATCCCGGGCGTTGGCAGCCTCAACGGCGAACAGCTGAAGGGCGCCGCCTGCAAGTCCAACGAAGCGCTCGCCAAGCTCGCCGGCAAGGTGCAGTGGGTGCACTCCTACGTGGCCGACAACAAGACCTTCTGCATCTACCTCGCCGAGAACGAGGCTGCCGTACAGGAGCACGCGCGCATCAGCGGCTTTCCGGCCAACAAGATCACCAAGATCTCCGGCATCATCGAGCCGATGACGGGAAGTTGATGAGGATTGGATGCACCTCCCGGTTGACCGGGCGGTGCGCCGATGCTCAGCACTCTGCGAGCCTTGCGCGGGGGCGCAAAGGATCACGCATGATCGACGTCACGGTCTTGCTTCTGAACGACAACTACGCCTCGACCGCCATCGGCCCCATCGAGGTGTTCCACAGCGCGGGCCTGCTCTGGCATCAGCTGCGAGGCGAGCCCGGAGCCCCGCGCTTCCGCGTCACGATCGCCTCGCTCGACGGCGAGGGCGTGGGCACGCCTTACGCGCTGTGGCTTGCGCCGCAGGTGGCAATCCGCGACGTGAAGACCGCCGATCTCGTCATCGTCCCCTCCTCGGGCCTCGATTTCGACGAGCAATTCGCCAAGCACGCCGCACTGTTCCCATGGTTGCGCGAGAAGGCCACGCAAGGCGCGCTCATCGCCGGCGTCTGCACGGGCGCCGCCTATCTCGCGGAGGCCGGGCTACTGGACAGTCGCGAGGCCACCTCGCACTGGTCGGTCGTCGACGCCTTCCGCCAGCGCTACCCCAGGGTCGACTGGCACCCTGAAAGGCTGATCACCGAGGACCGCCGCATGCTCTGCAGCGGCGGCGTCAACTCCTCCTTCGATCTGAGCCTCTACCTGGTCGAGAAGTTCTGCGGGCACGAGGTGGCCCTGCACACGGCCAAGGCGCTGCTCATCAACATGCCCCGCGCCAGTCAGTCGGGCTACGCCGTCCTGCCGCTGTCGCGATCGCACGGCGACGACAAGATCAGGAAGGCGGAGGCTTACCTCGAGAGGCACTACCAGCGCGACGTCTCGATCGAGCAGCTCGCGCAGCACGCCCACATGAGCCCGCGCAACTTCATTCGCCGCTTCAAGGCCGCCACCGGCCGCCTGCCGGGCAACTATCTGAAGGCCGTGCGTGTCGGCATCGCCAAGGAGATGCTGGAGGGCGGCGCACGCTCGGTGCAGACCGTGAGCAGCGCGGTCGGCTACGAGGACCCGGCCTTCTTCCGGGAGGTCTTCAAGCGCTGCACGGGCATGACGCCGACCGAGTACCGCCACGCGTTCGCCGGCGCGGCGAGGCTGCCGGCCAATAGCGCGGGCGCACGCGGGTTTCTCAGACTGCCAGCCTCCGCCAACGGCAACCGTCCGCTGCGGCCGTCAGGCGGGGATGCGCAGCACGAAGCGCGTGGCCTCGGGGGTCGAGGTCGCGGTTAGCGTGCCGCCGTGGGCGCGGGCGATCTCGGAGGCGATGTAGAGTCCGAGCCCCAGGCCCTGGTTGCGGCTGTCCGTGGGGCCCCGGTAGAAGGGCTCGAACAGGCGCGCCAGGACGTCGGGCGGGATCGCGTCGCCCTGGTTCTCGACGGAAAGCTCGAGCGCATTGCCATCCAGGGACGCGCGCACTTTGATGGGCGCGTCGGCGCCGTGGGTGAGGGCGTTCGCCACCAAATTCGACAGCAGCTGGGCGATGCGGGCGCGATCGCAGTCGACGGGCCGCGGCAGGTCGAGGTCGACGTCGATCTGCCGATCCGGCCAAGTCGTTCGCAACTCGGCGATCACATGCTCCAGGGCGGGCGCCAGCGGCTGATCCGCGCTCCGCGCCAGGGTCAGTCCGCCGCCCAGGCGGCCCCGGGCAAGGTCGAGCACATTGTCGATCAGGCCCAGCATGCGCCCAACGCTCTCGCGGATGAGGGAGACGATGGTCTTGGCCCTGTCATCGAGCGCCGTGTTCGCCAACAGCCTCGTGCCGGAGTCGATGGCGGCTAGCGGGTTCTTCAGATCGTGGCCGAGCACGGCGATGAACTGCTCGCGCAGCTCCGCGCCCCGGCGCTCGTCGAGCAGCGCCTCCTCGCTGCGGACCAGGCGGTCCTGGGCTTCCAGGTGGAAGGCGATCAGGTCCGCGAACATCCGAAACATGCCGATCGTCTGCGGCGTCCTCAAGATCGCGGGCTTGGGGTCTATGGCACAGAGCGTGCCGAAGAAGGTGCCGTTCTTGCGCACGATCGGCATCGAGATGTAGCTCTGAAAGCCGTACATCGCGGGTGTCGGGTGGCCGCAGAAATCCTTGTCCGCGGCGGCGTGATCGATAACGACGGCCTGGCCGCTGTCGCGGATCTCGTCGCAGATCGTGGTCCTCACCTCGAGCTCGCCGCCGGGCAGCAGGCCGAAGCTGATGTCGTCGCGGACGGCGCAGGCGACCCAGCGGTCCTCGGTCACTCTCGCGACCGCGGCAAAGCCCATGCCCGTTGCGAGGCAGACGACTTCCAGGATGGTCGGCACCACGTCGATACGCGCGATCGCCTCGACGTCTTGCTGCAAGTCCTGCATGCACCTACCGGCTTTGCTTCGGTCCCGGGATCAGTACATCGGGCGCGCGGAGGCTCCAACCCATACTTGCCCCTGCGCCCAATCATTGCAGCGCAAGCTTAACCGCGCCGCTATTGCGGGGAGAGCTTCCAGGTGCCCATGGCGGCCTTGTCGATCTCGGCCCGCTTGGTCGCAATCTCGATGTACTCGACCTTGGACCAGCGCTCCGCGAACGAGCGGTAGAAGGGCGAGAACGGATTGCCGGACTGCCCGGTCGTGTGGATGTAGAGGGAGCGGTCGAGGTCGGAGAGATCGTAGATGGCGCGGTAGCTGGACGCGTGGCGGTTGGCGAAGGGCGCCTCCTCGCCGAACTCTTCCTTGCCGCGGTTCAGCGTGTACGCGCCGCCGGGGCTTGGCACCGAGACATTGAAGTAGCGGCCGATGCCGGCGAAGGCACCGAACGGCCTGTGCTCGCTGAAAGCATAGTGCGCGGTGCCCCACCACCACTTCGAGCGGTCGGTGCCGTAGCGCCGCTCGAGGTCCTTGAGGGCGGTGGCGAGGGCGGCAGACAGCACGTCGCCGCAGCTCTCGCGGGAAGGCGTCGTGCGGTCGTCGCACCAGTCGCGGGATTTGGCTCGCCCCTCCAGCAGGCGCGTGAGGGCGAGCGCGCGTGTGTCCCAGTAGCGCGGGAAGGCGGCGCCCAGGTCGTCTGCGTAGATCGCGCGCACCGCCTCGCGCACCCAGGCGGTGAAGATCAGCGGCTCGGGCGCCTCGGCCCGCATCACGCCGTCCCAGGCGGTCAGCTGATCGAGCACGGCGGTCTCCGTCGAGCCGCCGGCCTGTGCGGCAACGACCATCAGGATCTGCAGGCGCGGGGCGGGCGGCGAGAAAGCGTCGGCCTGCGCGGCGCGCATGCTCGCGATGTCGTGGCCGTCCTTGTCGATGATGAGCTCCTGGACGCGGCGCTGGCGATACTCGGGGTCCCAGTCGTAGGTGAGGAAATGCGGGTAGTCGGGGCCGACGATCTTGGCGTTGGCGGTGCCGATGGCGCCGGCGGGAGGATCGACCACGCGCGGGACGTCCTGGAAGGCCAGATACCCTTTCCAATCATATGCGGCATCCCAGCCGGGCACGGGAGCGCGTCCCGCCATCTTGTTGGCGGGATCGCGCACTGGGACCCGCCCCGGCGCGATCATGCCGATCTTGCCGGCCGAGTCCGCGACTACCATGCTCTGCATCGGCACGATGTACTGGCGCATGCGCTCCATGTAGTCGCCGACGCCGCGCACGCCGGTCGTGAACATGCCGGCGGCAATCGTGGTGTCGTCATCCTCGAGCGCGGTCCACCTCAGGGCGGCGACGTGGCCGGGTGCCAGCAGCGTCTCGATGTTGCGGTAGAAGCCCGGCAGCACCGGGCCGTGCCGCGTGCGGCGGCGCTCGACCTTGCGCTCGCCCGCGCCCTTGACCGCGATCGTCATCTCGTCGGTCTCGAAGGGCTTCCAGCCGTCCGGCGTCAGATATTCACGCGGATTGTCGGGATTGGTCTTCTCGATGAAGAGGTCCTGCACGTCGGGCCCGGTGTTGGTGAAACCCCAGGCCAAAGTGTCGCCGCGCCCGAGCACGATCAGCGGTACGCCGGCGAGCGTGGCGCCGACGGAGTTGGCAGGACTGGAGCCGTCGCGCGGCTGCAGCGCCAGGTGCGCCAGGTACCAGATCGACGGCGCCGCCAGCCGCAGGTGCGGATCGTTGGCGAGCAGCGGCTTGCCCGAGCGGGTGCGGGCACCCGACACCACCCAGTTGTTGGAGGCGCCGCCGCCCACGATATCGTCGATGTCGGAGTGCGCGGCATGGGCATGGCGCTGCGGCGCGGCCGGCCGGCGCAGAGGATAGAGCTGGGCAATCTCCGGCAGCGGCGGCGTCGGAACATCCGCGTCATGCGGCATCAGGTCCTCAATCTCCGCGGAGCTGAGGCCCTGTGCGGCAAGCTCGAGCCGCATCATCTCGAAGCCGAGGTTGGTCGAGAGGTTGAGCGCCATCAGCTTGACGGCGACCACGCTGTCGGCCGGACGCCAGGGCTCCGGCTTGTGGCGCAAGACCAGGAACTCGGGCGGCAGGCGCGGCTCGAGCCAGCCGGTCGGTCGCGTGAGGTAGGCATTGACCCCGCGTGCGTAGGCCTCGAGGTTCCAGCGCGCGGCCGGCGGCAGCACCTCGAGGGCGCGCTCGGCATGGCCGTAGAGGTCGAGCGTGCGCAGGAAGACGTCGGTGGTGTAGGTGCGCTCGCCGAAGATCTCGGAGAGGCGGCCCTGGCCGGTGCGGCGCGTCAGCTCCATCTGCCACAGGCGGTCCTGGGCGTGCAGGAAGCCGAGCGCTGCGAACAGGTCGCCCATGCTCTCGGCGAAGATGTGGGGCACGCCTTCCTTGTCGCGCACGATCTCGACTGGCGCGGAGAGCCCCGCGAGGGCGAGCGAACCCGAAGCCGACGGCACCGTGTTGCGCAGCAAGGCGTAGCCGGCGCCCGCGGCGACGAGCGCCAGCACGACGACGCCGGCGAGGGCGATGCCGACCCATTTCAGGATACGCTTCATGCGCGGCTCATCCCTGCGCCATCCACGCGGACCGCGCCTCGCTCAAAACAGCACCACGCTGCGGATGCTCTTGCCGGCGTGCATGAGGTCGAAGCCCTTGTTGATGTCGCCGAGCGGCATGGTGTGGGTGATCATCGGGTCGATCTCGATCTTCTTCTCCATGTACCAGTCGACGATCTTGGGGACATCCGTGCGGCCGCGCGCACCCCCGAAGGCCGTGCCCTTCCAGACACGCCCCGTGACGAGCTGGAAGGGCCGCGTGGCGATCTCCTGGCCGGCGCCGGCCACACCGATGATGACGCTGACGCCCCAGCCGCGATGGCAGGCCTCGAGCGCCTGGCGCATCACCGTCACGTTGCCGGTGCAGTCGAAGGTGTAGTCGGCGCCGCCGATCTGGTCGGCCCCCTTCTTGGTCATGTTGACGAGGTGGGCGACGAGGTCCTTGCCCGCCTCGCTGGCGTTGACAAAGTGGGTCATGCCGAAACGCTCGCCCCAGGCCTTCTTGTCGTTGTTGATGTCGACGCCGATGATCATGTCGGCGCCCGCGAGCTTGAGGCCCTGGATGACGTTGAGGCCGATGCCGCCGAGACCGAAGACGATGGCCTTGGCGCCGGGCTCCACCTTGGCCGTGTTGAGGACGGCGCCGACACCGGTCGTCACGCCGCAGCCGATGTAGCAGATCTTGTCGAAGGGGGCGTCCTCGCGGACCCTGGCGACCGCGATCTCCGGCAGCACCGTGAAGTTGGAGAATGTCGAGGTGCCCATGTAGTGGAAGAGCTTCTTGCCGCCGAGCGAGAAGCGCGAGCTTCCGTCGGGCATGACGCCCTGGCCCTGGGTGGCGCGGATCGCCGTGCACAGGTTGGTCTTGCGCGAGAGGCAGGACGGGCACTGGCGGCACTCGGGCGTGTAAAGCGGGATGACGTGGTCGCCCTTCCTGACGCTGGTGACGCCCGGGCCTACGTCGACGACAATGCCGGCGCCCTCATGCCCCAGGATCGACGGGAACAGACCCTCGGGGTCGGCGCCCGAGAGCGTGAACTCGTCGGTGTGGCAGATGCCTGTCGCCTTGATCTCGACCAGCACCTCGCCGTCCCTCGGGCCTTCGAGATCGACCTCCATGACCTCGAGGGGCTTTGCCTTGTCGACGGCAACGGCGGCGCGGGTCTTCATGATGGTCCTCTTCGCGTATGTGTCGGGCCTCGGGCTCGAGCCATCATGAAACGCGCGCCAACCCTGCGCAACCACGCCTGCACGGGATGACGCAAGTAGGGCGGTGCGCCTAACGCCGATACTGCACGAACACCGACTTGGTGGCGACCTGGTCGTAGAGGGTACGGGCGCGGTAGTTGAAATCCTGCGTCGCCCAGTAGGTGCGGGTGCAGCCGCGCGCGTCGGCCTCGCGGTAGGTCGCCTCGATCAGGGCGCGGCCGGCGCCCTTGGCGCGTTGCGCCGGGTCCACGAACAAATCCTCCAAGTAGCAATACGAGGTCGGCGACCAGGTCGAGCGATGGAACAGAACGTGCGCGATGCCGACAGGCTTGTCGGCCGCATCGACGGCGACGAACGCGACGTGGAAGTCGGGGGCGCCCTCCATGAGCCGCTTCCACGTCATCTCGATGACGTCCTCGGGCACGGTCGCCTTGTAGAACTCGATGTAGCCCTTGAAAAGGGTGAGCCACATCGGCTTGTCCCGCGCCTCCAGGCGGCGCACGCGTACGGTCATCTTCTGCCTCTCGGTCTCGGGTCCGGGTCCCGGATATTTCGCTTACGCGAAATTCCGGGATGACACCACTCAAACCAGCCACAGCGTGGCGAGCCCCAGGAAGGCAAAGAAGCCCACGACATCGGTGGTCATGGTCACGAACACGCCGGAGGCGACCGCCGGGTCGAAGCCCGCCCGCGTCAAGGCGAGCGGGATCAGGATGCCGGCCATCGCCGCCACCAGGAAGTTGCAGATCATGGCCGCGGCGATGACGAGCCCCAGCGTGCCGATGCCGAACCAGACCAGCACGACCGAGCCCATGATGGCCGCGAACACGAAGCCGTTGATGAGCCCGACGGAAGCCTCGCGGGCGATGACCCGGGCGGCGTTGGCGGCGCCGAGCTCGCGGGTGGCGAGCGCGCGCACGGTCACCGTCATGGTCTGAGTCGCGGCATTGCCGCCGGTGGAGGCCACGATCGGCATCAGCACGGCGAGCGCCACCATCTGGTCGATGGTGGCGTCGAAGAACTTGATGACGGACGCCGACAGGAGTGCCGTCCCGAGGTTGATGAAAAGCCAGGCGAAGCGGTTGCGCACGGTATTGACGACGTTGTCGGCGACGCTCTCGTCGCCGACGCCGCCAAGGCGCAGCAGGTCCTCCTCGGCCTCCTCCTCGATGACGTCGACCACGTCGTCCACGGTCACCACGCCGACCAGGCGCTTGTTGGCGTCGATGACGGGCGCGGACTTGAGGTCGTAGCGCTCGAACTGGCGCGCCATCTCCTCCTGGTCGGCGGTCGCGAGCACCACGTGGCGGGTGGCATCCATGATGGAGGAGATGCTGACATCCCGCTTGGTACGCAGCATGCGGCTCAGGTCGACGCTGCCGAGCACGTGGTAGGTTGGATCGACCACATAGATGTCGGAGAAGGTCTCCGGCAGGTCGTCGGCCTCGCGCATGTGATCGATGACCTGCCCGACCGTCCAGAACGGCGGCACGGCCACGAAATCCGTCTGCATGAGACGGCCGGCCGTCTCCTGCGGGTACTCGAGGTTGCGCTCCAGCGCGGCGCGATCGGCGGTGGGGATGCGCTCCAGGATCTCCTGGCGGACCGCGGGGTCGAGGTTCTCGAGGAGGTAGGCGGCATCGTCGGTCTCGAGCTCGGCGATCGCATCGGCAAGCCGTTCCCTGGGCAGGGCGGGGAGCAGCTGGTCGCGCACGGCCTCGTCGAGCTCGGTCAGCACCTCCGGCCGGAAGGCCGGGCCCAGCGCCTCGATCAGCGGCGCCCGCAGCTCGGGGTCGAGAAGAGCGATCAGGTCTGCAAGATCGGGAGCCTCCAGGCGCTCGACGAGCGCGCGCACAGCACCAGGGTCGGCGGCGCGCAACGCCTCCGACACGGGGCCTGCCAGCTCGGCCGCAGGCTGCGCTCCGGGCGTGCGGCCCGGCTCGCCGAGGGGTTCGTCTTGCATGGAGCAGTTCTTTGTGCGCTCGAGCGATGCGCGCGTGCCGAGCCGCATAGCACCGCCAGCGATCGCAGGCCACCCCCGTGGCGCCACGGCGGCTCGCGGGGCGCTGGTGCGTCATCGACACACCAGCCTCGGATCGAGTGTTGCAGAGAAGCCCTTTACTCTTTCGCGCTAGGTTGCCACGGCCGCATTGGCTTGCTCTGCGCGAGGCGAACGTGCGAGCGTCCGGCCGGCGTTGGGGGAAATGGCAAGGGTTGGCGACGAGGCTTCGAGGGAAATGCGGTCGATCAAGACGTTGGCGGCGGCTATGGCTGTCGGTGGGCTGCTGCTGCTGGCGCCGGCCAGTGCGCAGGAGACCTGCGTCCCGAGCGTTGGCAGGGACAACGCGCTCGGCACCTCGCGCACGGTCGAAATCGATACCTCCAAGGGTCCCCTCTACGGGTTCCAATACAAGGACCAGAACTTCCTCAACGACGGCGAGGTGGTGCTGACGTTCGACGATGGCCCATTGCGCTCCTACACGGTGCCCGTGCTCGAGGCGCTTGCCGCCCATTGCACCAAGGCGACCTTTTTCGTCGTGGGACGGATGGCCGTGGCAGATCCGGACATGGTGAAGGAGTACGACCGGCGGGGCCACACCATCGGCACCCATACCTGGTCGCACGTGAACCTGCGGGCCGCGAGCCCGGCGCGGGCGCGCGCCGAGATCGAGCTCGGGTTCTCGGCCGTGCAGAAGGCGCTGGGCAAGCCGATCGCCCCGTTCTTCCGGTTTCCCTTCCTGGCCGACCCGCCGGGCATGATCGCCCACCTCAAGGAGCGCCAGATCGGCATCTTCTCGATCGACGTCGACAGCAAGGACTTCCGCACACGCGACCCCGTCACCGTGCATCGCCGCGTCATGGGCGACGTTGCCCGGCCGCGCAAAGGCATCATCCTGTTCCACGACATCCAGCCCTCGACCGCGCGCGCCCTGCCAGGTCTGCTCGCCGACCTCAAGGCCAAGGGCTATCGCGTCGTGCACATGGTGCCGAAGGCCGCCGCCGCGACGGTCGCCGAGTTCGACGCGCAGGCGCAGCAGGAGCTCGACCGCAAGCGAACCGCAGCCTCGGCGCAGCCGCTCGCCAAGCGCGCCCTTACCTGGCCGGTGGCCACGGGCGTGCCCAACGAGGCCGCGTCGGCCAAGCCCGGAGCAGACGCCGCCAGGGCGCCCGATCCTGCTGCGCGGCCGCCCAAGCGCGCCCCGCGCCCGAAGCAGGAGGAGAGCTGGCCTCCCTCCAAGCTGCTGTTCTGGTAGGCCTGCAGCTCGCAACCAAGCTCCGCATTCGTCGCTGATGCCGGCGGGACGCTCGATCGCGCGCCCCACCATTCCAACATGCCGCCCCCATTTTTCACTGCGGTGCAGCGCAACCACGCATTCGGCAGCCGATCGGCCGTTCTCGAATCGGCCGTCGCCCCCCCGATGCTACCCGCATCGAGAAGCCCACGGATTACCGGACAAATCGTGTGCTACAGAACCCGGACAACTCGCTTGCTGCTGACACTGCGCCGTCAGCGGCTTGACCGTAGGTATTCCAACCAATAACCTTCGCCAAAAGCTCAAAACCCCCGTTCTTCCAGTAGCAAGCTCCAGGGAGGAGTACGATGCGGAGATATATAGGTTTGGCGTTGACGGCGGCGGTGCTCGCCGGCGCGGGGGCGGTCGCCGCCGTCGCGCAGGAGGCGCCGAAATCGATCAAGGTCGGTTATGTGATCTCGCTGTCCGGCCCGCAGTCGGCCGGCGCCATGCTGACCACGGTGCCCAACTACCGGCTGTGGGTCGACGAGGTCAACAAGGCCGGCGGCCTGATGCTCAAGAAATACAACAAGAAGATTCCCATCGAGGTCACCGAGATCGACGACCGCTCCAACAACGAGGACATGGTGCGCCTGGTCGAGCGCCTGATGAGCGTCGACAAGGTCGACCTCGTGCTCTCGCCCTGGGGCACGGGCCCCAACCTGCAGGCGGCGCCTACGTTCAATAAGTACGGCTACCCCCAGATCATGGGCACGGCCGCAACCGACAAGATTCCGGAGTTCGCACCGCGCTTTCCCAATGCGTTCTGGCTGCTGGGCCGGCCCACCGACGGCGTGACCGCCCTGGTCGAGCTGCTGAGCGATCTCAAGAAGAAGGGCCAAGTGAAGGAGACGGTGGCGCTCTTCACCGTGCAGCATCCCTTCGGCTCGGAGTTTCTCACGCCCGCCAAGCCGGCGCTGGACAAGGGCGGGTTCAAGATCGTCTACGAGACGAGCTATCCGCTCGGCGTCGCCGATCTCTCCGCCCAGATCAAGGCGGCGAAGGCTGCCAACCCCGACATCATGATCGCCTTCTCCTATCCGCCCGACACCTTCATGCTCACCGAGCAGTCGATCGCCAACGACTTCAATCCGAAATTCAAGTTCCTGTCGGTCGGCGTGGCGTTCCCGAGCTACAAGGGCAAGTTCGGCGACAAGGCCAACGGCATCTTCGGGCTGGGCGCCTGGGACCCCAACGGCCCCGGCGTCAAGGACTGGGTCGAGCGGCACAAGGCCGTCAACAAGGGCGCCGAGCCAGACCGCTGGGCCTCCTCCAACACCTACGCCGGCCTGCAGGCGCTGCAGCAGGCGATCGAGCGCGTCGGCGAGATCGACCGTGCCAAGATCATCGCGGAGCTCAGCAGCGGCACGTTCAAGACCATCCTCGGCGACGTCAAGCTCGACGGCAACCGCCTGAGCAAGCTGTGGTGGGTCGGCCAGTGGCAGGACGGAGAGTACAAGGGCATCGCGCCCGCGAACATGCCCGGCGCCGCGCAGCCGGTCGTGAAGTAGGTCCGACGTCGTCCAGGCGAGCGGGCTCGCGCTTGCCGGCGCGGGCCTGCTTTTTTCATAAACCACAACTCCTTAATGGCCCTTGTGTAGGCTGTGTGAGAACGGCACGAAGCCCGAGCCCGTCCCTAGCCGAGCCCTTGTAGACGCAAATGATGCTGCTCGATTTCCTGCTCGCGGGCCTGGTGATCGGGGGCATCTATGCGCTGATCTCGATCGGGCTCAACTTGCAGTACGGCGTAGCCCGCGTCCTCAACCTCGCCTACGGCGAATTCCTGATGCTGGCGGGCTACGGAGCCTTCTGGGGCTTCACGCTGCTGGGCCTGTCGCCGGTGCTCACGCTTTTCGTCGGGGCGCCCCTGGCGTTCGCGCTCAGCTGGCTGCTCTTCACGTACGTGTTGCATCCGCTTCTCGGCCGCGCCCAAGACCAGGGCAAGCGCGAGATCGATTCGATCCTCTCCACCTTCGGCCTGCTGTTCGTGCTGCAGGGTGTCGCGCTCGTCGCCTGGAGCGGCACCGACCGTGCCTACAGCTATCTGAGCGTTCCCCTCAACCTGTTCGGCGCTGTGATCGGCGCCAACCGCCTGCTCGTCCTAGTTGCGGCGCTTGCGCTGTCGGGCGGCGTCTATGCGTTCCTGCGCTACTCGCCGGTCGGCCGCGCCATGCGCGCGATCGCGGTGAGCCCGCGCACCGCCCCGCTGGTCGGCATCGACGTGGCCCGCTACAGCGCGCTCGCGTTCGCGGCCGGCGGGGCGCTGGCAGCCGTTGCCGGCATCCTGCTGTCGTCTTTCGTCGGCATCAATCCCACCATCGGCGCCGCCTTCACCATGAAGGCGCTGATCGTCGTGGTCATGGGCGGCATCGGCCACGTTCTGGGCGGCCTGGTCGCGGGTCTCATGCTCGGGCTTGCCGAAACGCTGGCCGCGCTCCTGCTCGATCCAGGGCTCATTACCGTCATCAACTTCGCGATCTTCTCGATCGTGCTGCTGTGGCGGCCGCAGGGCCTGTTAGGCGCCGCTGCCCGCTCCGGCACGCAAGGCTCGCTGCGCCTCCCCAAGCAGGCGATCCCGGTCGCGGCCTTGCTCGCGCTGATCGTGGCGCCGAGGTTCGCCGACGCCTACTGGCTGTCGCTGCTCGTCAACATCCTCACCTACATCGCGCTGGCGACGGGCTGGGCGTTCTTCTCGGGTGCCACGCGCTACGTATCGCTGGCGGCGTCCGCGTTCTTCGGTGTCGGCGCCTACGCGGTCGCGATCCTGGCGCCCGACTATTCCTACGGCCTCGCCCTGCTGGCGGCGGTCGCCGTGTCGATCGTGCTCTCGGCCTTCGTCGGGCTCGCCACCTTGCGCCTCTCGGGCATGTACTTCGTGATCTTCACGTTCGGGCTCGCCACGTTGGTCAGCGCCATCGTGAGCTGGTGGGAGTTCAACATCGCTCAGAAGGCAGGACGGCATCTGTTCCTGTCGATCACGACCACGCACATCTACTACCAGCTGCTGGCGCTGTGCGTAGGCATCATCGCGCTGTGGATGGTGCGCGACCGCAGCCGCATGGGATTTGCGCTCAAGACGCTGGGCGCCGACGAGACGGTGGCGCGCCAGGTCGGCATCAACACGGTGGCCCTCAAGGTCGGCACGTTCGTGGTGAGCTCCGTCGTCATGACGCTCGCGGGCGCCATCCTGGCCCCACGCTGGAGCTACATGGATGCGACCATCGCCTTCAATCCCAACACCTCGTTCCTGACCGTCATCATGGCGCTGCTGGGCGGGGCGACCTCGGTGTGGGGACCGATGCTCGGCGTGGTGCCGCTGGTGCTGATCTCGGATTATCTGTCCGTGACGGTGCCCAACTACTTCAGCGTGGTGCTGGGCCTGGTGCTGCTGGGCATCGTGTTCCTGATCCCCGACGGGCTGATCGGCCTCTTGCGGAGGTGGCGCGGGCATCTGCGCCGCCCCGACCTGGCTCACCGCCTGCATGCGCTCGCCGACCGCATCGGCGGCGGGCCGGCGGGCCGAAACAGGGTGTCGCCGCCTGCGGGCCGCAACGGCATCGCCGCGCCCAAGGGTCCCGCGTCCTCCCAGGATCAAAGCCAGGCGAGGCAGCCATGAGCGCCGCACCGGCTCCCCTGCTCGAGGTATCGGGCCTCACGCGCCACTTCGGTGGCCTGGCCGCGCTCGACGGCGTCTCATTCACGGTCGCCAGGGGCGAGGTGGTGGGCCTGATCGGCCCCAACGGCTCGGGCAAGACCACGCTCCTCAATGTCGTCTCGGGACGGCTTGCCCCGCTCGCCGGCGAGGTGCGCCTTGGCGGCACGCCTATCACGGGCGCCACGCCCGAAGCGGTCTGCCGCGCCGGCATCGCCGGCACGTTCCAGCTCGCGCGCATTCCCGACGCGCTCGACGCCCGCGACAACGTCGCCGTCGCCGCCATGTACGGCCGCCGCCGTCTCGAGGTCGCGGCCGCCCGCGCCGAGGCCGAACGGCTGCTCGCGCGCGTCGGCTTCGAGGGCGCGCGATCCGCACAGGCGGACGCGCTGCCCTACTTCGACCTGAAGCGCATCGAGCTTGCCCGCGCGCTCGCCTGCGCGCCCGACCTGCTGCTGCTCGACGAATGGCTCGCCGGCCTCAACCCCACCGAGCTCGAGGCCGGCATCGAGCTCGTACGCTCGCTCAACGCGGACGGCATGACGATCGTGATGGTCGAGCACGTCATGCACGCGATCCGCTCGCTGTGCGGCCACATCGTCGTGCTCGACGCCGGCCGCGTCATCGCGTCGGGCACGCCCGAGGTCGCACTCGCCGATGCCGGCGTGATGCGCGTCTATCTCGGCGAGAGCGCCTGAGCGGCGGCTTCGCCATAGCCCCATTGCCGCCCTCATTCATTCAGACGCCATTCAGGCGGTTGGCCTCAAGCTCCTGAAACGCCGTGGAAAATAGGCTCGCCGAGGTTTCGGGATCACCCGAGGGGCGAGGAGGATGCGCGGCGCGGGACGCATCCCGCGCACCAACAATGGAGCGAACAATGTCTCGCCTGAAGTATCTTCTCCCGGCCGCCGCGCTGCTGCTGGCGGGCGCGGTGACGTCCGCGCCGGCGCAAGCTGCGCCTGTCGCGCTGCCGGGCACGGTCGAAGCCCTCGCCGGCGCCGAGAGCGGAGTGGCGCAGGTCAGCTCGCGCCGGTGGCGCAATTGGTACATCGAGCAGTCCGACAGCGGCCGCTGGGACTGGCGCCGCCAGCGTCGTCACCGCGATCATCACGGCAATCGCCATCACCATCGCCGCGACCACCACCATCACCATCGCTACGATCGCCACAGGTAGCTTGTCGGCCGTAGGGCGCAATAGCGAAGCGTATTGCGCCGTCGCGCCCGTTGCGGCGATCGACTCGGCGCAATGCGCTGGCGCTTATTGCGCCCTACAGGTTTTCGGCTATGCCGCGCTGGCTGAGCGCTCGCGCTCGGCCTGCTCCAGGAGTGCGCGGATCTCGGCGGCCGGCCGCGGCGGGCTGAAGTGGTAGCCCTGCATCTCCGTGACGCCCTCGGCGCGCACGACGGCGAGCTGCTCTTCGGTCTCGACACCCTCGGCCGTGGTCGCCATGCCGAGGCTGGCGCCCAGACGCGTCAGCGAGCGTACGATGGCGAGCGAATCGTGGTTGCCGCTGCCGAGGTCGGCGATGAAGCTGCGGTCGATCTTGATCTTGTCGAAGGGATATCTGCGCAGGTAGCTGAGCGACGAATAGCCGGTGCCGAAGTCGTCGAGCGCCAGACGCACGCCGAGGTCGTGCAGACGCGTGAGCGTGGAGAGCGCCTCCTTGCTGTTCTGCAACAGCGCCGTCTCGGTGATCTCGAGCTCGAGGCGGGAGGCGGGCAGGCCCGCAGCGGCAAGCGCGGTGACCACGGTCTGCACCAGGCCGCCGGCGCGCAGGTGCACGGGCGAGATGTTCACGGCCACCTTGATGCGCTCGGGCCAGCGCGCCGCTTCTTCGCAGGCCTGGCGCAGGATCCATTCGCTGATCGGCACGATGAGGCCCGTGTCCTCGGCCAGCGGCACGAACTCTGCGGGTGGCACGGACCCGCGCACGGGGTGATCCCAGCGCAGCAAAGCCTCGCAGGCGACGACCTGGTCGCTCTCGAGGTTGACGAGCGGCTGGTAGAAGAGCTGGAACTGACCCTCAACGAGCGCATCGCGCAGATAGCGCTCGAGCAGCAGTCGCGCCTGCATGCGTTGGTCCATCTCCGGCTCGAAGAAGCGGGACTGTCCGCGGCCATCGCTCTTGGCGCGGTAGAGCGCGAGGTCCGCATTCTTGAGCAGCTCGTCGGCCGTGCCGCCGTCACCTGGGGCCACTGCGATGCCGATGCTGGTGGCGACCACGGCATGGTGCTCGCCGAGCGCGAAGGGCTCGGCCATCGCCTCGTGGATGGCCTGGGCAATCTCGCTCGCCTCCGCGGCGGGGTCGCTCGCGGACTTGATGATGGCGAACTCGTCGCCGCCCAGTCGCGCCACCGTCTCGGTCTTGCCGACAATGGCGAGAAGGCGATCGGCCATCCGCTTGAGCAGCGCGTCGCCGACCGGGTGGCCGACCGTATCGTTGACATCCTTGAAGCGGTCGAGGTCGAGCACGAGAACGGCGAGGCGGCCGCCGAAACGATGAGTGGGCAGGAGCGCCTCGGCAAGCCGCTGGCGCAGCAGCGTGCGGTTGGGCAAGTCGGTCAGCGAATCGTGCATGGCGACATGAGCGAGGCGGGCCTCGGCGCGGCGCAGCTCGGTGATGTCCTCGAGCGTGGCGACCCACCCGCCGTCGGGGGTGGGCTGGTGCACGGTAGCGACGACGCGTCCGTCGCGCAGCTCCTGCACGTCGGTGGCGGCCACGTTGTCGGCGGCTATGGCCAGGCGCGCCCGAATATACTGCTCGGGATCGCCGCGCGCGTAGACTCCGCCGGCGATGCGGTGCTCGAGAATCTCGCGCAAGGTCGTGCCCGGCTTCACCTGGTCGAGGGTCAGACCGTACATCTCGGCATAGCGACGGTTGCAGACGGTCAGCCGCTGCTCGCTGTCGAACATGCAGATGGCCTGCTTCATGTGCTCGAGCGCGGCGTCGAAGCGCTTGTTCTGCTGGTACAGCTCCGCGTCCCGTCGATCGAGCTCGGCGAGCGCGGCCTCCGCCCTGATGCGCGCAGCCGTCGCCCCCTCCAGGTGCTTGCGCGCCGCATAGAGCGCCTCGGCGTAGTCGGATGTGTGCGCCGAGCGCGACAGCAGCAGCCGCGCGTTGTGGGTGGCAACGGCCAGGAACGCAACGAGCGCGGCGAGCGCCACGACCCGCTCGATCTCGGCGCCGATCAGGATCTTGTAGGAGGCGAGGTGATCGGCGTAATCGCGGGTGAGGCCGAGCTTGCCGTCATGAACCACGGCGGCGCAGACCAGCAACGTCCAGCCCAATACCGCCACCACGCCCGAGGTGAGCACGGGTCGAGGATGGAACCGCAGCGCACGCAACGCCACGAGCCCGAACAGCAGGGTCTGGGTGGGCGACTTGAGGACGCCGCCGGCGGGGTGGCCGTAGACGTACTGATAGCCCCAGATCAGGGAGAGGAAGATGGCGATGTCGGCCACGTTGAGCACATCGAGCACGCTCGGGGGGCCTGCCGGTCTCCACGAGGTAGAGCCGCAGCGCCGAACTCGCCACCAGAAGCGACAGGATGAGAACCACCCACGGGCTCACCCAGGGACCCGCAAAAGGACCCGAGTCCGCCCCGGGCACGTCGAGGCGCTGGCTGATCTGGGCAATGGCATGCAGCGTCAGGATGAACAACGCGATGGCGCCCTGCGCCAACGCGATCGCGCGCTCGCCGCTGACGTCATGCCTGCGAAGCACCTCGCGCAGGCGGCGCGAGGTCGGCACGCCGTCCTCGAGTTGGGTATTGCCCATAAGTGCGCTCGGCGCGTCCGCATCAACAGGCGCCAAGAGGCGCTTCACCGACGCATGCGTGCTTCCGGCTTCCCCCACCACGGACCTCGAGTACGCCACAGCGACGATGTCAGTCCGCGAGGCCAATCGGTCGCCTGCCCCGCGCATCGAGATGTTAGTTCCCATAGGTAAAGCAATGAGCCTATGGGCCGTGCTCGCGAATGGCGTAGAGCGCGGTGCGGGCAGCCTCTGGAATTAGTCTTCCTAATACCGAATGGCTGTGAACGGGCTGTCGCCTGCCATTTGCGGTATCGGTGGTGCCAATGCCGGACAGGCTGTCATTTGCAGGTAACCTTGGCGATGCGTGTGCTTGCGGTTCGTGGATGCGCCGGACGGCTGAGGCGCCATCCGCCCGTCGCCCAACCTCGCGCACCCGCCGTCCCGATCACCTCGGGAGCAGCGCGGCGTCGATGACGTGAATGACACTGGTCGCCTGCTCGAGGTTGGCCATCGTCACATTCGCCGAGCGGCCCCCTTCATCGACGCGCGCAGCTTGCCGCCGCCCACGTATTGATCTCGTGCATGCCGTCGTCGTCCTCATCTTGGCGATGACTTCGCTGAGTGCCGTGACGAGCATGTCGACGAAGCCCGCGGTCCTCGCGGCTACGTCGAGTATGGCGTGCTCCTTCGAGTCCACGAGCGTTATGCACGATGTTGCGCGTGGGGTAACGCCGGGCGGTCTTGCACCGCGACCCGCTGCATGACGGCGACGAGCGTATGCCCGCCGCATTGATCGTCCCGACAGCGCCAACTCCGTCGATCCGGCCACCGCCGCCTCGCCACGCCCCCAATTGCATATTGCCGCCTCGCGCGACCGGCCCACGGCCGGTCGCGGCCCGGAGTTGCGTGAACCGCAGGACAAGCCGAGCCTGAACCGTGATCGCAAAGCGAGATGTCGCCGCCGAGTTGGGAACGCGCGCGCCGATGCACCCACCCATCCCTCGATTGCGCCGTGGGCCAAGGTGTGGCCTAATTGGAAGGAGTATAATTCTAAAAATAGAGCGGGCCGCGGCTCACGCCGCAGGAAGGCCCGCATGAGAGGAGGAGGCGCATGTCCTGGTTTCGCAAGTCTGAGACGTCAGCGGCGGCCACGGGGGCGGCGCCTCCGGCGGGCGGGCAGAACGGCAGCGTGCACGTCTCGATCACGGTCAACGGCAAGACGGCCGCCGGCGACATCGATCCCCGCACGCTGCTGGTGCAGTTCATCCGCGAGAACCTGCGGCTCACCGGCACGCATGTCGGCTGCGACACCAGCCAGTGCGGCGCCTGCGTGGTGCATCTGGACGGCCAGGCCGTGAAGTCCTGCACCGTGCTCGCGGCCTCCTGCGACGGCGCGCAGGTCACGACCATCGAGGGCCTCGCCAAGGACGGCCAGCTGCATCCCATGCAGGAGGCATTCCGCCAGCACCACGGCCTGCAGTGCGGCTTCTGCACCCCGGGCATGATCATGGCGGCCGTCGACCTCGCCAACCGCAAGGGCGGCAACCTCGACGAGCACACGGTGCGCGAGGGCCTGGAAGGCAACATGTGCCGCTGTACGGGCTATCACAACATCGTCGCCGCCGTGCGCGCGGGCGCCGCTGCCATGGGCAGCATGCGCCAGGCGGCCGAGTAGCTCTGCGCCGAAATTGTCCTGCCTGACGGCGCTCGTCGCCGCAGCGCGAACCAACACTTGAACAGATTGGATCGAGGAGCAACGCCATGGCCGAAACCGGCATCGGGGCCTCCGTCAAGCGCAAGGAAGACCAGCGCTTCATCACCGGCAAGGGCCAGTACACCGACGACATCAACCGCCCGGGGCAGACCTGGGCCGTGTTCGTGCGCTCGCCGCACGCGCACGCCACCATCAAGAAGATCGACGCCTCGGCCGCGCTGAAGTCGCCGGGGTGCCTGGCCGTCTACACCGGCGAGGATATCGCCAAGGACAAGGTCGGGCCGCTGATCTGCGGCTGGATGATCCACTCCAAGGACGGCTCGCCGATGAAGGCGGGCGTGCATCCCGCGCTGGCGCAGGGCAAGGTGCGCTACGTCGGCGACCACGTCGCCGTGGTGATCGCCGAGACGCTGGCGCAGGCCAAGGATGCAGCTGAGCTCGTCAATGTCGACTACGACGTGCTGCCGGCCGCGGTCGATGTGGCAACCGCACAGAATGCCGGCCAGCCGCAGATCCACGCCGAGGCCCCCAACAACACCGTCTATCAGTGGCACCTAGGCGACAAGGCCAAGGTCGATGCTGCCTTCGCCTCGACCAAGCACGTCACCAAGATCGAGCTCACCAACAACCGGCTGATCCCCAATGCGATCGAGCCGCGCGCGGCGATCGGCGAGTACGACTCTGGCCAGGAGAGCCTGACGCTCCACACGACCAGCCAGAATCCGCACGTGGCCCGCCTCGTCATGGCGGCCTTCATCGGCCTGGCGCCCGAGCACAAGCTGCGGGTGATCGCCCCGGACGTCGGCGGCGGCTTCGGCTCCAAGATCTTCATCTATGCCGAGGAGGTGGTTTGCCTGTGGGCCTCGCGCAAGGTCAACCGGCCCGTGAAGTGGGTGGCGGAGCGCACCGAGTCCTTCCTCGCCGACGCGCACGGCCGCGATCATGCCACGGTCGCCGAGCTCGCCCTCGACGGCGACGGCAAGATCCTGGCGCTCAGGGCCAAGACCAAGGCCAACCTCGGCGGGTATCTGTCGACGTTCGCCTCCTCGGTGCCGACCTATCTCTATGCGCCGCTGCTGTCGGGCCAGTACGACATCCCCGCCATCTACTGCGAGGTCGACGGCGTCTACACCAACACCGCGCCCGTCGACGCCTACCGCGGCGCCGGCCGGCCGGAGGCGACCTTCGTGGTCGAGCGTCTCGTCGAGGTGGCGGCACGCCAGACGGGCAAGGACCCCGCCGAGTTCCGCCGCCAGAACTTCATCAAGAGCTTCCCGCATGCCACCCCCGTCATCATGACCTACGACGCCGGCGACTACGGGGCCTGCCTCGACAAGGCGCTGGAGCTCGCCGACAAGAAGGGCTTCGCCACGCGCAAGGCGCTGAGTGCCAAGGGCGGCAAGCTGCGGGGCTTGGGCTACTCCGCCTACATCGAGGCTTGCGGCATCGCGCCGAGCGCCGCAGTCGGCTCGCTCGGCGCCGGCGTCGGCTTGTGGGAGTCGGCGGAGGTGCGCGTCAACCCGACGGGCTCGGTCGAGGTGCTGACGGGATCGCACAGCCACGGCCAGGGCCACGAGACCACGTTCGCCCAGCTCGTGTCGCAGCGGCTCGGCATCCCCATCGAGCAGATCACCGTCGTGCACGGCGACACCGACAAGGTGCAGTTCGGCATGGGCACCTACGGCTCGCGCTCGGGCGCGGTCGGTATGTCCGCCATCTACTACGCCATCGACAAGGTGATCACCAAGGCCAAGAAGGTGGCGGGCTTCGTGCTGGAGGTGCCGCACGACACCGTCGACTTCAAGGAGGGCATCTTCTCCTCGACCGCCACCAACAAGACGCTGACCTTCCCCGAAGTGGCGCTGCAGGCCTACATCGCCCACAAGTTCTCGGGCCAGCAGCTGGAGCCTGGCTTGAAGGAAGGCGCCTTCTTCGATCCGACGAACTTCACCTTCCCCTCGGGCGTGCACATCTGCGAGCTCGAGATCGACCCCGAGACGGGCGCCACGCGCATCGACCGCTGGACCGCGGTCGACGACTTCGGCACGCTCATCAACCCGATGATCGTGGAGGGCCAGGTGCACGGCGGCATCGCCCAGGGCGTCGGCCAGGCGCTGCTGGAGGGTTGCGTCTACGACAAGGAAGGCCAGCTCGTCACCGCGAGCTACATGGACTACACCATGCCGCGCGCGGGCGACCTGCCCTCCTACAATGTGGCCATGCTCGGCACGCCCTGCCCGTCGAACCCGCTGGGCATCAAGGGTTGCGGTGAGGCCGGCGCCATCGCGGCGCCCGCAGCCGTCATCAACGCCATCACCGATGCGCTGGGACACGAGGACATCGCCATGCCGGCAACGCCGCGGGCGGTCTGGAAGGCCGCCCAGAAGGCACAGACCAAGATGGCTGCCGAGTAAGGGAGACGACCCATGTACGCTTTCCAATACCATCGCCCGCAATCGGTGGCGGACGCCGCAAAGCTGCTGGCGGCCGGCGGCGAGACCAAGCTGCTCGCCGGGGGGCACACGCTGCTCCCCACCATGAAGCTGCGGCTCGCCAAGCCCGAGGTGATCGTCGATCTCTCCCGGGTGGCCGAGCTCAAGGGCATCGAGAAGAAGGGCAACGCGCTGGTCATCGGCGCCATGAGCACGCACAACGAGGTGGCGACCTCGGCCGTCGTGCGCGGCGCGATCGCCGGCCTCATCGACGTGGCCGCCGGCATCGGCGACCAGCACGTGAGGAACCGCGGCACCATCGGCGGCTCGGTCGCCAACAACGACCCGGCCGCCGACTATCCCGCTGCATTGCTGGCACTCGGCGCGACCATCGCCACCAACAAGCGCGAGATCGCGGCGCAAGACTTCTTCAAGGGCCTGTTTACGACCGCGCTCGGCGACGGCGAGATCATCACCCGCATCTCATTCCCCGCGCCCGGCAAGTTCGCCTACGTGAAGTTCGCCAACCCGGCCTCGCGCTATGCGCTGGTCGGCGTCGCCGTGGCGCAGACAGGCAAGGATGTGCGCGTCGCCGTGACGGGCGCCGGCAGCAGCGGCGTGTTCCGCCACAAGGCCGCCGAGGCCGCCCTGGCAGCGAACTGGTCGCCGCAGGCACTCGCCAACCTCGCCACCAGCGCCGGCGACATGATGAGCGACATTCACGCCGACGCAGGCTATCGTGCCCACCTCGTCGGGGTGATGGCGCGCCGCGCCGTCGCCAAGGCTGGATAGAGGTCATCCCGGCGACGAG
>Ga0247829_10000097_pt1 | contig 24237 bp, 21 predicted proteins | sample 12C_Control_Day4_FD_207765 | JGI IMG/M metagenome (GOLD analysis project Ga0247829, IMG submission 207765) | Soil microbial communities from agricultural site in Penn Yan, New York, United States - 12C_Control_Day4 | ecosystem: Environmental > Terrestrial > Soil > Agricultural land | place... | reverse complement strand
GCCCACCAGGGGGGAGATGCGCACTCGCCAACCGCGTGCGCATCTCCCCCCTGGTGGGCTATCTGCTGGCCGGCGTGCTGATCGGTCCCTTCACGCCTGGCTACGTTGCCGACCAGGGCATGGCCAACGACCTGGCCGAGATCGGCGTGATCCTGCTGATGTTCGGCGTCGGGCTGCACTTCACGCTCGAGGACCTGCTGTCGGTGCGGGCGATTGCCATCCCCGGCGCCATCGCGCAGATCGCCAGCGCCACCGTGATGGGCATGGGCCTCGCCTACCTGCTCGGCTGGTCGATCGGGGCCGGCCTCGTTTTCGGCCTGGCGCTGTCGGTGGCGAGCACGGTGGTGCTGCTGCGTGCCCTACAGGAGCGGCGGCTGGTCGAGACCGAGCGGGGACGCATCGCGGTCGGCTGGCTGGTGGTCGAGGACTTCGTGATGATCCTGACGCTGGTGCTGCTGCCGGCGCTGGCGGGCATCCTCAAGGGCAATCCGGGCGCGGGCGCAAGCGCGCTGATCATGCCGGTGCTGCTGACGCTGGCAAAGGTCGCGGCGTTCGTCGCGGTCATGCTGGTGATCGGCAAGCGGGTGATTCCCTGGTTGCTGCACGCCGTGGCGCACTCGGGCTCGCGCGAGCTGTTCCGCCTGTCCGTGCTCGCGATCGCGCTCGGCGTTGCCTTCGGCGCCAGCATGCTGTTCGACGTGTCGTTTGCGCTCGGCGCCTTCTTCGCCGGCATGATCCTGAGCGAATCGGAGCTGAGCCAGCGCGCGGCACAGGAGTCGCTGCCGCTGCGCGACGCGTTCGCCGTGATCTTCTTCGTATCGGTCGGCATGCTGGTCGACCCGATGATCGTTCTGCGCGAGCCGCTGCCGCTGTTGGCGACGCTGCTGATCATCATTCTCGGCAAGTCGGTGGCGGCGTTCCTGATCGTGCGCATGTACGGCTATCCGACGTCGCACGCGCTGACCGTGTCGGCGAGCCTCGCCCAGATCGGCGAGTTCTCCTTCATCCTGGCAGGCCTGGGGGTGAGCCTCGCGCTGCTGCCCGAGCGCGGACGCGACCTGGTGCTGGCCGGGGCCATCATCTCGATCCTGCTCAATCCCATGCTGTTTGCCTGCGTCGACCGGTATCTGGCGCGGCCGGGCGCGAGCCCGCGCCCCGCGGACGAGCCCGGTGCGCCGGAGGCACCCGAGATGGCGAGCCGCGAGCCCGTCCGTGCCACCATGCAGACTGGGCATGTCGTGCTCGTCGGCTATGGACGCGTGGGGCGCATCATCGCCGAAGGTCTCAAGGAGCAGGGGCTGCCCGTGCTCCTGATCGAGGAGATCCGGCCCGTTGTGCTGCAGGCGCGGGAGGCCGGCGTCGAGGTCATTCACGGCAATGCGACCAATCAGGAGGTGATCGGGGCTGCCAATATCGCGGCGGCGCGCTCCCTGCTCGTCGCCATTCCCGATGCCTTCGAGGGCGGCCAGGTGGTGGCGCAGGCTCGGACCATGAACCCCACCGTGCGCATCGTCGCCCGGTCGCACTCCGAGGAGGAGACCGAGCACCTCAAGAAGCACGGCGCCAGTGCCGTGATCATGGGCGAGCGCGAGATCGCGTTGGCGATGCTTGCCGATGTTCGGGGCAAGCCCGAAACAGGCTGAGGCGGGGGCTCGCACCGATTGCGCCCGGCGCCCTACCCTTGGGCGCCATAAAGTGCACTAATGCGCGCTCGAGCCCGCGACCAGAGGGACAGGATGGCCGCGACTTTCATAAGCCTGGACGCCTACAGCGATGCGCTCGTCGTGCTCGGCACGGCGGGCATCGTGGTGCCGCTGGTGCGTCATTTCGGGTTGAGCCCGGTGCTCGGATATCTGGGGGCCGGCGCCTTACTGGGGCCGCTCGGCCTCGGCACGTTCATGGACAAGGCGCCCTGGCTCTATTGGGTCACGGTGGTCGACCCCAAGAACGTCTCGGGCTTTGCCGAGCTCGGCATCGTGTTCCTGCTGTTCCTGATCGGGCTCGAGCTGTCCTACCAGCGCCTCGTCACCATGCGCCGTCTGGTGTTCGGGCTGGGCACGCTGCAGGTAGTGCTGTGCACCTCGGTGATCGCCGGCATTGCCATGTTTGCCGGCAGCAAGCCGGCAGCAGCCGTCGTCATCGGCGCCTGCCTTGCGCTGTCCTCGACCGCCATCGTCATCGAGGTCCTCTCCAACCAGCGTCGCCTCTCCACGACGGTCGGTCGCACCAGCTTCTCGATCCTGCTGGCCCAGGATATCGCTGTCGTTCCGATCCTGCTGTTCGTCTCCTTCCTCGGCAACAGCCAGGGCAGCTCGGTCATGACTGGGCTCGTGCTGGCGGTGGCCAATGCGGCGCTGGCGATCGGGGTGATCGTAGCGGCGGGCCGCCTGCTCCTGCAGCCGCTGCTGCGGCTCGTCGCCTCCGTGGAGTCGAGCGAGCTGTTCGTCGCCGCCATCCTGTTCGTGATCGTCGGCAGCGCGGTCGCCGCCGGTCTGGCAGGACTGTCGATGGCGCTCGGGGCGTTCGTGGCCGGGTTGCTGCTGTCGGAAACCGAGTTCCGCAAGGCGATCGAGACTACCGTCGAGCCGTTCAAGGGGCTGCTGCTCGGCCTCTTCTTCTTCACCGTCGGCATGAACATCGATCTCCGGGAGTTGGCCCGGGAGCCGTTCTGGCTGTTTGCCTCGGTGTTCGGCGTCATCGCCATCAAGGCTGCGCTCATCGCCGGCCTGGCGCGCTTGTTCCGCACGAGTTGGGCATCGGCGGTCGAGACGGGTCTGCTGCTGGGTCCGGGCGGCGAGTTCGCCTTCGTGATCATCGGCGTGGCGACGGGCTACGGCCTGGTGACGGCGGGGGCCGGCAGCTTCACGCTGGCAGTGACCTCCATCACCATGGCGCTGATCCCCGTGCTCGCCTCCGTGGCGCGGCGGCTGACACCCCGACTGGAGCACTCCAAGGTGCTTGGGCCGGAGCTGACCGCGGTGCCGCCACCCGGCGAGAAAGGGCACGCCATCGTCATCGGCCATGGCCGCGTCGGGCAGATCGTCTGCGACATGCTGGAGCGGCACCGGTTTCCGTTCGTCGCAACGGACCGCGATACGGCGGCCGTGACCGAGTTCCGCCGGCGCGGGCGCGAGGTCTACTACGGCAATGCGGCCCATCCGGCGTTCCTCAAGAGCTGCGGAATCATGGACGCGGGCGCCGTCATCGTGACCATCCACGACCAGGCGGCGATCGACGAGATCGTGCAGCTCGTGCGCTCGCTCAAGCCCGACATGCTGATCGTCTCTCGCGCGCGCGACGCGACGCACGCCCGCCATCTCTACGCAGTGGGCGTCAACGATGCCGTGCCGGAGACCATCGAGGCGAGCCTACAGCTCTCCGAGGCGGCGCTGGTCGGGCTGGGGTTGCCGGCGGGTCCCGTGATCGCCTCCATCCACGAGAAGCGCGACGAGTTCCGCCACGAGCTGCAAGAGGCGGCGGGTCTGGCGGGCCAGGGAGAGACGCGCTCGATCCGCGCCAAGACGCTGCGGCGGTAGTGGTTGGATGCTAGGTGTCAGACCCGGAGGGTCTGACACCAGTTCAAGGGAGAACGCCAATGACCGAGATCCTGCGGTTCATGAATCCGGCGACGATGGAGAAGCCGCCGGGTTACTCGCACGTCGTCGAGGTCAGGGGGGACGCGCGCATCGTCTTTTTCGCCGGCCAGCTTGGGGTCGATGCGAGCGGCAAGTTCGTGGGCGCGCCCGGGGACTTCAAGGCGCAGACCGTGCAGGCGTTCGAGAACCTGAAGGCGGCGCTTGCAGCGGTCGGGGCAGGCTTCGAGCACCTCGTCAAGATCAACAACTATCTGGTCAACATCGAGCGCAACATGGGCGCCTTCCGCGAGGTGCGCGACCGCTACCTCGTCAAGGCGCGGCCGCCCGCCAGCACGACGATCGGGGTGCCGGCGCTGGCGCGTCCCGGCGGATTGTTCGAGGTCGAGGCCGTCGCCGCGCTGCCGGGCACGTAGATGTCAGACCCTCCGGGTCTGACACCTCAGAGCGCCGGCACGCGGTCGAACCAGGGCTGCGCCTGCTCGAGCTGGGCGGCGAGGCGCAGCAACGTCGCCTCCTCGCCATAGCGGCCCGCGAAGTGCACGCCGACGGGCAGCCCATCCGTGGTCCAGTGCAGCGGCACGCTCATCGCCGGCGTGCCCGTGGCGTTGTGCAGGGGCGTCACGGAGAGGTAGGCGTTGACGCGCTCGGCGAACACGGCGGGGTCGCCGTTCTGGTCGAGATAGCCGAGCTTGGGCGGCGGGCCAGCGAGAACCGTGGAGAGGATCACGTCGAAGCTCGACAGGAAGGCGGCCATCCTGCGTCCCGCGGCATGGATCGCCGCCATCGCCTCCACGTACTGGACGCCCGTGACCTTGAGGCCGCGCTGGTAGACAGCCCAGGTGCCGCGCTCGACGTCGGCGGGATTGGGATCGCGGCCGAGCGCCCTCCAGCGCAAGCCGAGATTGCGGGCGACGTTGGCGGCGGCGATGGTGGCATTGAGGGGCCTGAGTGCGGCGAGGTCGAGCTTGGGGTCGGTCTCCTCGACGATGTGGCCCAGGCTCGCGCACAGCTTGGCGGCCCCGCGCACGGCCTTCTCGCATTCGGGGTGGAGTTTCGCACCGCGGTGGTCCTGCAGCATCATGGCGATCTTGAGCTTCTTCGCCGGACGCTTCAGCTCCTCGACGAACGGCCGCTCGGGCGTAGGTGCGGCGTAGGGGTCGCCGGGCTCGGTGCCGGCAGTGCAATCGAGCATGAGGGCGCTGTCGCGCACGCTGCGGCTGACGACGTGGCCGACGGAGAGCCCGCCCCAGCCCTCGCCGGCGTCGGGCGCCATGGAGATGCGCGCCCGCGTCGGCTTGAGGCCGAAGAGGCCGCACTGGGCCGCGGGGATGCGGATCGAGCCGCCGCCGTCGGTCGCATGCGCCACGGGGAGGACGCCGGCGATCACGGCTGCCGCCGCGCCGCCCGAGGAGCCGCCCGGCGAGTGCTCGAGGTTCCAGGGGTTGCGGGTTGGCCCGTAGAGCCGCGCCTCGGTGGTGGGGTTGAGGCCGAACTCGGGCGTGGAGGTGCGGCCGAAGATGACGAGGCCCGCCTTCCGGCAGCGCGTCAGGTAGGCGCTGTCGTGGTCGGCGACGTAGTCGTTGAAGAGGCTGCTGCCGAGGCGGGCGGGCTCGCCCTTGTCGAGGAACGCGAGGTCCTTGATGAGGTAAGGCACGCCCGCCAGCGGTCCGCCGGGGAGACCCGCCGCGATCTCCTTGCGCGCGCGCTCGTACTGCTTGTGCACGATGGCGTTGATGGCGGGGTTGACCTGCTCGGCCCGAGCGATGGCGGTCTCCAGCACCTCTGCGGGGCTGACCTCGCGTTTAGCGATCAGCGCGGCCAGGGCGGTGGCGTCGTGCTTGCGATATTCGTCGAAGTGCATTGGTCTGTCCCTCTCGCAGGTATCGGACTCGGAGGGTCCGACACCGACACATACTACCTACAGAGCACGGGCAACCAGCTCCTTCATGATCTCGGTGGTGCCGGCGTAGATGCGGTGCACGCGGGCGTCGGCGTAGGCGCGCGCGATCGGGTACTCGAGCATATAGCCATAGCCGCCGAACATCTGCAGGCAGGTGTCGAGCACCTTGTTGTCGAGCTCGGAGAGCCACCACTTGCCCATGGCGGCGGTGGTGGCGTCGAGCTCGCCGGCGAGGAACAGCTCCAGGCAGTGGTTGAGGAAGACGCGCGCGATCGTCACCTCGGTCTTGACCTCGGCGAGCTTGAAGCGGGTGTTCTGGAAGTCGGCGATGGCCTTGCCGAAGGCCTTGCGCTCGCGCGTGTAGTCGATGGTCCACTGCAGGGCGGCCTCCATGATGGCGACCGCGCCGATGGCGACGAGCATGCGCTCGCGGGGGAGCTGGTTCATCAGGCAGGCGAAGCCGCGGCCCTCCTCGCCCAGGATATTGGAGGGCGGCACGCGCACGTCCTCGAAGAACAGCTCGGCGGTGTCCTGTGCGTTCTGGCCGATCTTCTTGAGGTTGCGGCCGCGCTTGAAGCCGGGGCGGTCGGTCTCGACCAGGACGAGGGTGACGCCCTTGGCGCCGGCGGAAGTATCGGTCTTGGCGGCGACGATGACAAGGTCGGCCATGCCGCCATTGGTGATGAAGACCTTCTGGCCGTTGACGACGAGCTCGTTGCCCTTCCTGAGCGCGGTGGTGCGGATCGCCTGCAGGTCGCTGCCGGTGCCGGGCTCGGTCATGGCGATGGCGCTGATCACCTCGCCCTTGGCCATGCGCGGCAACCAGGTGCGCTTCTGCTCCTCGGTGCCGTAGTTGAAGATGTAGGGCGCGACGATGTCGGAGTGCAGGCGGAAGCCGGGAGCGGCGTAGACGCGCTTGGCCATCTCCTCGATCATCACGGCGCTGTAGAGGAAGTCGGCGCCGGCGCCGCCGTACTCGGGGGGGATGTCGGACAGCAGCAGGCCGGCCTCGCCCGCCTTCCTCCACACCTCGCGGCTGACCTGGCCCTCCTTCTCCCAGCGCTCGTAGTGGGGCGCGATCTCGCGGTCGATGAAGGCGGAGACGGTCTTGCGGAAGAGCTCGTGCTCGTCCTTGAAGATGGTGCGGGCCAAGCGTCTGCTCCCTTGGGTGTTGTGGTGTGTGTGCCGCAGGGTAGCCAAGCGCGGGTCGGCTTGCCACAGCAGACGACGCCGCGACGACACCCCCACCCGATGCGTCCAGCGGCTTAGCGCGGCGGCCGAGCGGGCTGCAAGGCTGGCGATGGCCGCGCTAAACCGCGGACGCATCTCCCTCCCCCCTCCAGGGGGAGGGGCGGCGTTGGCGCACGAGGGTGAGGGCGGTCCAGCCGGAGCGGGTGGCGCGGTGCAGGAGGTGGAAGCCGGCGGCGGCGTAGGTGGCGCACAGCTGGCGGGCCTGGTGGTCGAGGAGGCCCGATAGCACGGCGATGCCGCCCGGGCGGAGCGCGCGGCGCATGGCGGGGGCGAGCGCGATCAGCGGGCGGGGGAGGATGTTGGCGAGCACGAGGTCGACCGGGAGGAAGGCGCGCGAGACGGCGTGATCGAAGCCCGAGGCGGTCAGCACGCGGACGCGGGCGGCGGCGCGGTTGAGGCGCACGTTGGCGCGGGCGACGGCGGTGGCGATTGGGTCATTGTCGACGGCGAGCACGCGGGCGGCGGGAAAGACGCGGGCGGCGGCGATCGCCAGCACGGCGGTGCCGCAGCCGAGGTCGACGATGCGCCTGGGGCCCGACCGGCGCGCGAGGCGGTCGATGGCCTCCAGGCACAGCGCGGTGGTGGCGTTGTGGCCGGTGCCGAAGGCCTCTCCCGCTTCGATCTCGATGGCCGTGCGGTGCATGGCGAAACGCGCGCGGTCGTGGCTGCCGTGCACGATGAAGCGGCCGGCTGCGATCGGCGGCAGGGCGGCCTGGGACAGGGCGACCCAGTTCTCGTCGGGCACGCTCTCGACGGTCGGCGTGGCGAGGTTTGCGCGCAGCCCCTCGAGCGCCTGCACGACCGCCGAAAGCGGCGGCTCGATGTCGTAGTAGGCCTCGACGATGTGCGCGGGCGGATTACTTTCGAACAGGGTGACCGCCAGCGGCTCGGGCACGACGGCCTCGTTGAGCAGGCCGGCGATGGATCGGCCCGTGTCGAGATCGGGGACGGAGATGCGGAGCTTGAAGAGCATGAGGGATCGGAGCTACGGGGTCAGACCCCTTGCGAGCGCGCGAGGATATCACATGCGCCCCCGCGTTGGGGTCTGACCCCATGTCTCGCCGGCATGACGGCGGTGTCGGGCTGCGCTAAGCTGATCCAAACCTCACCAAGTGGAGCATCGAGATGCGCGTCGGCGTTGCAGGTCTGGGTCGCATGGGGGCGGCGATTGCGGCCCATCTGAAGGATGTGGGGCACGAGCTCATCGTGTGGAACCGGACGCCCGACAAGGCGAAGTCGCTGGTCGCGGCGGGGGCCAAGGCGGCAGCCACGCCGGCCGAGCTCGCCTCGCAAGCCGAGGCCATCATCACCATCCTCACCAACAAGGAGGCCATCGCCGGCGTCTACGAAGGCGCCTCGGGCCTGCTCGCCGGCAACGTCAAGAGCAAGCTCGTGATCGACATGAGCACGGTGCAGCCGGAGACGTCCGTGGCGCTGGCGGAGAAGGTGCGCGCCAAGGGTGCAACCTTCGTCGAATGCCCCGTGGGCGGCACGGTGGGGCCGGCGCGCGACGGCAAGCTGCTGGGCGTGGCGGGCGGGACGGCCGAGGACTTCGCGCGCGCCAAGCCGCTGCTGGCGCAGATGTGCCGGCGCGTCGAGCACGTGGGGCCGGTCGGTGCGGGCGCCAGCATGAAGCTCGCGATCAACCTGCCGCTGATGATCTACTATCAGGCCATGGGTGAGGCCTACGTGCTCTGCCGGCACCTGAAGCTCGACCCCAAGTGGCTGATGGAGCTGATGGCCGACACCTCCGGCGGGCCCAACGTGCTAAAGAACCGTGGCCCCAAGATCGCCGAGGCGCTGGCCGGCGGCGATGGCGGCGCGCCCGCCTTCGACGTCGACTCGATCCGCAAGGACCTCGCCACCATGGCGGCCGAGGGGCGGGCAAAGGGCGCGAGCCTGCCGCTGGTGGAGAAGACGCTCGCCATCTTCGACGAGGCTTCCAAGGACGGCTGGGGCAAGCGCGACGGGGCATCGCTGCCGGCCTACTGGCCGTCGAAGAGCGCGGGGCAGGGGAAACGCTGATGAAACTCTACACCTACTGGCGATCGCTCGCGACATTCCGGGTCCGCATCACGCTCAATCTGAAAGGCATCGCCTACGAGCCGGTCTATGTCGACCTCGATGCCGGGGTGCAGCGCCGGGAGGAGTATCGGAAGGTCAACCCGCAGATGGTGATCCCGGCGCTGGTGGAGGACGACGGCAACGTGCTCTACCAGTCGATGGCGATCATGGAATATCTCAACGAGGTCCATCCCGAGCCGCCGCTGCTGCCGGCCGATCCGCGCTCGCGGGCGCGTGTGCGGGCGCTGTCGCTGATCACGGTGGCCGACTCGCACCCGCTGATCGTGCCGCGCGTGCGCAACCACCTGGCCGCCACCTTCAACCTCGACGAGGAGGGCCGCATGGCCTGGGTGCGGCACTGGTTCGCGGCGGGCCTCGACGCCTACGAGGGGCACCTCTCCCGCGACAGGCAGACGGGCGTCTATTGCCACGGCGACGAGGTGACGATGGCCGACATCAGCCTCGTCAGCCACGCGGCGGGCTTTCGCGTGTTCAAGGGTACGCTCGACAGGCACCCGACGGTGGCGCGCATCGTCGCGAAGTGCCTGGAGGACGACCGCTTCGCGCGCGCCCAGCCGTTGCGCCAGCCGGGCGCGCCAGCGGCGCATTGACCGCGGGGACGCGCATTGGTGCCGGCCTTCCTCCGCGCGCGCCCTGGAGGGCGCTCGCGGCGCCGGCATGACGGCCCTTTAGCCGCACGCGCGCTCGGTGGGTCGCTGCCCTTGACGGCACGTTTGGATTCCATCCCGTCGTCGCCTCGGGGTCTTGGCCCGCGAAGCTACTTGTGTCGCGAGGCTCTCCTTCGCTGGCTGCCTTTCCGAATGCCACAGTTGAGTGCGATGTTATAACGTACTATTGATGACCAGCCGCCGCAGCCGGTCACATCCGTGCCTCGCAATGGCCTCACCCTTCGCAGCCATCGAGTCGCGGCCCCGCATGGGCGATCCGGCAAGGGCGGACACCGGCTCCGGAAACGCAGGAGAAGCGCATGGCAAGGCTTGCAGCAGCGATCGTCGGGCTCGCATTCGCCGTCGCGGGATCGACCGGACCGGCGGCCGCCCAGCAGCGCGAGCTCGGCGCCCATGAGCATGGAAAGGGCACGCTCAACATTGCGCTCGAGGGCTCGCGACTGACAATGGAGCTCGAGGCCCCAGGCGTCGATATCGTCGGCTTCGAGCACAAGGCGAAGTCGGCCAAGGACAAGGCGGTGGTGGCCAACGCCAAGAAGCAGCTGGCAAAGCCGCTGGCTCTCTTCAAGCTGCCGGCGGCCGCTGGGTGCGTTGTCAAGCAGGCCAAAGCGAAGCTCGAGGGCGAGGACGATCACGGGCACGCCCATGGCCACAGTCACGGCAAGGCCAAGGACGGCAAGCAGCCGGCCGGCAAGGCCGAGAAGGACGACCACGACCACTCGCAGTTCCATGCTGAGTACGCACTCGACTGCAAGAGCCCCGGCGGCATCACGGCCATCGAGTTCGACTACTTCGGTGCATTTGCCGGCGCGCAGAAGCTCGAGGTGAACGTCATCACGCCGAAAGGGCAGAGCAAGTTCGAGGTGACCCGCGCCAAGCCGCGGCTCGATCTCGGCGGCATGATGTAATGTGGCAGGCGTCTTCTCGGAGGTGTCGCAAGCAGTGCCCACCGATGCCGCGCCGGATATCGTGCGCCTCGCCAACGTCCGCTTCGCGTGGCCGGGCCGCGGCGCCTTCACGCTCGCGGTCGATGGCTTCGCCCTGCCGGCGCGCCAGCGCCTGCTGCTGATCGGCCCGTCCGGGAGCGGCAAGTCGACGTTCCTGAGCCTGCTGTGCGGGATCCTGGCGCCGCAGTCGGGCTCGATCGAGGTGCTTGGCACGGACATCACGAAACTCGGAGCCTCGGCGCGGGACGGCTTCCGCGCCGAGCACTTCGGCATCATCTTCCAGATGTTCAACCTGCTGCCCTACGGCACGGTGATCGACAACGTGCTCCTGCCGCTCAGGTTCGCGCCGGGCCGGCGCAAGCGCGCCACGGCGAAGCTGAGCGCGGAGGATGAAGCCGCGCGACTGCTCGACCGGCTGGGGATCGAGGCTAGTCTGGCCCGGGGACGCTCGGCGGCGAACCTGAGCGTCGGCCAGCAGCAGCGGGTGGCGGCGGCACGGGCGCTGATCGGCGCGCCGGAGCTGATCGTGGCGGACGAGCCGACCTCCGCGCTGGACCGCAACCGCCAGGCGGCGTTCCTGGATCTGCTGTTCAACGAGGCGGGTGCGGCGGGCGCGACGCTCATCATGGTGAGCCACGACGAGAGCCTCGCGGGACGCTTCGACCGGGTGGTGCGGCTCGATGAGATCGCCAGGGTCGGCGAAGGAGCGCCGGCATGATCGTCCTGCGCCTCGCCCTTCAGTCTCTGATGAACCGCTGGGTCACAGCGCTGCTCACCGTGCTCGCCATTGCCTTCTCCATCGCGCTCCTCCTGGGCGTCGAGAAGGTGCGAACCGGCGCGCGCCAGAGCTTCGCCGACACCATCTCCGGCACCGACCTGATCGTCGGCGCCCGCAGCGGCAGCCTCAACCTGCTGCTCTATTCCGTGTTCCGCATCGGCAACGCCACCAACAACATCACCTGGGCGAGCTACAAGGACCTGGCCGGGCGGCCGGAGATCGCCTGGATCGTGCCGCTGTCGCTGGGCGACAGCCACCGCGGCTTCCGCGTTCTCGGCACCACGCCCGACTACTTCACGCACTACAAGTACCGCCGCGGGCACGGCCTCGAGTTTGCCGCCGGCAAGCCGTTCGCGGACCTGTTCGATGCGGTGATCGGCGCCGACGTCGCCGCGGCGCTCGGCTACAAGATCGGCGATCCCATCGTCATCGGCCACGGGCTCGGCACGGTGTCGTTCGTCGCCCACGACGACAAGCCGTTCCGCGTCTCCGGTATCCTCAAGAAGACCGGCACGCCGGTCGACCGCACGGTGTTCGTGAGCCTGGAGGCGATCGAGGCCATCCATGTCGACTGGCAGAGCGGCGCGCGCGTGCCGGGACAGTCGGTGTCGGCGGACGAGGTGCGCCGCATGAACCTCGAGCCGAAGGCGATCACGGCCGCCCTGATCGGCCTGAAATCGAAGCTCGCTACCTTCCGCCAGCAGCGGGCCATCAACGAGTACCGCGACGAGCCGCTGTCCGCGATCCTGCCGGGGGCGGCGCTGCAGGAGCTGTGGGGGCTGGTCGGCACGGCCGAGACCGCGCTGCAGGCCGTGTCCGCCATGGTGGTGGCGACCGCGCTGCTCGGCATGGTTACCATGGTGCTGACCACGCTCAACGAGCGCCGCCGCGAGATGGCGATCCTGCGCTCCGTGGGGGCGAGGCCGCGCACCATCCTGGGCCTGCTGATGGCGGAGGCGGGCGTGCTGACCGTGCTCGGCATCCTGCTCGGCATCGCGCTCCTCTATGGCGCCCTATTGATCGCCCAGCCTTACGTCGACCGGGTCTACGGTCTGCATCTGGCGATCGATCCGCCGGGGCTCAACGAGTGGCTGACGCTGGGGGCGATCGCGCTCGCGGGTTGCGTGGCCGGGCTGTTGCCGGCGTTGCGCGCCTACCGGCTGTCGCTCGCCGATGGTATGACGGTCAGGACATGACAAGAGGGCTGATCATGCGGCGAGCATTCGGTGCGGCTGTCGTTGTTGCGGCGCTCGGCGCGATCCAGGTCGGGCTCGTCGCGGTGCCCGTGCATGCGGTGGAGCCGCCGCTGCAGCTCAAGTGGGACCAGCTCGTGCCGCCGGCGCCGCCCAAGGCGCTCAAGCCGTTCTTCGCGGGACGGCCGACCGATCCAAACAACCCGCACGGCAGCGGGCCGGCGCCGCAGCAGGTGCCCGAGGGCAAGTGGATGTCGACGCCGGCGGCGCCGACGGGCGCGGCCCCGCAGCCCGCTCCCGTGGTGCAAAGCCTCGACGGCAAACGCGTGCATATCGGCGGCTACGTCGTGCCGCTCGACTTCGAGGCGACGCGGGTGAAGGAGTTCCTGCTCGTGCCGTTCATAGGCGCCTGCATCCACGTGCCGCCGCCGCCCGCCAACCAGATCGTCTACGTCAAGGCCGAGCAGGGCTTCGACGTGAAGGCGACATTCGAGCCGGTGTGGGTGACGGGCACGCTCACCGTGACGCCCGCGTTCACGGGGCTCGCCGAAGCCGGCTACACGCTGACGGCCGAGAAGGTCGAGCCGCGCCCGCAGGGATAGATCGTTCGCACCTGTGATTCCGTTGCCGACGGCCTCAAGCCGCCTTGACGCTGCGTGCGGCCTCGAGCCAGCCCTTGATCCTCTCGATGTCGGGCGGATCGCCGTTGCGCAGCACGCGCTGGCCGTCCTTGGTGGCCGCAAAGGCAAGCACGTCCGCGCACAGCTTGTCGGCCTCTGCCCCGGCGAGCGCATCGGCGGAACGGTAGCCGGCACCCACCAGCAGCTGGGCGTGCGTGCCGCGCAGGCCCGGGACCGTGCAGACGAGGCGGGCCTGGTCCTGCCAGTCGGCAATGGTGCCAGCCGCGACGTTGCGGGAATCGAGCATGACCGCCAGTGCGGCCGGCTCCGCGCGCATCAGGTCGCGGATGGTCTTGACGCCGAGCGGCTCGAGGCGATCCGCGGTCTTGGGGCCGATGGAGGGACCGTCGACGACGGCGCTGTCAAGGCTGAGGAAATAGCGCTGGCCCGGCGATGCCGCCGCGGCCGAGGCCTCGTTGCGCTCCGTCCCCACGGCCTCGAGACGCTCGGCAAGAGGCGCCTGCGAGGACATCTGCGCCGGCGCAGCCTCGGCGTGCCGTGCCGCCGGGCGGGGTGCGCGTGCGGGCACCTGGAGCGGCACGACGTTGGAGCCACCAACGCTTTGCGCGGCCCGGCGCTGGGCGATGCGTGTGACGACCTGCTCGCGCGGCTTGAAGGGGAACACCTTCGACACCTCCGGCTGCGGCGGTCGCTTGGCCAGCACCTCGGCGGCGTGCAGGTCGCGCACGGTGCGGTCGTCCTCGGTCAGGTTCCTCTCGACCGTGCCGGTGGCGAGCAGCTCGTCATACATGCGCTCCACGAGACGGCGCTCGTCCTTGTCGGCGATGCGCCGGGCGATGAGCTTGAACGGGGTCTGCGCCACCGCCGCCAGCGTCGCCGCTGCGAGCGAGACGTCGGGGGCGTGGCTGTTGGACTCCTCGATGGCGCGGCAGAGCACGGCGGCATACGTGAGGGTGGCGTAGCGGATCAGCTCGGCAACGACCCGCCTGGCGACGCGGTCGAGGCCGGCCGGCGGATCGATCACGCCGCGCTGGATGTCGTAGTGCGCGATCAGCTTCTCGTAGTGCCCGTTGGCCTTCTCCGCCCCGCGGCAGACGAGCTGGGCCAGCCAGTTGGGCCCGGGCGGCAGCTCGGCGTCGATGTTGGGAAACTCGATCTCGCCGAGCGTCCTGAGCTCGTCGTAGGCCTTGGAGATGCTCCACTCCACCGCGCGGTGGATGTTGTTCTCGGCCTCCGACTGGCCCGTGTGAAAGGGATGGATCGGGTCCGTGTAGTAGTGGCTGAGCACGCCCGCGCAGTAGACGGCGGTCGGCCAGTCCTGTTGCGCCAGCGCGTCGACGAGGTGGTTGTACCAGCTGCGCACCTTCTCGGGCGCCCCGCCCCAGTAGCCGTCGCGGGTGTGGAGGACGTGATTCTTGAAGTCCTTGAAGTCGTTGTCGGGCGCCTTGGAGCCTTCGAGGTAGAGCTTGGCGTTGGTGAGGAACAGGTTCTGCCAGTGGTCGGCGTCCACGCACTTCAAGTGCCGCAGGGCGTCGAGCGCGAGCTTGTGATGCGTGCCCGAGGCGTGGGCCGCGTAGACGATGCGGAAAAGGAGGTTCATGCCGGGCGCCTTGCCGATGACGCGAGGAGGGACCGCGCAACGCACACACCGAACCGTCGGAACGTAAGCCGAGTCGCGGCTAGGCGCGAACGCCGATATCCCCAGCCGCGTGGCGGGCCTGATGCGGCCGGCTTTGCGGGCTTGTCAGGACTGTCCGGTCGTGCCGGGCTCGCGGCCGAGCGTCGCCTTGTAGTCGCTGTTGGTCGTGGCAATGTGCCGGCGCAGCAGAGCCAGGGCATCCGCCTCATCGCCCGCGGCGATCAGCCTGTGCAATTCCGCATGCTCTCCGAGGGAGCGCTGGTTGAGGGCAGGCTCCTGGGACAGCTTGTTGCGCAGCGTCTGAACCCGGAACGCGATCCTGTCGTAGGCCTCGACGAGGTATGCGTTGCCGCTGTGGCGGATGATGCACTCGTGGAAGCGACTGTCGTGCTCGCGGTAGGTCGCAGCATCATGGCCGGCAAGCGCCTTCTCCATGTCCGAGACGATCTCTCCCAGCGCGGCGCCGAGCGCCGATGCACCCACGGGCATTGCCAGCGTGAGCGCCGCGCTCTCGAGCACGTCGCGGAACTCGCTCAGCGCGCGCACCTCGGCCGCTCCCATGCGGAAAACGAAGGTGCCGCGCTGGGGCTGGATGTCGACAAGGCCCTCCGTCTCGAGGCGCAGGAAGGCCTCGCGGACCGGCGTCTTGCTGACGCCGAGCTGGGCGGCAAGCGTGGTCTCGGAGAGCGCCTCGCCGAGCTGATAGTCGCCTTTGACGATGTGGCGACGGATATGCTCGGCGGCCTGGTCCGCGAGCGACCGCGATCCTCTGAAGGTCCTGGGCGACAAACGGGCCCTCCTGCCGGAGATCGCCTCTCCGGCAACTTTCGAGCAACCCGCACCAGTATCTGCCGCTAGTCAGTTGCCTGCGGACTTTTGTACTAGTATACCACACACCGAGTCGGGCGCGACATTGATCAGCCTGAAGAATGCGAAACGCTAGAGCGGGGACACACCGCTCAGCCACTCGACTCAGCTGCACTACGAAGCGGGCCAAGAAATCCCAGTCGGCGCTAGCCCACAAAGCGGCGACCAGGGCTCCAATCCGGCGAATGAGCGCAGCCTGAGGGGGCGAACCGCATGAGTCAAGAACATGTAGCGCCGGGGCATCGCAGCCGCTGCCCCGTCTGCGGCCTGGAACTGCAGGTGGTAGCAGGCGGCGCGGCGCCCATGCTCGCCTACGACTTTCCGGAGTGGGCCCGGCTGTGCAAGCTGTCCGCTGCGGGCGGGCCGTCGATGTGTCTCGCCCTCACGATGGGGCCGGTCGCCGCCGCCCCTGCGCCGGTGATCGCAAGCGGGGATGATCCTTCGGAGATGGGCCGCGTCAAGGCTCGGCTCTGAGAGGTTGCGGAGGCGATGTCGTTCAGCGACGAGCAAATTCGCAGCCTGCTCAACGATCCTGCCAATCATCCGCCCTCGGCCCGACACCTGGGATTCGAGCTCATCGACTTCTCCGTCGATGGCGGCTGGGCGGAGATCGCCTTCACGCCGCGAGCTGAGTTCGCCAACCCACAAGGCACGGTGCAGGGAGGCTTCGTGTGCGCGATGCTCGACGATGCCATGGGCGTCACCGCCAGCATCTCGCAACGCTTCACGATCCTGGTGCCGACGCTGCAGATCTCGGTCAGCTACCTGCGCCCGACGCCGATGGCGCGCGTGATCGCCCGCGGCGAGGTCCTGCGCATGGGCAGCGCGACGGCGCATCTGCAGGGCAGCCTGCGCCTTCCAGACAGGACGTTGCTCGCCACCGCCACGGCCGCTGCCGTGCTGCGTCCGTTCCCGAAGCCCTGACAGGTGCGTCCACGCGGGCGGAGGACTGCTTCACTGCGGCCCAAGCTCCTGGTCTTTCTTCGGGATCAGGTCGTAGGGGAGCGCGAAGCCCGGCATCGCAGCCAGCCGCTGCGACCAAGCCTCGACATGCGGCCAACGCGCGATGTCCATGCCGCCCTCGGCCATGAACACCATGCGGCCCCAGCAGCCGACATCGGCAATCGTGCAGGTCTCGCCGACGAGCCAGCTGCGGCCTGCGAGCGCCTTGTCGATGAAGGAGAGCGCATCCTCCGCGAGTGGGCGGAAATGGGCCATGACGGCCGGGTCCACGACGCGGAAGCGGCTGAAGTGGCGCACACGGGCGACGTTCTGGATGGCATCGGCCTCCCAAGACAGCCACTCGCGCGCCAGCCAGCGGTCCTGCTCGCTCGCCCCTTCGAATTTGCCCGTGACGCGCGCGAGGTAGTCGAGGATGACGTTCGACTGCACGATCGTGAGTCCGCGGTGGCGCAGCGCCGGCACCAGGCCGTAGCGGTTGATGGCGAGGTATTCGGGCTCACGGTGCTTGCCGGTCTTGAGGTTGACGGTGCGGAACGAGAACGGGAGCCCCGTCAGGGCCAGGAACAGCATCGGCTTGTAGGTCGAGCTCGACGTGAAACTGCCATAGAGCGTGATGCGGTCGTCCATGGCGTCACCTCTCCAGCGCGTGCGGCGATCGGCGCCTATCGGCCTTTGAAGGCCGGCTTGCGCTTCTCCATGAAGGCGCGCCGCCCCTCGACGTAGTCGCTACTGGAGAGGCACGCGCCGACCGCGTCCTCGACGGGCTCGAGGCGCCGGCGCTCGGAATCGGTGACGGCGGCGTCAATTGCAAGTTTGGCGGCCCTGATCGTCAGCGGCGCATTGCCGCTGATGGTGGAGGCGAAGCGGGTGACGTGGTCCTCGATCTCCTCCGGCGCCACGACGCGGTTGACGAGACCCATGATGCGCGCGTCCTCCGCCGTGAAGCTGCCGGCGGAGAAGAAGATCTCCTTGGCGAACGCGGGCCCGATGATGTCGACCAGCCGTCGGATGCCGGCGTAGCCGTAGCCGACGCCGAGCTTCGCCGCGGGGATCGAGAACGTGGAGTTCGTGGAGCAGATGCGCAGGTCGGTCGCCAGCGCAATGCCGACCCCGCCGCCGAAGCAGATGCCGCGGATCATGGCGATGGTGGGCTTGGCGGCGCGCAGGAGCGCCGCGTCCGCGGCATCGCCGATGCGGTCATAGGCGCGGATCGCCTCCTCTGTGCCCCGCACCTGCTCGAACTCGGAGATGTCGGCGCCCGAGACGAAGGCCCGCTCGCCGGCGCCGCGCAGGACGATCACGCGCACCTCCGGGTCCGCATCGAAGCCGGCGATGATCCTCGGTATCGCCGCCCACATGTCGAGCGTCACCGCGTTGTGCTTCTCGGGCTGGTTGAAGATCATCCAGCCGATGCCGCCCTCCTTGCGGGCGATCAACCTCGTCGTGCCGAAGTCCACTCGGTTCGCTCCTTAGGGGACGCTGTCAGATAGCCTTGCGGCTGCGCAGGTCGGCGATCTCGTCCTTGCTGTAGCCGAGGCCGGCCAGAACCTCGTCGGTGTGCTCGCCGAGCGCGGGCGTCGGGCGGTCGATCACGGAGGGTGTGCGTGACAGCGCCATCGCCTGGTTGACGACCGCCACCTGTCCGCGGGTGGGGTGCGGCATCGGCACAGCCATGCCGACGTGCTGCACCTGCGGATCGCCGAAGGCCTGGTCGACCGAATAGATGGGTCCGGAGGGTACGCTGGCCGCATTGAGCTTCTCGACCAGCTCGAGACTGCCGTAGCGGCGCGTGTACTCGCCGAGCTCGGCATTCAGGCGCTTGCGGTTCTCCGAGCGCTTCTCGCCGGTGGCGAAGTCGGGATCCTCGAGCAGCGACTCGGCGCCGAGCGCCTTGCAGAGCCGGGTGAAGATGTGCTGGCCCGACGCCGCAATGTTGATGTGCCCATCCTTGGTCGGGAATACGCCTGTGGGTATGCCAGTCGGATGATCGTTGCCCGCCTGGCCCGGCACGTCCCCTGCCACCGTCCAGCGCGCTGCCTGGAAGTCGAGCATCGAAATTTGCGCTTGCAGCAGCGAGGTCTGCACCCACTGGCCCTTGCCCGATACCTCCCGCTCCAGCAGAGCGATGAACGCGCCCATCGCTGCGTAGTTGCCGCCTGACAAATCGGCGATGGGGATGCCGACGCGCACAGGTCCCTGACCGGGAAGGCCCGTGACCGACATGAGGCCGCCCATGCCCTGCGCGATCTGGTCGAAGCCGGGGCGGTTGGCGTAGGGGCCCGTCTGGCCGAAGCCGGAGAGGGATACGTAGACAAGGCGCGGGTTGATGGCGTGCAGGGTCTCATAGTCGAAGCCAAGCCGGCGTTTGACGTCCGGGCGATAGTTCTCGATCAGCACGTCGGCATCGGCGGCCATCTTTTTCAGGACCGCGACGCCCTCCGGTTTCTTGAGATCGAGCGTGATGCTGCGCTTGTTGCGGTGCAGGTTGAAGAAGTCGGGACCGTGCCGCGCGCCGCCCATCGGGTCCAGCTCCCCACCCGGAGGCATCTCGACCTTGATCACGTCGGCGCCCCAGTCGGCGAAGTGGCGCGCGGCCGTCGGCCCGGCGCGCGCACGCGTCAGGTCGATCACCTTGAAGCGGGAGAGGGGGCCTTGGCGCTCGGTGCTCATCGCGACATCACTCTTCTCTTGCCGGCTCGCGCCGGTTTTCATGCAGGCGGCGCGGCCTCGGGCCACGCCGCTCGCATTCCAGCATTGTCTACCCGGCCAGTCTACTGGTCGAGCCAGACGTCGACGAGGTTGGTGCCCTGGAAGTGGCTCGGCGACATGGTCCAGCCCTTGATCTTCTTGTCGTGCACGATGATGCGGTTCCACCACAGGATGGGCACCGAGTAGGCCTGCGCCAGGGCGTGGCGATCGAACTCATTCACCAGCCGCTTGCGCTCGGCGACATCGAGGGCGCGGTACTGCTTCTCGTAGAGTTCGTCGAGCTTGGCGTCGGTGTGGCGCGCGTAGCTCATCGTCGACTTGCCATGGGTCAGGAAGTAGTAGAGCTGGGCGGTGGGATCATCCGCCGGCTCCGTCGCTGGCCACAGGGCGACGTCGAAGCTGCCCGAGACCAGGTTCTCGAAATACATCTTGGTCTCGACCTGCACGTGCTCGGTCGCAACTCCGATCTTGCGCCACTCGTCGATGACGAAGATGCCCGTCGGCGTATAGGGCTCAGGCAGGTTGCGGTTGAAGAGCTTGATCTTGAGGCCCTCGGCGCCCGCCTCCTTCAGCAGCCGGCGTGCTTCCGCACGTGACTTCTCGATGTCCCTCGAGAAGCCTGGGACCTTCGCGAGGTCGGCCTCCGGCAGGGCCCACTCCGAGCCCGGCCGCATGAGGCCGCCCACGTGCTTCATGATCGAGATCTTCGAGAGGTTGGCGCCGCCCGTGTGGCGGTCGATGGCGAGAGAGAGAGCTTGGCGCACGCGGATGTCATCGAAGGGCTTCTTGTTCATGTTGAAGATGAGCAGCATCACGGTGGACCATGAGCTCTCGTATGCCACCCAGCGATCCTTCGCCTTGGACATCAACTGGTCCCGTTCGCTCGGGTTCTGCCCGCGAAACTCGGCGTCGAACTGGCCGCCGAGCAGCCCCGGCACCACCGCCGTGCTCTTGACGAAATAACCCTTGTAGCCGTCGACGTAAGGTCGGTCTTTCTTGAAATAGTCCTCGTTGCGCTTGCCGGCTATGTGCGACCCGCGCACGTGCTCGACCAGGCGATAGGCGCCCGAGCCCATGATCTCGTTGTCGGGGTAGCGCGGGTTCTCCTTGAGCTTGGCGGCGCTGTAGACGCAGTTGAAGGGTGACGCCAGCAGCGTCATGAACGAAGCGTTCACGCCCTTGAGCTTGAAGACAACGGTGGCAGGGTCAGGCGTGTCGATGGAGGCAACATCCGAGAAGCGCTCCTTGCGCACCGAGATCACGCCTTCGGGCGGCTTGGCAATGCGCTCGAAGGTGGCCTTGACGTCGGCCGATGTCAGCGGCGAGCCATCGTGGAATTTCACGCCCTCGTGCAGCTTGAAGGTGTAGGTGAGGCCGTCGGGCGAGATGGTCCAGCTCTTGGCGAGATCGCCGATGATCTGGCTCTTATCCGTGGCGTCGAATTTGACGAGCAGGGAGTAGAATGGGGTGATCGGATGCAGAAGCCCGAACGTCTGCGAGCCATGACAATCGTAGTTCGAGGTCTCGGCGGTGATCGCGAAGTTCAGGGTGCCGCCGCGCTTGGGCGTCTGCGCCGTCGCGGGCTCCGGTGCGAGCGTGGAAAAAGCAGCCAAGATCGTCGCCGCCAACGGCGGAAGCATGCGCAGCATCTGGTCTCCTCCCGAGGTTCTCATGCTTTTGTGGACGCCAGTATTCGATATTTTCGGGCCGGCGGCCAGATGGGATGTGCGCCCAGGGTTTCCAGGGCTAAGCCGGTGCCGTCGAGGCGAGCTCGGGCATCACCTTGGCGGTGAACAGCTCCAGGGACCGGAGCGACTCCTGCAACTCCGTGTCGCCGAAGGCGAAGCGGCACACCTGATAGTTGACGCCGGCGTCAGCGATCTGGTGCATCAACACGTCGCGCACCTTGGCGGGTGAGCCGGCGACGCCGAACCCCATCCGTTCCACTTCCTCGAAGCTGTCGGGGTAGAACGCGTTGATCGGACGCGTGCCGTGCTTCTCCCACAGCTGCATGAAGCTCCGGTGCCAGCGCCGGTGCGCGCGGCGCGCCACGTCCAAGGCTTCGGCGTCCGTCTCGGCGACGACAATCGTGCGCGTCATTCCCATCAGCGGCAGCGTGTCGGCGGAGTTTCCGGCCTCGGTCCAGCTCCGGCGATAGCCGTCGGTGACCTGGCGCACGAGCGCGGGCGGGCCGTTGCAGACCACGTTGACGCGATTGGCGACGACCCAGGGCAGGCCTTCTGGCCGCGCAAGGCCGTACCAGAGCGGCGGATGAGGACGCTGCACCGGCTCGAGCTCGATCGGCACGTCGCGGAACGTGTAGTGCTGGCCGGCGAAGGTGAGCGACCTGGTCGCAAGCGCGCGCAGGATGATCTCGAGCGCCTCGATGTACATGCCCTGCGCCTTCGCCGGATCGACGCCGTAGTAGGCCACCTCGTAGGGAGACACGCCGCGGCCGACGCCGAGCTCCAGCCTCCCGCCGCTCATGTTGTCGAGCATGCAGATCTCCTCCGCGACCCGCAGTGGATGGTGGAGCGAGAGCGTGTAGACGAGGGGCCCGAAGCGCAGTCGCTGTGTGCGCTGGGCGACGGCGGCGAGGAACACGCTGGGTGAGGGCGCGAGCCCGAGCGGCGTCGCGTGATGCTCGGCAAGGTGATAGGTGCGCAGCCCGAGCCGGTCGTAGGCCTCGATCAGCCGCAGGCGGTTCTCGTAGTGTTCGCCGAGCGGCGTCGCGCCGACGTCCAGGTGGTCGAACACGCCGAACTGGACGCGTGCGGCGCTCATGGTTTCAGCTGTAGGTGCGTTCGTCGGCGATGACCTTGCCGTCGTTGGGCAGCGTGCCCGGGGCGACCAGCTCCACCTCGCCCTTGAGCTTGGTGACGGCCTGCAGGGTCTCGGCGAGCTTGGCCTTGAGCCCGGCATCGTTATCGGCCGCCTCCGCCCGCAGCGTCATGACGTCCTGCTCGCCTTGCCGGCCCACGACCAGGCGCACGCGTCCGAGGCCCGCATGGCGCTTGGCCACTTCCGCCACCTGCTCGGGATGCACGAACATGCCCTTCACCTTGGTGGTCTGGTCAGCGCGGCCGAGCCAGCCCTTGATGCGCATGTTGGTGCGCCCGCACGGGCTGATGCCCGGCAGCACGGCGGACATGTCGCCGGTGCCGAAGCGGATCATCGGGTAGTCGCGGTTGAAGGTGGTGACGACGACCTCGCCGACATCGCCGACCGGGACGGGATCGCCGGTGCCCGGCCGCACGATCTCGAGGATCACGCCCTCGTCCACGATCATGCCCTCGAGCGGCTCGCTCTCGTAGGCGATGATGCCGACGTCGGCCGTGGCGTAGGTCTGGTAGGTGGCGATCCCGCGCTCCTTGTACTCGGCCCTGAGCGAGGGAAAGAGCGCGGCGCCGCCGACCAGCGCTTTTTTGAAGCTCGACGCGTCCTTGCCGGCCTCCTTGGCCTTGTCGAGCAGGATCTTGAGGTAATCGGGCACGCCGACGAAGAAGGTGGGCTTCACGTACTGGATGATGTCGAGCTGCTGCTCGGTGTTGCCGGGTCCGGCGGCGATGACGGCGCAGCCGAGCGATCGCGCACCGGCATCCAGGATCCAGGCGCCGGGGGTGAGGTGATAGGAGAAGGTGTTGTGGACGATGTCGCCCTTGCGCATGCCCGCCGAATGCAGCGCGCGCGCCGTGCGCCACCAGTCCTCGCCGAAGCCCTCGGGCTCGAAGATGGGACCGGGCGACATGAAGATGCGGGAGAGCGAGGATGCCGGCGCGGTGGTGAAGCCGCCGTAGGGCGGGCTCTTGGCCTGCAGGTCCTTGAGTGCCGACTTGCGCAGCACGGGCAGCTTCGCGAGCGCGGCGCGGGTGGTGACGGCGCCCGGATGCACGTCCTTGAGCTGGGCGGCCCATCCAGGCGCCTTCTCCATGGCGTGGCGGATCAGGTCGGGCAGCAGGTTGAACTGGGCGAGCTCGCGCTGGGCGGGGTCGCGCGTCTCGAGCTGGTCGTAGTGCTTCTCACTCACTGGGCGTCCTCCGTCATCCCGGGCCTTGTGCCCGGGATCCACCGATCCGCGAGAGTCGGAGCAAGCTGTGAGATGGATCCCGGTGACAAGCACCGGGATGACATCATGCGAGCCACCGCTTGCGTCGCTTGTAGGACTTCACGTCGCGGAAGCTCTTGCGGTCGCTGCCGCCGACGCCGAGGTAGAACTCCTTCACATCCTCGTTCTCGCGCAGCGACTTGGAATCGCCGTCCATCACCACCCGGCCGTTCTCGAGGATGTAGCCGTAGGTTGCGTACTTGAGCGCCATGTTGGTGTTCTGCTCGGCCAGCAGCACGGAGACGCCCTGCTCGGCGTTGAGGCGCTTGACGATCTCGAAGATCTCCTCGACCAACTGCGGGGCGAGCCCCATGGACGGCTCGTCCAGCAGCATCATTTTCGGCCTCGACATCAACGCGCGGCCGATCGCCACCATCTGCTGCTCGCCGCCGGAGATGTAGCCGGCGAGCGACAGGCGCCTCTCCCGGAGGCGGGGGAAATAGCCGTAGACCATCTCCATGTCGGCGGCGATCGCCGTACGGCCGTCGCGGCGCGTGAACGAGCCCGTCTGCAGGTTCTCCTCGACGGTGAGATGGCCGAAGCAGTGGCGCCCTTCCATGACCTGGATGCAGCCGCGACGCACGAGATCGCTGGGCGTGAGGCCGTCGACTCTCTCGCCGCCGAACTCGATTGCGCCCTTGGTGACCTCGCCGCGCTCCGAGCGCAGCAGGTTGGAGATGGACTTGAGGGTGGTGGACTTGCCGGCGCCGTTGGCGCCGAGGAGGGCGACGATGCCGCCCGGCTGCACGTCGAGCGAGACGCCCTTGAGCACCAGGATGACGTGGTCGTAGATGACCTCGATGTTGCGCACCGACAGCAGGGGCTTGCCAGGGCTCTGCGCGGCGTCCTGGCCAGCGGCGCGGGCAGGCTTCGACAATGCGTCGGTCACGAGTGG
>Ga0247829_10000096_pt1 | contig 24285 bp, 26 predicted proteins | sample 12C_Control_Day4_FD_207765 | JGI IMG/M metagenome (GOLD analysis project Ga0247829, IMG submission 207765) | Soil microbial communities from agricultural site in Penn Yan, New York, United States - 12C_Control_Day4 | ecosystem: Environmental > Terrestrial > Soil > Agricultural land | place... | reverse complement strand
GTTCCGCACCGTCGAGGCGTGAAGCAGATCACAGCGGCCACGCATACCGCACCTGCACGAAGTTCTCCCCCGGGTTGGGATGCCGGATCCCCGCGTTCGAGAAGTGCTGGATCCTCAGCGAGAGTTCGCCGCCACCCGCGAACCGCTTGCCCACCGCGAGGTGGTCGCCGAAGTTGAAGACGGTGCTGAACCGCTTGTCCTCGCTGCGGTAGACGGGCGCGAGCAGGTTCACGCCGATGCCGATCTCGGCGAACAGGCCGTGTCCGAGCGCCTTGGGATACAGGCGCAGCACGGGGGTCACGCCGAGCTGGGTCACCCACGCGGACCCGCCGTTCGCACCCAGGCCCTCCCAGCGCCCGAACGACGCCTCCCAGTGGCCGGTGGCCTCGCCCAACGAGAACGTTCGGGTCCACGGCCAGGCCCACGTGGCGCCGGCCACCACCGCGGCGACGTCCTCGCCCACGCCGGCCTGGACGAAGGTGGTGGACGGGCACCACGCGGAACGGTCCGCGGTCCGCGGGCAGAGGTCTTCGGCCTGGGCCGAGGCGGCGATGGCGCACAGCAGCGCGCCGGCAAGTCGCGGCCGCGAGGCCGGATGCAGGTTCATGGTGTCCGATCGATGAAGGTCAGGGAAGCGGCGGCTCGAAGTCGTCCGAGGCGTGCACCCAGATGTCGCCGGCGTCGTGGACGTCGGCCGTGAGGCAGGCGGGATTCCAGAGGTCGCCGAAGCGGCCCCGGAACCCGATCGCCAGCCGGTTGCCTCGCGGCCCGTGGATCGCGCGGGACAGTTGCTGCCCGCGGTCCCCCTCGAGCACCGCACACGACACCCACAGGCACAGCGCGCGCCCGTCGAAACACGCCGCGGAGAAGCGCAGCACGCGGTGCGGCCCGCAGGGGGTGACGTCGGCCACCGTGCCGACGTAGCGGCGCGGCTGGCACAGTTCGCGCACGGGCAGTCCGGTCGTCAGTTCGAACGTGGCAGCGGTGGATGTCGGCACGGTGGTCTCCGGACGCGGACGGATTCAGCGGGCCGCGGCCTCGATCAGGGACGCCACCTCACGGGCGTGGCTCACCTGCGGCACGTGGGACGCGCCGGGGATCGCGACGGTGCGCTTCGACTGCGCGCGCTCGGCCATCCACGCGAGCGCGGCGGGCGGGATGTTGCGGTCGCCGGTGCCGTAGACGAACCAGGACGGCACCGTCTTCCATGCCGTGCCCGCGTTCGCCTCGCCGAGCGCGGCATCGGTGATGGGCCGCTGGCCGACGGCCATCAGCACGGCTTCCGCCTGGGGCACGTCGGCAGCGAACTGCTGCCAGAACTTGTCCGTGCGGATGTAGAGGTCGGCCACGCCGGCCTCCTGCGGCACCGGGGCCGCGAGGGCCTGGCCGAGCGTGCTGCCGGGGAACTTGTTCGACAGCGTGGCGGCGCTTTCGCCCGCCTCGGGCGCGAAGGCCGAGACGAACACCAGCGCCTTGACCTGCGGCTTGCCGACCGCGGCCGTGCTGATCACGGAGCCGCCGTACGAATGGCCCACGAGCACGACCGGGCCGCCGATGCTGTCGAGCACGCGCGCGGTGTAGCTCGCATCGTGAGCCACCCCGCGCAGCGGGTTGGCAACCGCCACCACCGGGTAGCCGGCGTGGACCAGTCGGGTGGCGACGGCGTTCCAGCTGGACGCGTCGGCGAAGGCGCCGTGGACGAGCACCACGGTGGGCCGGGGGGTCGCGGGGCCCGCGGAGCGGGCTGGGCCCGCGATGGCGAGCAGGCTCAGGAGCACCAGGAGCGAAGACATGACGATGCGGAACATGGGGAATCCTTTGTGGGTGGAGACAGGCGAGGCGGCCGGGGGACCCGGCCGCCGTGGGCATCAGCCGCGGATGAACGCGAGCAGGTCCGCGTTCAGGCGGTCCATGTGCGTGAACGTGAGGCCGTGCGGCGCGCCGGGGTAGACGATCAGCTTCGCGCCCTTGACGAGGGACGCGGTCAGGCGGCCGGACACGTCGATCGGCACGATCTGGTCGTCGTCGCCATGGATCACCAGCGTGGGCACGTCGAACTTCTTCAGGTCGTCGCGGAAGTCGGTCTCCGAGAACGCCTTGACCGAGTCGAACGTGGCCTTGTGGCTGCCCTGCATGCCCTGCATCCACCAGGAATCGATCGCGCCCTGCGACGCCTTCGCGCCCGGCCGGTTGAAGCCGTAGAACGGGCCGCTCGGGATGTCGAGGAAAAGCTGCGAGCGGTTGGCCTCGAGCGCGGCGCGCGTGCCGTCGAACACCTCGACCGGCACACCGTTCGGGTTGGTGGGGCCCTTGACCATCAGGGGCGGAACGGCCGAGATCAGCACGACCTTGGTGACCCGTTTCGTGCCGTGGCGCCCGATGTAGCGCGTGACTTCACCACCGCCGGTCGAGAAACCCACGTGGATGGCGCGGGGCAGCTTCAGTGCTTCGACGACGGCGGCGAGGTCGTTGGCGTAGTGGTCCATGTCGTGGCCGTCCCACGGCTGGCTCGAACGGCCGTGGCCGCGGCGGTCGTGCGCGACCACGCGGTACCCCTGGTCGGCGAGGAATTTCATCTGACCGTCCCAGCTGTCCGAGCTGAGCGGCCAGCCGTGGCTGAAGACGATGGGCTGGCCGTCGCGCGGACCCCAGTCCTTGACGTACAGCTGCACGCCGTCCTTCGTCGTGATGTACGGCGAGCCGCCTTGCGGTTGCTGCTTGCCCGATCCGCCGCCCTTCGCGGCCTGGGCCGGCGAGATGGCCGTCGAGGCGGCCGTGAGCGCGGCCGCGCCGCTGCCGATGAGCAGGGTCCGGCGTGCGGGGCCGTCCGTGGGTTCGATGCCGATTGCGTTCATGAGTCGATTCCTGAGTGAATGGGGTTGACGGGTCCCGCGATGGCCTGCAGTCCATGGCGGGGGTGTCGGAATTCATGTTAGGAACGGGCCCCTGCGGCAACCAGCCCTCGGGATGTCGCCGGAGTGTTGACTCGTGCGAAGCAATCGGGCGATTGGTGCGTGGCGGTCAACGCTGCGCGGTGACAAAGGCAACACCGCTCCCGAACCGCCGCCGCGACACTGGCGCCGAGGGCGCGGCGAGGTCTTTTTCGCCGGCGCTGTCACAACGCCCGCGTCCTGGACGTCTGAATGGGTTAACTCGCACGAATGTCCATGACGGCTTCCACTCCGCTCCCCACCTCCGCGACCCGGCAGGACCCCGTCGCCTCCAGCTTCGCCACGAGCTATGCCGGCGTCGTGGCCTTCATGACCGTGGTGGCCGAAGGCAGCTTCGCCAAGGCGGGCGACCGGCTGGGCATCGGGCGGTCGGCCGTCAGCCGCGGGGTCCAGAAGCTCGAGACCCAGCTCGGCACGCGGCTGCTGAGCCGCACCACCCGCAGCCTCGCGCTCACGCGCGAGGGCGAGCTGTTCCATGCGCGGTGCCATCCCGGCGTCGCGCAGATCACGCAGGCGCTGGAGGACCTCCGCGAGCTGCGCGACGGCCCGCCGCGCGGCCCGCTGCGCATCAGCGCGCCCGCCGGTTTCGGGCGCAAGGTCGTCGCGCCGCTGCTGCAGGGCTTCCACGCGCGGTACCCCGAGATCGCGCTGGACCTGGCCTTGAGCGATGCCGCGGCCGACTTCACCTCCGACCGCGTCGACGTCGCGTTCCGCAACGGCCGCCTGGAGGACAGCCAGCTGATCGCGCGGCAGATCGTTCCGATGCAGATGCACGTGTGCGCGGCGCCGGACTACGTGAAGGCGCGTGGCATGCCCGCGACCCCCGACGACCTCGTCCACCACGACTGCATCAACTTGCGGCAGGCGTCCGGCCGCACGCGCGAATGGGAGTTCAAGCTGCAGGGCGTGTCGCGCAAGCTCACGCCGGCGTCCCGCCTGACGTTCAACGACGCCGAACTCGTGCTGCAGGCGGTGCAGCGCGGGCAGGGCATCGCGCAGATGCCGGGCTACCAGATCAGCGCGCTGCTGCGCAGCCAGGCCTTGCTGTCGTGCATGCCTCAGTACGCGCCGGACGACAGCGGCCACTTCATCTGCTACCTGAGCCGCCAGCACCTGCCGTCGCGCATCCGCGTGTTCGTCGACCACATGACGAGCGCCATCCGCGCGCTGGACCTGCAGTGTCCGGCGGCCCTGTGAGAGAGAAGACATGGTCAAGCTGAGCCCACCCCCCACCACGCTGCTGGACACCTACCGCGGCACCGAGTTCCAGCCGCTCTACACCACGACGGTCCACGTCACCGGCGGCGAGGCCGCGCATGGACGCGCCTCCGGCGTCGTGCGATCGGAAGACGGCGGGCTCGACCTCGAACTGCGCCTGCCGCCCGCGCTCGGCGGGCCCGGCGGCGGCACGAACCCCGAGCAGCTGTTCGCTGCGGGCTATGGCGCGTGTTTCCATGGCGCCGTGAACCTGCTGGCGGCACGCCACGGCATCGAGCTGCAGGGAGCGTCGGTGGCGGTGACGGTCGCGTTCGGCTGCGACCCGATGGACGGCCGCCACAGCCTCACCGCGGACCTGATCGTGCGCCTGCCGGGGCTCGACCGCACGCTCGCCGAACGCCTCGTGCGCGAGACCGAACGCATCTGCCCGTATGCGAAGCTCGTTCGCCAGGGGATCGAGAGCACGGTGCGCGTCGAGACCTGAGCGCCTTGCCGCGCCCTCACAAGAGCTCGTCATCCCGGCGAACGCCGGGATCCACTGCGGTCGCAGCGCCTGCTTCACGCGAGTGGGCCCCGGCGTTCGCCGGGGTGACCATGGTTCCGGTTTCGTCATCGGTGATTCCCGGACAACAGTGAGTTGATGCGTTGCCGGCTAGTTCGCACGAGGCGGTCTCCCTAGGATTCATCACACCGGTCCTGCACCGCCACGTCCGAATCCATCGACCCAACCCGGAGTCCACCATGACCCAACGCATCAACTTCATGAAGCAATCCCCGGAACTCACGAAGAAGCTCCTCGAGTTCTCCACCGCGCTGAAGAGCAGCTCGATCGAAGAGAAGATCCGCAACCTCATCGACATCCGCGTCGCCCAGCTCAACGGCTGCGCGTTCTGCCTCGACATGCACATCAAGTCCGCCCGGATCAACGGCGAACGCGAACTGCGCCTGCACCACCTGGCCGCCTGGCGCGAGTCCACGCTGTTCGTGCCGCGCGAGCGCGCCTCGCTGGCCTGGGCCGAGGTCCTGACCCAGCTGCCCGCGCAAGGCGTGCCCGACGAGCTGTTCGAGCGTGTCCGCGGCCAGCTCTCCGAGACCGAGATCTCCGACCTCACCTATGTCGTGATGGCGGCCAATGCATGGAACCGTGCCAACATCGCGTTCAAGACGGTGCCGGGCAGCTCGGACACCGCGTTCGGCCTCGACAAGGCCCAGCTCGCCTGATCGCCTACCTTCCACGAGGAGTCACACCATGAAAGTCGTCGTCATCGGCGGAACCGGCCTCATCGGGTCGAAGCTCGTGACCCGCCTGCAGGCGGCGGGCCACGAGGTCGTCGTCGGTTCGCCCAACACGGGCGTCAACACGATCACCGGCGAGGGGCTCGATGCCGCCCTCGCGGGCGCCCAGGTCGTCGTGGACGTCGCCAACTCGCCGTCCTTCGCGGACGACGCGGTGATGTCCTTCTTCCAGACCTCGGGCCGCAACCTGCTCGCCGCCGAGAAGAAGGCGGGCGTGCGCCACCACATCGCGCTGTCCGTGGTGGGCACGGAACGCCTGCAGGCCAGCGGCTACTTCCGCGGCAAGCAGGCGCAGGAGGACCTGATCAAGGCCTCCGACGTGCCGTACACCATCGTGCACTCCACGCAGTTCTTCGAGTTCGCGGGGGGCATCGCGCAGTCGGCGACCGAAGGCCAGTCGGTGCGCCTGTCGCCCGCGCTGATCCAGCCGATCTCGTCGGACGACGTGGCCGACGCCATGTTCGACGCCGCCGTCGCGGCGCCGTTCAACGGCATCGTCGAGATCGCCGGACCTGAACGCTTCCGCCTCGCCGAACTCGTGGGCCAGTACCTCGCCGCGAAGAAGGACCCGCGCCACGTGGTGCCGGACGAAGGCGCGCTGTACTTCGGCGCCCGGCTGGACGACGCGACCCTGGTGCCCGCCGCCACGTCGGTGCCGCGCCTCGGTGCGGCGCGCTTCCAGGCGTGGCTCGCCACGCAGGCAGGCTGACCGGCGGTTCCCGTTTTATGCCTCCGGCCCGTCGCGACGAAGACGACGGGTGTCAGGTCGTCGAGGCGGCTGTCACGGGCGTGCACTTTCCATCCGTTCGTGCACGGGACGAACCCACGTCGGCGCGGCGTCCCCGCACAGGCCGATCAGCAACACGACGATGCGCCGGGTCCGGAGGCACCCTTCCTCTTCTGGAGTTCCCATGAAGCTGTTCTACTTTCCCGGCGCGTGTTCGCTCGCCGGACACATCGTGCTCGAATGGATCGCGCGGCCCTACGAGGCCGTGCGCATGAGCCTCGACAGCATCAAGCAGCCGGACTACCTCGCCCTGAATGCCGGCGGCACGGTGCCGCTGCTGATGGACGACGAGTTCTCGCTCACCGAAAACGTCGCGATCCTCGGCTACCTCGGTGACCTGCACCCGGAGGCCGGCCTGCTGGGCGACGGTTCGCCGCGCGGCCGTGCCGACGTGATGCGGTGGCTCGCCTTCCTGAACTCGGACGTGCACAAGGCCTTCAAGCCCATCTTCGTGCCGGGCCGCTTCCTCGACGATGCCGGTGCGGCCGACGCGCTGGCGACGAAGGCCCGCGGCCACATCCGCGACTACCTCGAGCGGCTCGATGCCCAGCTCGAGGGCCGCGACTGGCTGGTCGGCGGGCGGTCCGTCGCCGACCCGTACCTGTTCGTGCTGCTGCGGTGGGCACGCGCCAAAGGCGTTCACACGGGCGACCTGCACAACCTCGCGCGGTTCTTCGTGCGCATGCACGAGGACGAAGGGGTCCGCCAGGCGCTGGTGAACGAGGAAGGCGCCCACGCGCTGAACCCGCGCTGAACCCGCGCCGGACCACCATGAGGGCCTACCTCCTCTCGCTGCTGCTGGGTGTGCTGGTCGGGCTGGTCTATGCCTGGTTCGGCATCCGCTCGCCCGCCCCGCCGACCATCGCGCTGGTGGGCCTGCTCGGCATGCTGCTCGGTGAGCAGGCGCCGGCGCTGCTGGAGCGGCTGTCCGTACCGCCTGCCGCCGTGGCGGCGCCCCCGGCCGACGCCCCCGGCCCCGATCCGAAGGAATGACGATGCCGACTCCGGAGACCTCACCGGTGGAGACGGCGCGCAGCGAGAAGCTCGAGGTGAGCTTCGACGGCACGCGCTGCATCCACGCACGCTACTGCGTCACGCGCGCACCATCGACGTTCCTCGCGAACGTCGATGGTCCGTGGATCCATCCCGGCGCCACGCCCGTCGAGAGCCTCGTCGCGGTGATCCACCAGTGCCCGTCGGGTGCGCTGCACTACCGCCGCCTCGACGGCGGACCGGAGGAGCCGCCGCCCCCGGTGAACCTCGTGACGCTGCGCGAGAACGGGCCGTACGAGGTGCGTGCGCCGATGCTTCTCGGCGACGCCGCGCTCGGCTTCCGCGCGGCGCTGTGCCGCTGCGGTGCCTCGAAGAACAAACCCTTCTGCGACAACAGCCACCGCCACAACGGCTTCCAGGCCACCAGCGAACCTGCGAGCGGGACCACCGCGGCGCTCGTGCAGCGCGACGGTCCGGTCGAGGTCCGCCCGATGGCCGATGGCCCGCTGCGGCTCACCGGCGCGCTGGAGATCGTCTCCGGCACGGGCCGCGTGATCGAGCGCACCCGCGAGGTGGAGCTGTGCCGTTGCGGCGCGAGCCAGCACAAACCCTTCTGCGACGACAGCCACCTGCGCATCGGTTTTCGTGCGCCTGGCGTCGCGCGTTCTTCGCCGGAATGACGGGAGTCCCGATGTCCACTCACCTCAGCATGCCCTGGCCCGGCCTCGACCGGGCCGCCGAGCTTCTCCGTTCCACCGGTGTCGGCGAACACGCCAGGCGCGTGGGTGACCATGCCCCTGCGGGCCATGTGCTCGACCGCCACGGCGCCCGCGTGCGTCTCGCCGACCTGTGGCGCGACGGTCCCGTCGTGATGCTGTTCTTCCGCGGCGGGTGGTGCCTGACCTGCGACCTGCAGCTGCGGGCCTGGCGACGGCAGCGCGACGCGCTGGCCGCACTCGGCTTCCGGCTGGTGGCGGTGTCGCCGCAGAAGCCGGACCCCGCCGGCGAAGGCTTCGGCTTCGACCTCCTCAGCGATCCGGACCTGGCCGCCGCCAGTGGCTTCGGCATCGCGTTCACGCTGCCGCCGGAGGCGGTGGAGATGTACGCGGCCAACGGCATCGACGTGCCGGTGCTCAACGGCAACGGCCTGTGGGTGCTGCCCATCCCCGCCGTCTACGTGGTCGGCACGGACGGCGGGGTGCGCTTCGCCTACGTGGAGGGCGATTCGCCCGAAGGCGTGCGCCCGGAGGACGTGCTGGCCGCGATGGCCGCCCGCCCGGCCTGAACGCCTCAGTCCTCGCCGCGCCCGTCGACGCGGGTCAGCATGACCGCGGCGAAGGTCGCGCCCTGGGCCAGCGTGCGGTGGACGGGGCAGCGCGCCGCCACGTCCGCGAGCGCGGCCAGCTGCGCGGCGTCCAGGTCGCCCTCGACGCGGATGTGGCGCGTGAACTCGTCGGCCGGCGTGCGGTCCTTCACCTTGCGGTGGTCGACCCCCGTGCGCACGCGCTCGAGCGGCCAGCCCTTGAGGTCGGCGTAGTGGCGCAGCGTCATCGTCGTGCAGGCCGCGAGCGCGGACGACAGCAGGTTGTACGGCGTCGGCCCCGAGCCGAGGCCGCCCACGGACGCCGGTTCGTCGGCGAGCCATCGCGACCCGCCGGACTGAAGGGCCAGCTGGAACTTGCCGAGGCCGGTCTCCTCCGCCTCGGCATCGAACACGCGGCCCGGCAGCGCGGTGGGTTCGGGCAGGTAGCGCCGGGCCCACGCGGCCATCACGCCCGTGGCGTGTTCGGCGTCGGCGCGGTCGCGCAGCAGGTGGTCGGCCCGGTCGAGCGAGATGAAGCTTTTCGAATGGCGGGCGGCGAGGAAGATGCGGCTCGCGTTGTCGATGTCCACCACCTGGTCCATCGGGCTGTGGAGGATGAGCAGCGGCACCGTCAGTCCGGCGAGGTGGCGATCGGGGTCGTGCGTGCGCACGTCGTCGATGAAGGCCTGGCCGAGGCGCACCTCGAAGCCACCGAGCGGCACGGGGCCCGCGCCGTCCGCGCCGATGCGGCGCAGCGCCTCGGGCGGCACGTGGCGCAGCAGGTGGGCGGCGTCGAACGGCGCGCCCACGGTGGCCACCGCGCGCACGGACGGGATGCGGGCGGCCGCCACCAGCGCGGCGGTGCCGCCGAGGCTGTGGCCGATCAGCATCGCCACCGGCATGCCCGCCGCGTTCATCGCCGCGGCGGCCTGCACGAGGTCGTCCACGTTCAGCGAGAAGCTCGACTGGTCGGCGTCGCCCTCGCTGTCCCCGATGCCGGAGAAGTCGAAGCGCAGCACGCCGATGCCCTGGGCCGCGAGCCCGCGGCCGATCGCGACGGCGGAGCGGCTGTCCTTGCCACACGTGAAGCAGTGGGCGAGCACGGCCCAGCCGCGGCAGAGGCGCTCGGGCATCTCGAGCCGTCCCGCGAGGCGCCGCCCCTGGGCGTTGACGAACGAGAAGGAGCTGGTCGGCATGGACGGCTCCCGCGTCAGGCGACGAAGGTGTCGATCGACACACCACCCAGCAGCGTGAGCGTCACCGGCGTGCGCTCGGCGATGTCGACGAGGCGCTGGCGCTGCTGCGCGTCGAGCCCCTGCGGCCGCAGCGTGCGGACGATGCGCGGGCCGTCCTCCTCCCGCCGCCATTGCAGCTCCACCTCGACCGACGTCATGGGCCAGCCCTTGCGGTCGGCGTACATGCGCAGCGTGATCGCGGTGCAGGCGCCGAGGCTCGCGAGCAGCAGCTCGTAGGGCGCGGGGCCGTCGTTCTGGCCACCGAGCGTGGCGGGTTCGTCCGCGACGAGGCGGTGGGATCCGAGGTCGATGTCGGTGCGGTAGCGGTCGCGTCCGATGCGTGCGGTGCCGATGGCCATGGGGTTCTCCTGTCGTTGCAAGTCAGAGCCGGATGGCGCCCGCGCTCACGTAGCGCGAGAAGTTCTCGACCGGCATGGCAGCCTGGCCGCGGTAGTGTTCGTCGGACCAGGTCAGCACGACGTCGGCCTCGCCCGCGAGGATCTGCACGTCGCCGAGCCGGATCTCCATCGCCATGCCTTCGCCTTCGCGGTACTCGACCGGCCCCACGATCTCGCCGACCAGCGCGACCGCGGCGGCGGGCGAGGCGGGCACCCCGGGACGCGGGCCGGCCTCCATCGACAGCGCGCGGCGCACGCCGTCGTCGTCGTGCAGGCGACGGAGGTAGGGGCCGAGGTTGCGGAAGGCCGACAGGCCCACCTTCGTGGTGAGCGCCCAGCGCAGCATCACGAACAGGTAGGCGTCGGCGCAGGTGCGTTCGCCGGTGAGCCAGTCGTGGCCGTCCAACTGCACGTCCACGCGCTGCAGCAGGTCGCGCACGCGTTCGCGGCCGGCGTCGGCCACGAGGGTGTCGGGCACCAGGCCGAAGCCGTGGCGTTCCGGGTAGAAGATCGGGCCATAGGCCTTGTGCACCTCGGCGTTGAGGAATGCGAGCCACTGCAGCGTGCGCGCGCGGGCTTCGGTGCCGTCTCCGCCCCAGAGCCGGGCCCGCGGATGGCGGTCGGCGATGAAGGCGAGGATGGCGATGCTTTCGGTGAGCCGGAGGTCGCCGTCGGCCAGCACGGGCACGGTGCCCATCGGGTTGATGGCGAGGAACGCGGGCGCCTTGAGTTCGGAGCGCCGCAGCGGCACCGCCTCGTGGTCCGCGCCGGCCCATTCGAGCGCGACGTGGCTGGCCAGCGAGCCGGCCCCCGTCATGTAGAAGAGTTTCATCTCGGGGCCCTCCGGCGGGTCAGTTCGGCGGCAGCACGGCGTCCACGCCCTGCTTCTTCACGAGGAACACCAGGAACTTCGCCGGCTTCGTCGTGCTGGCGTTGCGGCCCACCGTGTGCAGGTCGGCCGGGCCTTCGTAGAAGGTCTCGCCCGGCTTCAGCGTGACCTCCTTGCCACCCTTCACGCCCATCACGATGGACCCTTCGAGCACGTAGATGAACCCGTGGGCGTCGTGGCGGTGCACGGGGTCCGCGCCCCCGGGCGGGTACGTCACGGTGAGCATCAGCACCTCCTGTCCCGGCAGGTTGGCGAGCGCCTTGGACATCAGCGCGTCGACCGCCGGCGGGGGCGGTGCGGCCGTCGCGGGTTCGGTGGTCCAGAGCACCGCGGACAGCAGGGCGATGGCGGGAAGGGAAAGGGGTTGGCGCGGCATGGGAGTCTCCTCTCGAAAGCGATGGCTCGATGCTAGGAAGCGGCCCCTGGCCGCGGAAGGCATGGCGCGGGGCTCGCCGTGTTTCCCGATTTGCACCAATGCGGCGAGGGGCACCGGCCGACACTGGCCGACCCCTTTCAAGGAGCTTCAGCATGTCCTCATCCGACACCCCCGTGGTCCTCATCACCGGCGGCGGCGCCGGCATCGGCCGGGCCGCCGCCCGGCGTTTCGCGGCGCAGGGCGCCCGCGTGGTCATCACCGGGCGCCGCCAGTCCGCGCTGGAGAGTGCCGCGGCAGACCATCCGGCCATCGGTTTCGTCGTCGCCGACGCGGGCCGTGCGGCGGACGCCGAACGCACGGTGCAGGAGACCCTCGACCGCCACGGTCGCCTCGACGTGCTCGTCAACAACGCCGGCGCGGGCGCGATCCTGCCGCTGGCCGATGCCACGGCGGAGCGCATCCGCGAGATCTTCGACATCAACGTCGTGGGACCCTCGCTGCTCGCGCGTGCCGCGCTGCCGCACCTCAAGCGCAGCCGGGGCCACATCGTCAACGTCTCGAGCACCTTCGGCCACAAGGCCGCGGCGGCGCTGTCGCACTACGCGGGCAGCAAGGCGGCGCTGGAGCTGATGACGAAATGCTGGGCGCTCGAGTTCGCGCCGGACGGCATCCGTGTCAACGCCATCGCCGCGGGCCCGACCGACACCGACTTCCTGACCGAACGCATGCAGCTGAGCGAGGAACAGGCCGAGCAGGTGCGGGCCCAGGAGCGCGCGAGCATCCCGCTCGCGCGCCGCGGCACGCCCGACGACGTGGCCGCGTGGATCGTGACGCTGGCCTCCCCCGCCGGCGCCTGGGTCACCGGGCAGGTGATCACCGTCGACGGCGGGCTGGACGCCACCTGAATCAGGCCAGGTACGCCCCCAGGAAGGCCGCCGAGCGCTGCTGCGCGAGGGCGGCCGCCGCGTCGTCACGGTGTTCGCCGCCGCGGCGCGCGAACGCATGGCGGCACGCCGGGTAGAGGAAGGTCTCGACGCGGGGGCGGCGCTCCAGTGCGTCGAAGATGTCCTGGCGTGCCGGCAGCGGGATGTACTCGTCGTCCTGCGCGAGGTGCACGAGCAGCGGGCTGTCGATGCGGGCCGTGTCGTCGAGGTACTGGTTCGCGCCGCCCGGGTAGTACACGACCGCCGCGTCCACGCGCGTGCGCGACGTCGCCAGCAGGGCCAGCAGGCCGCCGAGGCAGAAGCCCATCAATGCGACGCGGCCGTTCGATCCGGGCAGTGCCCGGGCCGCCTCCAGGGTGCGCAGCACGTCGTCCACGCCCGCCTGCACGTCGAACGCCTGGTACAGCGACACCGCCTTGTCGCGCTCCGCCGGGGTGCGGTCCGTGAGGTCCACGCCGGGCTCGAGCCGCCAGAGCAGGTCCGGGCACACGGCCAGGTAGCCGCGCGCGGCGAGTCCGTCGCACGTCGCCCGCATGTCGGCGTTGACGCCGTAGACCTCGGGGAGCACGACCACCACCGGCGCGGGCATCGTCGAAGGGCGGGACACGTGGGCCCGGAAGGGGCCGTCGGGGGTGTCGATCGGGAGGGTGGTGGGCATGGTTTCCGCCGCGGCGAGTTGTGGGGAAACCGATGCTAGGGACGCCGTCCCGGCCCCGGTAGGCACCCATCGCTCATCGGCCTGTTGCCCCGGCGGCACCACTGCCGAAGCGCGCCGTGTTAACGAGGGCGGCGTGCAGTTTTGCACCGATTAACTCGCCTCGCGCCGGGGCGGCTTCGATACTGGTCCTGCCTTCCCCGCCGGGGAGGGGCCGAGCGGGAAGGAGCATCGAATCATGGAAGTCGTGACACGACCGGGCAGCGACACCGGCGACGGGCTGGCGTCGAGCTTCGCCACGAGCTACGCGGGCGTGCTCGCCTTCATGGCGGTGGCCAACGAAGGCAATTTCGCGCGGGCGGGCGACCGCCTGGGCATCGGCCGCTCCGCCGTCAGCCGCAACGTGCAGCGGCTCGAGGTGCAGCTCAACGCGCGGCTGTTCCACCGCACCACGCGCAGCATCTCGCTCACCAGCGAAGGCGAGCTGTTCTTCGCGCGATGCCAACCGGGCGTGATGCACATCGCCCAGGCCTTCGAGGAGATGCGCGACCTGCGCGAAGGCCGGCCGCGCGGCCGGCTGCGGGTGAGTTCGGCCGCGAGCTTCGGCCGCAAGGTCGTGGCCCCCCTGCTGGCGGGCTTTCAGGAGGCCCACCCCGAGATCGAGCTGGAGCTGCTGCTCGACGACGCCCGGCCGGAGTTCATCGCCGACCGCATCGACATCTCGTTCCAGAACGGCCGCATGGAAGACAGCCAGGTGGTCGCCAAGCAGCTCGTGCCGATGCGGATGGTGACCTGTGCGTCGCCCGCCTATGCGAGCGAACACGGCTTGCCGCGTTCGCTCGACGAGCTGGCGCAGCACCGCTGCGTGCACCTGCGGCTGCCGTCGGGCCGGCTCTCGGAATGGGAGTTCAAGGTCGACGGGCGCACCCACCGGATGCTGCCGCCGGCCCGCAGCACGTTCAACGACGACGACCTCGTGCTGCAGGCCGCGCTCGGCGGCCAGGGCCTCGCCCAGCTGCCTGCCTTCCAGCTGTGCGAGGCGATGCAGTCGGGCGACCTGGTGACGTGCCTGGCCGAACACGAGCCGGACGACCGGGGCCACTACATCTGCTACCTGAGCCGGCGGCAGCTGCCGTCCCGGGTGCGTGTGTTCATCGACCACATGACGCAGCGCATCCGCGCCCGGCACCGGCAATCGATGGCGCTCACCTCGGGCCTCGACCCGATCGAGGATTCCGTCCGGCAGGCCGCCTGATGGCGGCCCGCCCGGCCTCAGGGGGCGAGGCCTTCCTCCGCCTGCAGCGCGGCGCGCGTGCCCGCGTCGCCGTACATGCGGCGCGCGAACGCGGTGAGGTAGCGCAGGCCGTCGAGGTCCACGTCCATCGCCACCGCCCACCGGAACATCACGAACAGGTAGGGGTCGGCCACCGACCGCATGCCGGCGATCCAGTCGCGCGACTCGAGCTGGCGGTCCAGGCGCGCGAGGTGCTCGCGCACCGCCCGCCGGGCCGCCGCCGTGGCCGTGGCGTGCCCGGCCGGCGCGTCGGCCTCGTCCGGTGCCTGCCGCGCGAGCAGCGGCCGGAACGACGGGTGCAACTCGGTGTTCAGGAACGCCAGCCAGCGCAGGGCTTCGGCGCGGGAGCGCGTGTCGCCGCCCAGCAGGTTGGACGCAGGGTTCAGGTCGACGAGGTAGCAGAGGATGGCGACACTTTCGGTGAGCGTGAAGCCGCCGTGGGTCAGCACGGGCACCTTGCCCACCGCGTTGAGGCCGAGGAAGCTCGCCGACCGCAGGCTCTCCGGGGTCATCTCCACCAGCTGGTACGACGCCTGGACCCACTCCAGCACGATGTGGGCCGCCAGCGAGCTGGCGCCGGCCATGTAGTAGAGCTGCATCATCTCGCGATCGGTCCCTCGGCCCGTGCTGTGGAAGCCCATGCTAGGAGGCAGGGCGCGGCGTCGCTAGGTCCCCGCCGTGCACCGCAGTGTTTCCATGAACGCACCATCGGGCGCCCCGGCCTGTGGTCCACTCGTCGTGCCGCCTGCGTGCTGTTGACGAGGCGGGTGAAGGGGGTTGATCGCCGAGGGGACGTTTTGACGCCTCCCGGCTTTCATTTCATACTCGCCGCTCACCCTGTGCGAGCCTCATCCCAGTCCACCATGCCAGCACCGCCCGAGGCCGCACCGACATCGACAGAGACCTGCTGGCGCTTCGGCGCGTTCTCGCTTTGCGAGACCCAGCGGCGGCTCGAACGGGCGGGCCAGGCCGTGCGGCTCGGGCCCCGCTCCTTCGACCTGATGCTGCACCTCGTGCGCCGCGCCGGCGAGTACATCGGGAAGGACGAACTGCTCGCCACCGTCTGGGCCGGCGTGGTGGTCGAGGAAGCCAGCGTGCGCGTGCACATGTCGATGCTGCGCAAGGCCCTGGGTGACCCGGGCACCGACGACGAATGCCGCGAGTGGATCTCGAACATCCCGTCGCGCGGCTACCGCTTCAACGGGCGCGTGCTGCGCGAGGAGGTCGACACCTCGGTCGTCCCGCGTGCCCGCATGGCCGCGCCGCCGTTCACGGCGCTGCCCGCGCGCCTGACCGAGCTGGTCGGACGCGAGGCCGACGTGGCCACCGTGATCGAGTCGCTCGCGGCGCACCGCCTCGTCACCATCGCCGGGCCGGGCGGCATCGGCAAGACGAGCGTGGCCATCCGCTCGGCGGAAAGCCTGCAGCAGGCCCGGGGCACCCAGGTGGCCTTCGTGGACCTGTCGCCGCTGATCTCGAGCGACCACGTGCTGAGCACGATGGCCCGCGCGCTCGGCGCGGCGCCGGACCTGCCCGACACCATCCAGGCGATCACGCAGTGCCTCGTCGGGCGCGACATGCTGCTCGTGATCGACAACTGCGAGCACGTGGTGGAGTCGCTCGCGCAGCCGGTCATGGCGCTGCTCACCGCGCTCCCGGGCCTGCGGGTGCTCGCGACCAGCCGCGAGACGCTGCGCGTGTCGGGCGAGTGGGTGCTGCGGCTGTCGCCGCTGGCCGTGCCCGACGCGGAAGGGGTTTCGCTGACGGAAGCGCTGCAGTGGCCCGCCGTGCGCTTGCTGGTGGGGCGCGCCGAAGCCGCGGGTGCCGGGCAGTTCAACGAGGCGCAGGGGCCGCTGCTCGCCCGCATCGCGCGGCAGCTCGACGGCATCCCGCTCGCCATCGAACTCGTCGCCGCGCGCCTGGGCGGCCAGTCCGCGCGCGACCTCGCGCCGCGGCTCGACGACCACATCCGCCTCTTTTCCATCAGCAACCGCGGCGCCCCGCCGCGGCACCGCACGCTCGCGGCGGCGCTCGACTGGAGCATCGCGCTGCTGGACGAGGCCGAGCTGCGGCTGTTCCGCCGCCTGTCGGTCTTCCGGGGGCGGTTCGACGTCGACTCGGCCCTCGGCGTCGCGATCGAGGTCGACCCCGAGGAGGCGTTCGACACGCTGGTGTCCCTCGCCGACAAGTCCCTGGTCTTCTTCGACGGCGACGACGCGGTCGCCCCGTACCGCCTGCTCGACACCACTCGCAGCTATGCCGCCGCGCTGCTGGCGCAGAGCGACGAACGCGCCGCGCTGCTGCACCGCCATGCCACGCTGATGCTCGACCTGATGAAGGAAGCGAACGCCGAGCTGCAGGTGCTCGACGAACAGGCGTGGGGCGAACGGTATGCCTATCGCCTGAACGACGTGCGGTCGGCGCTCGAGGTGTGCCTCGTGCAGCAGCCCGACGTGGCGCTCGCGGCGGCGCTGGTCACCACGTCGTCGCCGTTGTGGTTCCACCTGTCGCAGGTCGCCGAGTTCCGCGTGCTGACGGAGGCGGCCCTTCGCCTCGTCCACCAGCAGCCCGAGCCGGACACCGGCATGGCCACGTCGCTGAACACGGCGCTGATCACCGCGATGCTGCACACAGGCGGTAGCGACGACACGCTCGACGCCATGTGCGACGAGGCGCTGGCCGGCGCCATCGCGATCCGCTCGGTGGGCCTGGAACTGCGGGCCCGGTGGGGCCGCAGCACATACGACATGTTCCGCGGCAGCTACGCCGCGGCCCTGGAGCAGGCGGCCTCCCTCGAGTCGTTCGTGGCACCCTGGGACGACACGACGGCCCTCGTGCTGTCGCACCGGGTCAGCGCAATGGCCAACCACTTCGGCGGGCGCTTCGAGACATCGCGGCGGTACAGCGAGGAAGCGCTCGCGATCACGCTCGGGAGCGGGCGTGCCCAGCCCAACGTGGTGGGGCCGGACGCCATGGTTGCGATCCAGGCGCTGATGGTGCGCACGCTGTGGATCCAGGGCGAGAGCGAACGGGCCCTGGCCATGAGCCGCGAGGCCGTCGCGCGCGCCGAAGCCCTCGGCCATGCGGTGTCGCTGTGTTCTGCGCTCTTCGGCGCCTGTGTCGTGGCCTTGTGGTGCGACGAGACCGAACTGGCGGCCTGCTGGATCCACCGCATGAAGGACGAAACGCAGCGCCGTGGCCTGCTGGGCTGGTTCCGCCACACGGAGGGGTACACGGAAGGATTGCTGCTGGCCGTCGGACCCGACCGCGACGCCCACGTGCGTGACGTGGCCACGCGGCTCGGCACGTACGACCCGCCGCGGCAGGAGTTGCTGCTGACGTTCTGCCTCGACTGGCTCGACGACCGCGTGGTGGAGCGGCTGGAACGCGGTGAAACCATGTGGTGCGCGCCCGAGGCATGGCGCGCCGTGGGCTGGCGGAACGAACGCGAGGGCCGGACCGGCGACGCCGAGGCCGCCTACCGCCGCGCCCTCGACACGGCGCGGCAGCAAGGCGCGAAGGCCTGGGAGGCGCGCGCCCTGCGCAGCCTCGCCGACCTGCTGACGAACACCGGGCGGCCGAAGCAGGCCGCGAAATTTCTGAAAACCCTGGACGTGGTTGCCACCCGCCGATGAACGCCAAGACACTCTCCCTCCTGCTCGCCTGCGCCGCCGCAGCCTTCAACGCGGCCGCCGCGCCGGGCCAGGCCCCGGCCACGGACCCCGACACGGGCCTGCCGGTCACCCAGCCCTTCCGCTTCCCGGCCTCCCCGGCCGTGGCCCCGTTCTGGGCGAAGCGACTCACCGGCTACCTCACCACCACCGACGGCACGCGGCTGCGCTACGCGGTGCTGCTGCCTCGGGCCTCCGGCCGCGTCCCGGTGATCCTCAACCTGCACGGGTACGACGCGGGCTCGATCGGTGGCCTCGCCTACCGGCAGCGGCAGACGGCGCAGAACCTCGAACTCGACCGCCGGCTGCTCGAGGCCGGCTACGCGGTGATGGGCGTGAACACCGCTGGCACCGGGTGTTCCGAAGGGTCGCTCGAGTACCTCCGCCCGCAACTCGGCCGCCACGGTGCGGACGCCGTCGAGTTCGCCGCGAAGCAGGCGTGGTCCGATGGCCGCGTGGGCATGGCCGGGTCGTCGTACGGCGGGGCCTCGCAGCTCGCGACGGCGCTGAACCGCCCGCCCCACCTGCGCGCCATCGCCCCCGGCATGGTGCTGACGGACTACCGCGAGGCCCTCGCGCCCGGCGGCGTGCCGCAGCCCGGGTTCATCACGCCGTTCCGCGTGGTCTTCCGCACGTACTGGCAGGACCTGGTGGCCGCCACCGCGAAGGAGGAGGGCGACGAGGCCTGCCTGCGGCAGGTCGAACGCAACCTCGCGGCGGAGGAGCGCTCGCAGTCCATCATGCACCTCGTGACGTCGCACCCGCTGCGGGACGCGGCCATGGGCAGCCACGACTTCGGCCGCGACCTCCACCGCATCGGCGTGCCGGTGCTGTCGATGGAGGCGTTCCAGGACCAGGCGGTGACCGTGCGGGGCGGGCACTACCAGTCGCTGCTGGACCCCGCGAAGGTGTGGCTGGTGCAGACGAACGGGTCGCACGACCTCTACACGGTGGCCGCGTTCCAGGACACGATCGTCCGCTTCCTCGACCGGTTCGTGCGGGACCAGCCCAACGGCTTCGAGCGCGACACCCCTCGCACCACGGTCTGGATGGAGCTGGCGGATCCGGTCGATGGCGGCGTGGCACGGCGCGCCGCCGCGAAACCCGCCTGGGTGGTGGAGCGGGGGGCGATCGCGCCGGGCGACGTCGCGGTCACGACCTGGCACCTCGGCGCGGGGGGCCGGCTGGGCGAGGCCGCCGCGCCGGGCGCGGCCGACGGCTTCGACGCGCCGGGCACGGGCGTCGCGGTCAACGACCTGGGCGCGAATGCCTTCTGGGGTCCCCTGCCCGCGGACTGGCGGCAGGCGCAGCTGGCCTACACCTCGGTGCCGCTCGCCGAGGACCTGATGGTCTACGGCCCGGCGAGCGCGGACCTGTGGGTCGCCGCCGCGGCGGGTGACGCGGACCTGCAGGTCACGGTCACGGAGGTGCGCCCCGACGGGCAGGAGATGTACGTGCAGCGCGGCTGGCTGCGCCTGTCCAACCGCACGCTCGACACGGCGCGGTCGACGCCGCTGCGGCCGGTCCACCTCGAGGACCCCGCGCGGCTGCAGCCGGTGCTGCCAGGCCAGCCGGTGCTCGCGCGGGTGGAGGTGAACAAGATGGGCCACTACTTCCGCAAGGGCTCGCGCCTGCGGGTGTGGATCGACACGCCGGCGCAGACGGGCGGCCTGGTGTTCGACACCTTCTCGCTGCAGCAGCGGGTCCACGTGCTGCACACCGCGAAGTACGACTCGGTGCTGCGTTTCGGCGTGCTGCGGGACGTGCGCGGGCCGGCCGCGCCCGCGGCGTGCGGCCGCGTGCTGATGCAGCCCTGCCGGCCGGACCCCCTGGCGGCGACGCCATGAGCCTGCACCCGGGTCCGCTGGCCGCGGCGGCACCGGCCGCGTCCCTCTTCCCGCCCCGCGCGACCGACATCCCCTACCGGCCGGGCCTCGACGGGCTCCGCGCCCTCTCGTGCCTCGTGGTGGTCTTCTTCCACTGCTGGGCGCCGTTTGCCGGCGGGGGCTTCGTCGGCGTGGACGTGTTCTTCGTCATCTCGGGCTACCTCATCACGACGATGCTGGCGGGCGAAGCGGCCCGCGGCGGCATCCGCGTGGGCCGCTTCTATGCGCGGCGCGCGGTGCGGCTGTACCCGACGCTGCTGCTCCTCGTGGTGGCCTACCTCGCGCTCGCGCCGGTGCTGTGGCCGGCCGACCGCCAGTGGCTGTACGCCGGGCTCGCCGCTTTCTACCTCACCGATTACTCGCTGGGCCACTTCGGCCAGCCGCTCATCGTCGGGCACAGCTGGTCGCTCGCGGTGGAGGAGAAGTTCTACCTGCTCTGGCCGCTGGTGCTGCCGTTCGTGCTGCGGGCGCGCCGCCCGGTCGCCTGGCTGGTCGCGGCCTTCGTGGCGGCCACGGCGTGGCGGTGCTTCACGGCCGTGCAGTGGGGATGGCCGCAGGCGTACTTCACGTTCGATGCGCGCCTGAGCGGCCTGATGCTGGGCGCCATCGCCGCCGTCGCCCGCCCGAAGGTCTCCGGCACCGCCGCGTTCGTCGCCGCCGTGGCGCTGGCCGCCGTCATCGCCGTGCCCACCCTGCCGTCACTGCCGTTCCACCGCACGCTGGAGGCGACGACCCTCGTCATCACGATGGCCGAACTCTCGGCCTTCCTGCTCGTGTGCCGCGCCGCCCAGCCGGGCGCTGGCGGCCTCCTCGCCTGGCCGCCGCTCACCTACGTGGGCCGGCTGTCCTACGGCATCTACCTGTGGCACTTCCCCGCGGTGGTGCTGCTGCGCGACGTCCAGCCGCTGTGGATCACGGCGGCCGGCACGCTGCTGTTCGCAGGTGTCATGGCCGCGCTGTGCCTGCACCTGGTGGACGAGCCCCTGCGGCGGTGGCGGCAGAAGCGCTGGCCGAAGGAGCGGACGGACCTCACTGCATCACGACTTCCAGCACGATGACCTGCGTGGCCTGCGTCGTTGCCGTGAAGTTGTTGTCCGCCACGAGCACCAGCGTGCGGTTGCCGTTGGCGAGCGTGCGGCCCCAGCTCAGGCCCTCGATGTTGTCGAGCTTGATGCCCTGCCACGTGATGGGCATGTCGAGCAGCACGCGGCGGGTCATCGGCTGGTAGGTGGCGCCCACGAGCTTGTCGATGGCGCTGACGTCGGTGGTGCTGTCGGTGATGCCCGTCAGCACGAGGCGGATGGTGTTGCCGATGCCGGACGCGAAGGCGCGTTCGACGGCGATGAACTGCCGGTTGCCCACGGCGAGCATCTCCGACAGGCCATTGTCGGGGCCGAACGGCGCGCCGGCTGCCGCGTCCACGGGGATCGCAGGCAGCGCGTAGGCGTACTGGCCCTTCGGCTTGCCGGTGGCCGGGTCCATCGCGGTGACACGCACCACGCTGCCGGCCTGCACCGTGGTGAGCGGGCCATCCTGGATCAGGGCGTCCTCGTTCGCGACGTAGACCGTGCCGTCGGGGGTCACGGCCAGCGCCTCGAAGAGCTTGTTGCTGCGCCCGCCGGCCGTCGCATTGTCGACGTACCGGTACGCGGACGGCACGGCGAACTCGCGCACGAAGCGGCCGTCCGTGGTCATCTGCCGCAGGAAGGGCTGGTACATCGCGCCGGCCGTGGCGCTCCAGTTGCCTTCGGACGACCAGTAGAGGTCGCCGTTCGGTGCGACCCGCACGGCCTCGGGGTCGACGGTGCGGGCGTTGGCCGGGAACGCGGTGCCGTCCTCGCGCTGCATCAGCACCTGCTTGCGGATCCGCACCGACACGGCGCCGCTCGCGTCGTGGTCGATCGCCAGGTTGTAGAAGCGCGGCGTGCCGCGTTCGCCGCCACGGTCGTCGGAGATGGCCCAGTACGTGCCGTCCGCCGCGCGGTCGAGGCCGGAGATGCCGCCGAACTCCACGCCCTCGAACAGCGTGCCGGTGGGAATGGACGTGGCGCCGACGAGCCGCAGCGACGCGATCGACGCCGCGGGTGGGGTGACCTCGTCGTCGCTGCCACCGCAGCCGGCCAGCACGAGCATCGCGAGGGAAAGGGGGAGGAAGGAACGGAGGGCCATGGAAGGAACTTCTGCCGAGGAGAAGGCCGCGAGGCTATCGGGACTGGATGTCATTCGCGTGAAGGCCGCGGGCACGTGCCTTGCCCTCAGCCGCGGACGGACAACTTCCACCGCGGGTAATGGTGACTGCATGGACAAACTCGACTTTCTCGATGGGCTGACCGACGCCGAGGTTTTCGGCGTCTCGGTGATCAACCTCGTGCTGGCACTGGCCGTCTCGCTGGTGGTGTACCTCGCGCTGACCGTGGCCTTGAAGCTGGTGCTGTCGCGCCTCCAGCGCATCTCCGACCGCACGACGAACCGCGCCGACGACGTGATCGTCGAGATCCTCGGTGGCACGAACGGCTGGCTCATCGCCCTCGTGGCGCTGCTGGTGGGGGTGGGCATGCTGGACCTGCCGGACCGCTGGGCCTCGCGCGTGGGCCAGCTGTGGTTCGTGGCGCTGGCCCTGCAGATCGCGCTGTGGGCCAACCGGGCCGTCACGATGGTGCTGCGGCGGCACGCCGCGCGGCATGCGGGGCCCGGCGTGCAGACGACGAGTGCCGCGGCCACGTTGATCTCGTGGGGCGTGCGCACGCTGCTGTGGACCATCGTGCTGCTGGCGATGCTGTCGAACCTCGGCGTCAACATCACGGCCTTCGTCGCGAGCCTCGGGGTGGGCGGCATCGCAGTGGCGCTCGCGGTGCAGAACGTGCTCGGGGACCTGTTCGCCTCGGTGGCGATCGCGGTCGACAAACCCTTCGAGGTGGGCGACTTCATCGTGTTCGGCAGCGTGGCCGGCACGGTGGAGCAGGTGGGCGTGAAGACCACGCGCATCCGCAGCCTGGGCGGCGAGCAGATCGTGATGTCGAACACCGAGCTGCTCAAGCAGACGGTGAGCAACTACAAGCGCCTGCGCGAGCGGCGCATCGTGTTCGGCTTCCGCGTGACCTACGCCACCACGCCGGAGCAGGCCGAGCAGGTGACGGCGGTGGTGCGGCGCATCGTCGAGCAGAGCGACAAGCTTCGCTTCGACCGGGCGCACCTGAAGGGCTTCGGCGAAAACGCGCTCGAGTACGAGGTCGTCTACATCGTGCTGGCGCCCGACTTCAATGTCTACATGGACGAACAGCAGCGCATCAACCTCGCGCTGATGCGCGAGCTGGCGGGCCTGGGCGTGACGTTCGCGGTGCCCACGCGGTCGCTGTTCGTGAACCGGTCCGACGACACGCAGGAGCCCCAGCCGCGCCTGGTCTAGCGGGTTTGTTCACAGCGCCGCGGTTTCGTCAAACGACCGGCGCATTGACCTTCCGCGTGCGCAAGGGCTTGCGGCTGCGGCTGGATTTACCGGCTAGAGTCCGTCGCCCCGATGCCCGTGCCCGAGCCGACCATGACCGATGCCGCCACCCCCTTGTCCGTCGCCGGCCGCACGCTGTCCCGGGCCGATGTCACCGCGCTGCTGGCCGAGGGCGCGCCCGCGCTGCACTTCGAGGACTGCACCTTCGACGGCGAGGACCTCTCGCGCCTCGTGCTGCGCGGCGCACAGTTCTTCGATTGCACGTTCGCCGAAACCTCGTTCGAACGCGCCGACCTGCGCGACACGCGCTGGATGGGCTGCAAGGGCCGGCAGGCGGACTTCCACCTCGCCGACCTGACGGACGCGCGGTGGGCCCGCTGCGACCTGAACAACACGGTGTGGGCGCGATCCACGCTGTCGTCCGCGGTGTTCACCGAGGTCAAGCTCACGGGCGCCGGGTTCCACGAGGCGCGCACGCTGGGCCTCGGCTTCCACGAGTCGCTGCTGGTGGGCGTGGACCTGCGCGGCATGTCGTTCCGCAAGCAGACGCTGTCGCAGCTGGACCTGTCGGACGCGGACCTCGCCGGCTGCGATTTCCGCGACGCCGTGTTCGAAGGCGGGAGCCTGCGCAACGCCCACCTGCGCAACGCGCGCTTCGAGGGCGCCGACCTGCGCGGCGCGGACCTCGGCGGGCTCAAGCTCGCGAGCCTCGGCGCCGCCTTCAAGGGCGCCGTGCTGTCCCACGGACAGGCCGCGGCGCTGGTCGAGGAACTCGGGGTCCGGGTGGTCTGAGGCGGTCAGTCCGACACATGGCGCAGGGCCTGCGCCACCGAGAAGAACGAGTCGAGCAGCAGGCTTTCACGCCGTTCGCGCAGGCAGTAGAGGTGGGTCTCGGTGAAGGCCGGATCGCCCTCGATGCGCACAGGCCGCAGCCGCGCATCGGG
>Ga0247829_10000095_pt1 | contig 24530 bp, 27 predicted proteins | sample 12C_Control_Day4_FD_207765 | JGI IMG/M metagenome (GOLD analysis project Ga0247829, IMG submission 207765) | Soil microbial communities from agricultural site in Penn Yan, New York, United States - 12C_Control_Day4 | ecosystem: Environmental > Terrestrial > Soil > Agricultural land | place... | reverse complement strand
CAAGCGTAGCCGACTCGACGCAGCCCCGGTGACGACGCGACCGCGCGCAGGGGGACGTCTGCATTTGCGGACATTGACCACATCCCTCGAGTTGTCGAGTGTCAACAGCGATGACGATCGGGTCGTGTCTAGGTATCGCGCTGGTGATCGCCGCGTGCTCGGATCCAGAGCCGACATCGGTGAGTCAGGTGGTGGGCCCCGCAGGCGGGACCATCGAGGGCCCTGCAGGTGCGAGCTTGATCGTGCCGGGCGGCGCGGTCGACGCCGACACCACGATCTCGATCAAGGTCGCCGCGCCCGGGTCGCATCCGGCGCTCGACGCGTCGTTCGCGGTCGCCGGACAGGTGTTCGCCTTCGAGCCCCATGGCCTCACGTTCGCGTCGCCGGTGACGATCACGCTGCCGGTCACGGGACAGACCGGCGACCTGGTCGCGCTGCGCTCGGAGCCCGCCGCGCCATGGGAGCCGGTCCCCGCGAACATCACTGGCTCGACCGCGACGATCACCACGACGACCTTCTCCTGGTATTGCGTCGCGAGCTCGTCGGCACCGCCGCCGGTCGATGCGGGCGTCGACGCACCGGCGGACGCGAGCGCGGACGCAGCAAACCCCGACGCCGGGACCGATGAGCTGTGTGCCGCGCGCACGCCCGGCACCGCATCGTCGGGCTCGGTCGCGAACATGACCGGCACCGCGCCCTCGTACACCGCGGGCGCGAACGTGTGGCCGGAGCTCGCGCTGTCGACGGTGGTCGGCGGCTACGCGACCGGGGGTGCCGGCGGCGCGCGCGTGCACCTCACCGACTTCACCGGCGCGTGCGGCCTCTATCAGCAGGGCCTTCACGAGCTCGGCGGAGCGTCCCTGTTCTTGTACCTCTACAGTCCGATCGCGGTCGGCGCGTACACCGGCGGCCTGTACATCGGCACGCAGAGCGAGCCGACGGGCTCGACGGCAGGTGCCTGCACCTACCAGGACATCGGCGACGGCATGCCGCCGATGGCGCGCACGGTCACGATCACCGCGATCGATGCGACGCACATCGCCGGCTCGTTCACCGCCACGTACCAGGGCCAAGCCATCTCGGGCGACTTCGACGTGCCGTTCTGCACGCAGGCGCCGAACCTCGATCCACCTGCGTGCTGCATCCCATGATGATCGATCGCCGACACCTACGACGCGCTGCTGCTCCTGCGCTGGTCTGCGCGTTTGCCACCTTGACGGCGGCCTGCGCCGGCGGACGCCCGTACGACGCATCGTACGCTTCGTCACCCGATCACCTCGAAGGACGCGCGCTCTACGATGCGTTCCTCTCCGAGCTAGGCCTCCGGCGCAAGCAAGGTGGCATCAAGGCGGTCGAGGAGATCGAGAGTGGCGACCCATTCGGAGAGGTCCACCTCGCCTCGATGATGTGGAGCGATGTCTCCAGTCGGAAGGGGACGCCGGCGTACGCGCGATGGATGCCGCAAGTGTTGCGGCTGTACGAGACCGCTTGCGGCAACGGCCTTGGCCACGCCTGCCATCGGCTCGCGGAGTACTACCTTCCGAGCGCGAACCTGACCGAGCCCCGCGTCGACCCATGGAAAGCGCTCTCGCTGTTCGAACGTGGCTGCGAAGCTCGATATCCCTCGTCGGACGCGTGCATCCGCGCCGGCGTGGCGTATCTGAACGAGCCCTACTGGAGCGTCGAGTCACAGATCGAGGTCGCGCGCGATGACGACCGCTTCCTTCGCCTCGCGCATCGTGGATGTCTCGCAGGCATTGGCGATGTTCCGAACGAGTCGTGCCGCATTCTCATCAACGCCCTCGAAGGTGGGAAACCCGGTGTCGAGCACCCGGATCCGGCGCTCGCGGCGCAGTATCGGCGGGTGCAATGGGAAGCAGACCAGCGCTCGCAGAACTTCTGGGCCGAGCGTGAAGCGCAGGATCAGCAGTGGTTCGACAATTACGCGCAGTCGCAGCAGGCCGCGGTCAGGAACCGGAGCGCACGGATCCAAGGAGTGCTGGATGCACTCGCGGCCGTTGGTCGCGCGATCCCGCCACCGCCGACGTTCGCGGCACCGGTTGTGTCGCATGCGCCCGCTGCTGCTACGCGGCCTCAGACTCCAGCGCCTGTCGTCGTTCCCGTGCCGCCGTCGAGCGCCGCGATCGAGAGCTCCCCGCCCCCAACGTCCGGTTCGTCACCGACACCCACGCCGACGTCGGCCCCGGCGACTGCGAGCACGGGGTCGCAGCAAGGGGGCTGCCAGTCGATGACTCGATGTGTCTCGGTGACGATCAGCCGGCGCACCGGCCCCGGTAGCTGCGAAGGCGAGATGAATGCCCGGTTCCAGAACCACTGTGGCCAACCCGTCGAGTGCAGCGTCGCGCCGCTGGATGGCAACAGCCAGCTCGCCGGCGTGTTGCACAGCGTGCGCTTGAGTCCCGGCTCCTCGGGCGGAGAGCAACAAGGTCAGTTCTGGTGCAACACGCCCGCGGACGCATCCATCGGCTACCGTTGTTCTCTGCCCGACCAACCCATCAGCTGTCGACCGGTGCCGTGAGCCCCGGAGCTCGCCTGGAGTGCACACGATGCGAGCTACGCGAGTCGTGCGATACAAGGCCTGGAGGTGATCGTGACGACATCGATGTACGTGCACGAGCTCGGTGAAGGGCCCGTTGTGCTCCTGCTCCATGGCACCCCATCGCCCGCCAGCGACTGGATGCCGGTCGCCGAGCGGCTGGCATCGCGCTATCGCGTGCTCGTGCCCGACCTGCCGGCCTATGGGGAATCGCCGGCGCCTGCCGATGCGAGCTTCGAGACCGTCGGCGACGCGCTCGCGAAGATGCTCGCGGAGCGAGGCGCGAAGCGCGTGCACGCGGTGGCCGGCTTCTGTTCGGGCGCGTACCGCGCGTTCGAGCTCGCGTTGCGCTCGCGCATCGAGACGTCGCTCGTCATCGGGCTCGGTGCAATCGTGACGCTGGACGAAGCCGCGCGCGCCGAGCGTCGAGGCTTCGCGCGCGCGATCGAGGCCGATCCGACGTTTCTGCATAGCCCCGCGCTGCGCGACATCCTTCGCCAGCTGATGCTCTCGCCCACGTGGGCAGCGAACCACCCCGCCGACCTCGAGCGCATCTACGCGTGGGCCGACCTCTGCCCACCCCCAGCGCTCGTCGCCGAGCTCGATGCGCTCGCCGCAATCCCGGATCTTCGGTCCGAGCTGCCACACCTGAACGCACGCGTGTACCTGCGCGTCGGCGAGCTCGACGCGAATGCACCGCCGTCGGTGAGCGCCGAGATCTGTCGGCTCGCGGCGAACGCGACGATGGACGTGGTCCGCGCCTGCGGGCACTCGCTCTTGATCGAGGATCTCGACGGCACGATCGCCGCGCTCGAACGCGAGCTCGAGGCGACGCCAACCACATAGGACGCCACGCTGCGAGCATGCGTGCGGAGCGTTGATACACTATGACCGATGGCAAGGCGGGCACTCGGCGACCACGACGTGACACGTCGCCTCGCTGCCGCGAAGGATGCGCTGGCAGACGCGTGGTCGCATCCCGAGGGACTCGCCGTCGCGGCGCGCGCCGTGAGCGAGGTGGTCCCGGGTACCTGCGGGGTGATCTACTTCCGCGAGCGCGATGGATCGTTCGGTGAGATCGGCCATGACACGACGGGGCGGCTCGAAACTCAATGGGAACGATGGCCGATGCACGACACGCTCGCGCGCTTGCAGCCGTACGTGTCGTACCAGCTCCGCGGTCCCGACCGGTACGCCGGCAGGTTCGTGGCGATGGAGGAGCACTACGAGGATCGACACGAGGCGCGTGAAGGCTACATTCGCGAGGCGATCAAGCCCAACGGGTTCGCCGAGCACGTGCGCCTCATCCTGCACCGGCGAGGGAGGATGCGGTTGTGGTGTGGAGTGTTCCGCCCGCTCGAGGATCCGCCGCTCGGGCGCGAAGAGATCGTCCGGCTCCAGCACCTGGTGCCGGCGATCCGCGACACCGTGCGCGGCGCCGACCTGACTCGCTACGGTCGCGCCGCACCGGGGGTCGTGCAAGCGCTGCTCGAGGTTCTAGACCAGCCGGCGTGGCTCATCACCGGACGCGGCACGATCGTCCACGCCAACTCCACCGCGCGCGTGCTCGGCCGGGATGTTTCCACTGCGGCGCGACGGGCCGCCGCCACCGAGCGCGACCGGCGATTCGCGGTCTCGCGCGTCTCCATCGGGGGCGAGCACTTCGCGTTGACGATCGGGCGCAGCGTGATCGCGACGACGACCCTACCCGCGAGCCTGGCCCGCGTCGCCAGCCTCCTCGTGCGGGGCCTCTCCGACAAGGAGATCGCCGCGGAGCTCGACGCTCCGCTCGACACCGTGCGCACGTACGTACGGCGGATCTACGCTCGGCTCGGGGTCCGCAATCGCGTTCAGCTCGCGACGGTCTGGCGCGCCCCGTAGGCGCGGAGCGCGATGTACGCGCGAAGCCGAAAGCAGTTGCCAAGCCAGGCGCGCCTCGATATCTCCTCGCGCCATGCTGCGAGCCCCGCTGTGCCTCCTCCTCCTCCTTGTTGGCTGTACCGAGCCCGAGCCAGCCGGCCCGGCGGGGAGCGTGGCGGCAGCGCAGGTGTCGTACGCGAACGCGGCGAGCGGTCTCGCGTCGTCGAACGTCCAGGACGCGGTCGACGAGGTCGTCGAGCTCGAGGACGACCTCGAGCAGCGCATCTCTTCGCTCGAGACCGCGGAGGCGTCGCCGCGCGTGATCGTGTGCCGTTACGTGACGGCGAGCCTCACGCTCGACATCGGGGCGACGTTCTCGCACGTGTACACGGCGGCCGAGTGCGGCGGCACGCTGCCCGACGCGACCTACGTCGGCGCGATCGGCGCATTCGAATCCTGCACGTCGCGTCTCAACGCGGTGCGCGTGATGAACGCCGGCGAGACCAACGGTCCCGGCGTGACGCTGCGCAAGGCGGACGAGAACACGGCGGCTTGCACCGACGCTGCCGAGCTGACTTCGATCTACGTCAAGCGCTGACCGACTACCGCGGCGGTCGCGCGTTCGGATCGACCGTGATCGTGCCCGCGTCGAACGTCTGACCGGCCTGGAGCGCGAGGCCCTTCTTGATCACGGGCCTCGGCTGCGCGAGCACGACGAGTGCGGAGGCGCCGGCCTTCGCGGTGACGCGAAAGCTGCCGTCGGCGCCGCTGCTCGGAGGCATGCCCTCGACGGAGATGCGCGTGCGGCCATCGCCGGCATCGGGCACCACGATGACGCCGACCTCGGGAAGCGGCTTGCCCTGCGGATCGACGAGCTTGCCGACGACGGTTGCGTTCGCGGCGAGCACGAGGTCGACGGTCGCGGCCCGGTTCGCGATGACCGTGACCTTGGCTTCGCCGTTGCCGTCGGCGGAGCGCACGCGCACGGTGTAGTCGCCCGGGTCGACGCGCCCGAGTGAGAACGTGCCGCCGGTGAAGGTCCGGGTGGCGGACGTCGGGCCATCGAGCTCGACCGTGAACAATGCGACGGGGCCATTCGCGCCGCGCACCGTGCCCGAGAGCGACGTGACTCCGAGGGCGCGGATCGTGACCTTCGCGTCGGGCTCGACGCCGGCGGCGCGACCGCGCAGCGCGCCGGCCTGCGCCTCGGCGATCACCTCGTACTTCGCACGCGGCAGGCCGCGCACGGCGAACCGGCCCTGCGCGTCGGTGAGGACCGGAGCGACGTCGGAGTCACCGCCTTGCTCGTCGTCGCTCTCGCGGGTCTCGATGCGCGTCACGCTGCGATGCTCGCCGGGGTCGGCGTCGTCGTCCTCGGGCCCGCGGAACATCGCCGAGAGATCCTGGTGCACGGAGACCCAGGCGTCGGCGAGCGGCTTGCCATCGGGGCCGGTGACCACGCCTTCGATCACGCCGTCCGGAAGCTCGACTGCGAGATCGACGCCCGTCTTGTGCTCCGTCGCACCGAGCTTCACCACGGGTGGCTTGCCGCGCATGCGCGCCGGGCGTCCGCGGTCGAGCACCGAGACGCGATGCGTGCCTTCCGGCAGCCCGACGATGCGATACGCGCCGCCGGCATTGGTGAGGGCCTGGACACCGCTCGTCACCACGCCGTTGACGATCCGGGTCTCGATCACGCCGGTGTCCGGCGTCGCCATCACGTTCATGCCGGACACGGGCTTGCCGGCGCCATCGACGACCTTGCCGCTGATCGACGCGCCGGCCTTCACCGCGAGCACGACCTCGGCCATGCCGGGGGCGACGTCGACGACGAGCTCGCCGCGATCGCCGCTGTCGCACATCGCCGACAGCCGCGCCTTGCCGGGCGTCGCGGGGCCGAGGGAGAACCGTCCATCGGCGTTCGTCGCGGCGGGCGCGATCGGGAAGATCATCATCGGGCCTGAGGGCGTGTCGTCGGCGCGCTGGTGTTCGACGCTGCACGCTTGCGGAGGATCGACGCGCCCGACGATCTCGAGCCCACGGCGCACGCGCACGACGGCGCCGGTCACGTCCTTGTCGGCCAGATCGATCGGCGGCCCGAACACGGGCGTGTGCTTGTCGTCGCGCGCCATCAGCGTGAACGACCCGGGCGACAGGCCGCTCAACACGAAGGCACCTTTCGCATCGGTCTTCGCACTGGCGCCATCGCGGCCGCGTCCCATCGCGAGGACCTCGACGCCCGGCACCGGCGCGTTCGCTTCGTCGACGACGGTGCCAGAGACGGTCGGCGCCGCGCCGACGAGGAGCTCGACGTCGGTGACTTGCTCCGCGACGCCGAGCCCGACGATGGTGGGCTCGCGCGTGCGGCGCGTCTCTGCCGTCGCGGTGACCTCGTACGCACCCGGGCGCAGGCCGCCGATGCGAAACCGTCCGTCGGTGCCGGCCTTCGCGCGACGGCGGCCCGCCTCACCGAACTTCATACCTCCATCGCGCTCGGCCTCGACGAGCGCACCCGGGACCGGCTCGCTCGTGCGCGCATCACGCACGACGCCTTCGATCACACCGCCGGGGACGAGCGCGAAGTCGGCCTTCGCGCCTGCGGGCCCGATCTCGATGCTGCGCGCCTGAGGCGCGTAGTCGGGGCTGGTCACCGAGACGATCGTGTGGCCCTCGGTGACGGTGAGCGCGTAGGTGCCGTCGGCGGCGGTGACGGTCGTGGCCACCGCCTCGCCCGCGCGACCGTTCGCGCCCATCCTCACCGCCGACACGCGCGCGTCGGTGACCGGGCCCCCGCTCGCATCGCTCACCGTGCCCGTGAGCGGTCGCCCGCCGGGCTCGAGCGCGAGCGCGAGCGCTTCGTCGGCGCCGGCCGCGAGTGTGCGCGCCGGCGAGGCCGCGGGAACAAAGCCCGTCGCCGACGCGCTGATTCGATAGTCACCGGGCTCGAGGTCCTCGAGCTTCGCGACGCCATTCGCGTCCGTGATCGCCACCGCTGGCGCACCGTCCTCGCCGATCACCCGCACGCTCGCGCCTGCGATCGGTCCCTTGCCGCGCTCGGTCACCGTGACGATCACGCGCGCTCGCAGCTGCGGTGCCGTCATCGCGGTGGTCGGCGGCGAGGTCTCCGCCGTTGTCGCGCCGCGTGTGACTGCCGGCGTCGCACGCGTCGCAGGGCGGTCGCGCCACTTCGTGTACCAGAGCGCGATTCCTGCGACGGCGACCACAGCCAACGCCAGCAGCACCCCTCGCTTCTTCATGTGGGCACGGATACCGCAGTTTCACCCCCAAAATTCCGCACACATCTGATATCCGCAGCGTCGTAGAGACATGAAGCTCATCACCACGACCTGTCTCGGGGCCTTGTGCCTCGTCACCGCCTGCAAGGGCGACACGAAGAAGGAAGGGGCACCGCAGCCGTCGGCAGGAAGTGCACCCGCGCCGCACGCGGCGCCGGTCGAGGGCGGCTCCGCGGCCGCGCCCGCCGCCGCAGGCACGCCGAAGATCGAGCTCGCCGCCGGCGAGACCTTCGAGAAGCCCAGCGAGGACGCGCCGTCGGACGCGCGCGTCGAGGCGACGTGGGGGTCCGGCAAGGACGCCACGACGCTCGTCGCGGTCGTGCGCGGTGACAAGCTCGTGTTGCGCGCGTTCGGCGCCGGTGCGCCGGCCGATGTCGAGTCGCTATCCGCGTGGGGCACGTCGAACAACCTGACCGCCCGCAAGGACGGGATCCTGTTCGAGAGCACGGACATCGTCGGGCGCGAGCCCGAGGTCGGCGCGCTCGCCGCCTACGAGCTGCGCCTCATCACGTTCGACGGTGGCGCGCCGAAGGTCGCGCAGACGTGGAGCTGCGACGAGTCCAAGACCAAGAGGTCCTGCACGCCGCCGGCGTGGGCCGAGGCGAAGTGATGCGCACCGCCCACCAGCTCGTCATCGTCACCGCGATGCTGGTCGCGCCCGCGTGCAAGAAGGAGACGAAGCCGCAGCCGTCCGCGGGCAGCGCCGCCACGGTGTCCGCGGGCTCGGGCTCCGCCACGGGCTCGGGCTCGGCGTCCGGCTCCGCCGCAGCGACGGCACCCGCAGCGACGGCGACGTTGTTGCCCGCGAAGCTCGCGGAGGGTGAGGGCGTCGTGTTCGCCGAGACCAAGGGCGGCACGGTCGAGCTGATGGCGGCCGACGGCAGCAAGACTCAGCTCGCCGACGGCACCCGCGTGAAGATCACGCGCGCCGGCGAGGCCGACATGAGCGATCAGGAGCCGATCACGCACGAGGTCGAGGTCGACGGCAAGACGGGCACGCTGCCCGCCGCGCGCGTGCTCACCGAGAGCGGCCTCAAGCGCTCGCCCGACGGCAAGTTTGCCGTGTTCGTCGCCGACGAGCAGTGCGGCGACCTCTGCCACACCAGGCTGTTCATCCTCGCGGCCGATGGCACGCGCAAGGAGCTCGGTGACGGCGTCGTCGACGTCGCGGTCGCGTGGCACAAAGACGGCGCGCAGGCCGCGGTCGGAAGTGCGTCGCTGTGGCTCGTCACGCTGCCGTCGCTCGAAGTGAACGCGATCGAGAGCTACACGTCCCCGTCGTACGCGCCCGACGGCACGCTCTACGTGCGCGACGGCGGCGGCTCGGCCTTCACGCTCGTCGATGGCACCGCCAAGCTCGCGTGGAAGGCGCCGAAGAAGAAGGCCGACCCCGACGACTACGGCGCGGAGCAACCGCCACCGGTCACGTTCGACGCCGCGGGCAAGCCGACGTTCGTGCTGCCGTAAGGACGCCGATCGCGTCAGTCACCGGCGGAGCCGCGGGCCGTTTCACCGGCCGTCTCGCGCCCGCACGCCTCGTCGAACCCGGTGGCGCACGCGCGCTGCATCAACGTGCGCACGGTGCCGGGCTCGGGCGGCCCGAGGTCGCCTTGCTCGAGGTGGGTCGCGTACATCCAGCACGACATCCCGCCGTACGCCTCGCACGCGGTCGCGAGCTTCTGCCGCGCGGCCTGTCGCTGCTCGGGCGTCTCGGCCTCGGCGAGCGCCACGCGACCGAGCATCCCGCACGCGATCGCCTCGCGTGCCGCACAGGCGCGCTCGAACAGGCGCTTCGCGCACGCGGTGTCTGCGTCGGTGGCCGGCTGCTTCGCCAGCCACAGGTACGCGGCGACGTTCGTGCAGCCGAGCGCCTCGCCGAGCTTGCACGCGCGCGCGAACCACTCGTTCGCCGCAGGATCCTTGCGGTTGGCGTCCTGAACGAGGAACGCCCGCTCGACGCAGGCATTCGCCACGCCATTCGTGCACGCGAGCTCGCACTCTCCGGCGTCCGAGCAGCCGCCGCCGAACGTGGGCGCGGCCGTCAGCGGTCCGAGGCCGTCGGCGAGGCACGACGTGGCAGGCGGCGCGACCGCGATCTCGTCGGGCGCGAACCGCTCTTTCGAGGGCGCGTGCTCCTTGCACGCCGCGAGCACGAGCACCGCGACGAGCCAGCGCGCCATCAGAACGCGCGGCCCTGGCCGCCGTCGACGGGGATGCAGGCGCCCGTGATCCAGCCCGCGCGGGGTGAGGCGACGAACGCGACGACATCGGCGACCTCCGCAGGTGTCCCGAACCGGCCGGCCGGGATCTCGCGCTCGACGAACGCGGAGATGCCTGCCGGGTCGGCTTGCTGCCGGCGATCCCAGCCGCCGCCGGGGAACAGGATCGAGCCGGGTGCGATCGAGTTCACGCGGATCGCGTGGCGCGCGTAGTCGCGCGCGAGCGCCTTCGCGAGCGCGATGACGCCGGCCTTGGCGACGTTGTAGCCGGGTGCGCCGCCGGCCTCGCGGCCCCAGATCGACGACAGGAACGTGATCGAACCCCCGCCGCGTGCGACGAGGTGGGGCAAGGCGCGCTGGGCGATGCGCGCGGCGGACCACAGATTCATGTCGAGCGACTTCGCGAGGTCGTCATCGGTCATGTCATGCGCGTCGCGTGCGAACGACTTGCCGACCACCGCGATCACGACATCGATGCCGCCGAAGGCTGCGAGCGTGGTGTCGATCGCGTGCTGTGCACCCTCGGCGGTCGCGACGTCGGCGACGATCGTCGTGTGCGCGCCCCCGCCGGCGGCCGCGAGATCAGGGGCGAGCGTGGCGAGATCCTGCGCCCCGCGCGCAACGGCGGCGACGCGCGCGCCTTCACGCGCGAGGGCGATCGCGATCGCGCGCCCGATGCCACGGCTCGCACCGGCGACGAGGCACAGCTTGTCGGCGAGCCCGAGGTCCATTACGGGATCTCCCAGAGCGAGCCCCACAGCGCCTGCCCACCGTCGAGCCGCAGCGTGGCGCCGGTGATGAACTGCGCCGCAGGTGACGCGAGGAACAGGATCGACGCCGCGACCTCCTCGACGGTGCCCGCGCGCTTGAGCGGGGTCTGTTCGATGCCGCGCTCGAGGATCTGCGGCGGATACTGCTTCGTGCCCGACGACAGGATGATGCCGGGCGCGACCGCGTTGACGAGGATGCCGAACTGCGCCCACTCGACCGCGAGCGACATGGTCAGGTTCTCGACCCCCGCACGCGCGGCGCCCGTGTGCGCCATCCCCGGGAAGCCGCGATAGATGTTCGCGATCACGTTGATGATGCGACCGCCGCCGTTCGCGATCATCCACTGGTTCGCGACCTCGCGCGCCACGTGGAAGGTGCCGACGAGGTTGTTGCGGATCACCGCGAGAAAGCCATTCGGCGAGATGTGCTGCGCCGGCGAGGGAAACTGACCGCCCGCGTTGTTGATGACGATGTCGATGCGGCCCCAGGTCGCGAGCACCGCCTTCACGAGCTCCTCGACCTGCGCGGGCTCGCGGATGTCGCACGCCTTCGCCATCACGCGCGATGCGTCGATCCCGGACAGCTCGGCGACCGCCGCATCGAGCTTGGCCTGCGTGCGGCCGCAGATCGCGACGCGCGCGCCGAGGCGCACGAGCTCCCTCGCGGTCGCGAGCCCGATGCCCGAGCCGCCGCCGGTGACCAGCGCGACTGCGCCCGCGAACGTCCCGGGCGCGAAGACCTGCTGACTCTCCGGCGTGGGAGTCGCGGTCATTTCCGAGGCGAAGCCGAGGAGCTCGTGGACGACGCGGGAGCGGGAGCGACCCCGCCGGGCTGCGCCGGATCGAACTCCGCCTTGGACACCGGGAGTCCACGCAGCACGAGCGTGAGCACCGTACCGGGACCACCGGAGAGGTACGTCCTGGGCAGGAACAGGAAGTAATTCTTCACCTGATCCTCGGGCGGCGGCGCGCCGTGCTTCTCGGTCGCGGGGTTGCCCGTGCACATCCGCATGCGCTCGCCGGGCTGCAGCACGAAGCCCGGATCGATGACGCCGAGCAGCGACTTCTTCGAGGAGCCGCGGCGGCCGACGGTCATGCCGCAACCGCGCGTGTTGAACGGGGTCTTGCCGTCATTCTCGAGGATGACCCACTCGGAGTTGAGGGCTTCCGCGTTGTCCGCGGCCTTAATCTCGACGAACCGGATCGCCATAGCGGGCGCAGTGTACATGGCTTCGGTTGCAATCCGAGCCAAAGCATCGATAATCGCGACCGATGAGCAAAGAGGTGATCCGTGTAGTAGCCGCCGTGATCGAGCACGACGGCCGTTACCTGATCACCCAGCGCAACTCGAATGCGGTGCTCCCCGGGCTGTGGGAGTTCCCCGGCGGCCGCGTCGAGCAGGACGAGAGCGAGACCGGCGCGCTGCTGCGCGAGGTCAAGGGCCGCATCGGCGTCGAGGTCATCGTCGGCGCCAAGCTCGGCGAGCACCTGCACGACTACACGGACTACCAGGTCCACTTGACGATGTACTCGTGCAAGTTGCCCGCGGAGGCGCGGCCCTACCCTGCCGCGGTCGCCGACCTGCGCTGGGTCACGTCGCGCGAGTTCCTCGACTACGACTTTCCGCCGGCCGACGAGAAGACGATGTCGAAGCTCCTCGGCCTCGTCCGCAATTGATGCACGTCCGCAGCGTCGGGCTCGCGACCGACCTCGAGCTCGCACGGACGCGCGGCTCGGTCCTCGATCGCGATGACTACCTCGTCGTCACCACGCCCGACGATCCGAGCTACTACCACGGCAATCTGCTCGTGCTTCCGGCGGCGCCGCAGGTCGGCGAGGTCGCGTACTGGACGCGCAAGTTCGCGGCCGAGCTCGGCGGCAACCCCGACGTGCGTCACGTCGCGCTGTGCTGGGACGGGATCCACGGCGATGCCGGGGCGACCGACGAGCTCGAGGCCGCCGGCTTCACCGTCGATCGCTCGGTCGTGATGATCGCGGACGCGATCACCGCGCCCGCCGTGCCGTACGAGGTGCGTCCCCTCGCCGCGCGCGAGCTCCCCGCCACCGCCGAGCTCGAGTACGCCGACGGCGACATCCATGATGATCAACACCGGCGGTTCCTGCATCGGCGCGCCGCGTGGCAGCAGTCGCTCGTGGAGCGCGACCTCGCGACGTTCTGGGGAGCGTTCGATGGCGACGCGCTCGTCGGCAGCCTCGGGCTCGTCCCGCTCGGCGGGCGCGCGCGCTACCAGGACGTGCAGACGGCTGCGTCGCACCGCAAGCGGGGTATCGCGGGCGCGCTGCTCGCGGCGGCCGCCGCGAAGGTCCCGTCGGCCGAGCTCGTGATCATCGCCGAGCTCGGCAGCGCCGCGGAGCGCGTGTATCAGCGCGTCGGGTTCCGCGCGATCGAGCACATCGCGTCGGCGGTGCGCCGCCCGAGCTAGCGGATCAGCTTCGCGACGACGATCGTCAGCCCGAGGGCGACGCCGATCGCGAGCACGAACAGCATCACCATCATCCACGTCGGTAGCGCGCGCGCCGGCATCGCCGCGGCCTCTGCCCAGTCGACCTGCTGCGGGTACTGCTGGCCGACCGGCGACATGAGGTTCGGATCGAGCGGGCGCACGGGGCCGCTATCGGGAATCGCGTGCGCGACGGGCCCGCGGAATGAATCACTCGGGAACACATCGGCGCCGCGCGCGATCTGCGCGCTCATCTCGGCGCTCATCATGGGATAGCCCGGCGGCGCCGTGGGCGGCAGCTGCGGCGGCGGCGTGGAGACCTCCATGAGGTCCCCCGCGATCACCGTCTTCGCCCCGGCGGCACCGTCGACGTCCTCGGCGATCATCGTCGGCATCTGCGCGGCGGGTGCGAACCGCTGGCTCGACGGGCGCAGCTCCGGCCCCGACGGCGGCTCGGGCAGTCGCAACGGTCCCGACGGCGGCATCACGGGGCGTGCCGGCGCGACCGGCGACGGCATCGAATCGGAGATCATCGTCGGGCTGCGCGCCTCGGGCGAGTTCACGCGCATCCCGGGCGTCGTGACGCCGCCCGGGGCCTTCGGCTTGGCGACCGCCGGCATGCTGCCGGTGGTGCGCGGCGGCTGGTTCGCCGCGGCGACGTTCATCTCCTTGAGCCGCTCGAGTGGATTGGCCTCGATCCGCGTCCTCTCGGCGGGCTGCGACTCGTCGTCGTCGCTCGCCGCCTCGTCATCGATCGCGCCCGCGATCGAGCTCTGGCTCGACCGCTCCATGATCAGATCGCTCGTCGACAGCGACAGCGATTGTTCGCTGGGGCGTCCGCCGAGATCGACGGTCTCCTGCCGCTTCTCGTCTTCGTCGCCCCAGTTGATGCCGGTGTCGACGCTCTCGCGGCCGGAGATCAGCTCGCGCATGCGCGCGCCGTGCTCGTCGATCTCCTGGACGAACGACGCCTCGAAGAAGCGGCCGAGCTCGCTCGGACCGGAGCCCTTCCCGCGATGGTGCAGATAGCCGAGCAGCGCGTCGCCGAACGCCTCCGCCGTCGGGTACCGCTTCTCCTTGTCCTTGGCGACGGCGCGCATGACGAGGTCGTCGAGCGCCGGATCGACGTGGATGTTGAGCTTCGAGGGCGGCGGCACGTTGCAGTCGATCACCGCCTGGTACGTCTCGTACGGAGACGGGCGCTTGAACAGGCGCTGGCCGGTCAGCAGCTCGTGCGTGATCACGCCGAGCGCGAACACGTCGGTGCGGCGATCGACGTTCGCGGCGATGCACTGCTCGGGCGACATATAGGCGAACTTGCCTTTGATGGTGCCCGACTTCGTCTTGGTCTCGCGCAGCTCGGCCTTCGCGATGCCGAAGTCGACGACCTTCACCACGCCCTCGAAGCTCACGACGAGGTTCTGCGGCGAGATATCGCGGTGGACGATGTTGAGCAGCTTGCCGTTGACCGAGCGCTCGTGGGCGTAGTGCAGGCCGGCGCACGCCTGCGCGACGATGTTGATCGCGAGCGGCACCGGGAGCATGCCGCCGGGGAGCCGCTCGCCTGCGCGCCGCGCGATCATCGCGAGCGACATGCCCGCGAGGAACTCCATGACCATGTAGTAGCGGTTCTCGTGCTCGCCCAGCTCCATGGTCTGGACGATGTTCGAGTGATCGAGGTGCGCCGCGAGCCGCGCCTCGTCGAGGAACATCTTCACGAACTCCTGGTCATCGGCCAGGTGATCGTGGAGGCACTTGACCACGACGTACTTCTCGAAGCCCGCCGCCCCGCCGATGCGCGCGAGATAGATCTCGGCCGTACCTCCCAGCGCCAACAGGGCCAGGATCTCGTACTTGCCGAGGCGCTTACCGAGCAGCTGCCCCGCGCCCGCCGGAATGCCGGACATTCACGGCATCATACCCGAACGGGCGGCCCCGCCGCGCTCACAGCTCCATGATCTCTTTCTCTTTGGCCTTCGCGATGTCGTCGACCATCGCGATGTACTTGTCCGTCAGGTCCTGGACCTTCTTCTCACCGTTCTTGCGCTCGTCCTCGGTGATCTGCTTGTCCTTCTCGGCGTCCTTGATCATGTCCATGGCATCGCGACGCGCCGAGCGGACGGCCACGCGGGCCTCTTCGGTCTGCTTGTTGACGACCTTCGCGAGCTCCTTGCGGCGCTCCTGGGTCAGCGGCGGGATCGGCAGCCGCACGAGCTCCGAGTCGGACACCGGGTTGATGCCGAGGTCACTCGCGCGGATCGCCTTGTCGATGATCGCGATCATGTTCTTCTCCCACGGCTTCACCGTGATGAGGCGCGCGTCGACGACTTGCACCGTCGCGACCTGATTCACGGGCGTCGGGGTGCCGTAGTAGTCGACCTTGATCCCGTCGAGCATCGCCGTGTTGGCGCGCCCGGTCCGGATCTTCTGGAGGTCGCGCTTGAACGATTCGACGGCCTTCTTCATGCCGTCTTCGGAGTCATTGGTGATGTCGTTGATCATGGGTCCCTCTCGGTGGATCAGGCGTACGCCGTCGTTTCGCTGTCTCGCACCACGGTCGTGCACACCGCCTCGCCGGTGACGACGAGCTCGATGTTGCCGGGCTTGGTCATGTTGAACACGATGATCGGCATCTCGTTATCGCGACACAGCGCGAACGCCGTCGCGTCCATCACGTGCAGATCTTTTTGTAGCGCGTCGGTGAACGTCACGGTCGCGAACCGCTTCGCATCCGGGAACTTCTTCGGGTCCTTGTCGTAGATCCCGTCGACCTTGGTCGCCTTGAGCAGCACCTCGGCCCCGATCTCCATCGCGCGCAGCGCCGCCGCCGTGTCCGTCGTGAAGAACGGATTGCCCGTGCCCGCGCCGAAGATCACCACGCGCCCCTTCTCGAGGTGGCGGATCGCGCGCCGGCGGATGTAGGGCTCCGCGAGCTGGGACATCGGGATCGCCGACTGCACGCGCGTCTTCACGCCCTGCCTCTCGATCGCCTCCTGCAGGGACACCGCATTCATCACCGTCGCGAGCATGCCGACGTAGTCCCCGGTCGCGCGCTCCATGCCGCGTGCCTGCGCCCCGCGGAAGATGTTGCCGGCACCGACGACCACCGCGACCTCGACGCCGAGCTTCGCGACGTCCGCGATCGCCGTCGCGACGTGGTTCAGCACCTCGGGATGGATCCCGTAGCTCTGGTCTCCCATCAGCGCTTCGCCCGAGATCTTGAGGAGGATGCGCTTGTACGCGGGCTTGCGGGAAGGCGCCATGGCCGACGGACATTAGCGCCCCGACCGTGCGAAGGGAACCGATCGCGGGCGCTTGCGCCGGGAGCGGCGCCTTACTCCGCGAGGCGGCGCACCTCGAAGCCACGCGCCGCGAGGAGCTCGAGGACGCTGCCCTTGCCGGCGAGGTGGAGCGCACCGACGGCGACGACCGCGTCGCCGCGCGCGTGGAGCTCCTCGAGGGCGGGGATCCAGGCGCGGTTGCGATCGAGGAGGAGCGCGGCGTCGAGGCGCGCGAGCCCGGCCTCGTCGGCGACCTGGAGTGCGGCCGCCTGGCGCGCCGAGGCGGCGAAGGTCTCGAGATCGCCCTCCTCGTAGGCGGCGAACATCCGGCGGTTCGGACCGGGGAGTCCGTCGCGATGATCGACGAGGCGCTTGAGCGCGTCGAGCGTGAACAGCGACGCGAGGAGCTCGCTCTGTGACCTGGCGGTCTCGAGGTAGACGATGCGCTTGCCGAGGGTCTTCGCGCGCTGGAGGAGGATGAAGTCCATCGTGGCGGTCGCCTCGACGTTGCCGCCGTAGCCGGAGACCTGCATCGCGATCGCGGCGGTCGAGCTGAAGCCGCTGAGGGCGAGGTTGCGCTCGCCGAGCATGTCGACGAGCTTCGCCCAGTAGGCCTCGCCGAGCTCCTCGCGCAGCGTCGGAGCATCGTGTCGCCGGACCGCCCAGGCGGTGAGGTCCGGATCGAGCGGATCGACCTCGACCGCGAGGGCGGGCGCGGCCTCGACGCGCTTCCACGCCCACAGCGGCAGGCGATCCTTGGCGTCGACACCCGCGTGCAGCGTGCCGATCAAGGTCAGCGTGCGCCCATCCTTCGTCGCCGCCCACACGAACGGGTGCGGCAGCGGATCGGTCGGCGCCGGCGGGGCCGTGTCCCTCGCCGGTGGGCCGGCGTTCCACGGATCGGTCGCGCCCCCGGCGGGTGGCGACGATGACGGCGGCGCAGGCGCGGGCCGCTCCGCGCGGTCGCTGCACGCCCCGAGTAGCATGACCAGCGCGAGCGCGCGCCGCATCAGTACGACTTGGCCCACACGACGCGCTGCTTGCTCGGCTGTCCGGTGAACGGACACGTGCCCGGATCGCCGCCGACCTTGGCGTCGAGCGGGATGCACCGCACGGTGACCTTGAGGTCTTCCTTGATCTTCGCCTCGAGCGCGGGGTCGCCGTTGAAGTGCGCGAGCGCGAAGCCGGCGTGGATCGGGGTGGGGTCGTTGTCGCGCTTCTTCGGCGGATCGGCGAAGAACGCGTAGAAGTCGTCCTTGCTGTCGATCTTGACCGTGTGTTGCTCGCGGTAGGCGAGCGCGCGCGCGTACAGCGCGTCCTGGATGTCCTGGAGGAGCGTGGCGATCGTCGACACGAGCTCGGTGCGCGCGAGCGACGTCTTCTCCTTGGGCCCCTTGTCCCGGCGGCCCATGAACACGGAGTCCTTGTCGAGGTCGCGCGGTCCGATCTCGAGGCGGATCGGCGCGCCCTTCTTGATCCACTGCCACGCCTTGTCGCCGCCGCGCATGTCGCGGCCGTCGACGTGCACGCGCACCGGCGCGCCGGCGAACGTCTGCGCCTCGAGCTCCTTCTCGAGCGCCTTGCAGTAGGTCATCACGCGGTCGCGATCCTCGGGCTTCTGGATCACCGGGATGATCACGACGTGCTCGGGCGCGAGGCGCGGCGGGCACACCATGCCGTCGTCGTCGGCGTGGCTCATGATCATGCCGCCGACGAGCCGCGTCGACACGCCCCACGACGTGGTCCACGCGTGGACCATCTGGCCCTTGTCGTCCTGGAACTTGATCTCCGACGCCTTCGCGAAGTTCTGGCCGAGGAAGTGCGATGTGCCCGCCTGGAGGGCCTTGCGGTCCTGCATCATCGCCTCGATCGAGAACGTCTGCACCGCGCCCGGGAACCGCTCGCCCGCGGTCTTCTCGCCGCGGATGACGGGCATCGCCATCCAGTTCTCGGCGAAGTCGGCGTACACGCCGAGCATCCGCATCGTCTCCTCGACGGCCTCCTCGGGCGTCGCGTGCGCCGTGTGGCCCTCCTGCCACAGGAACTCGGCCGTCCTCAGAAACAGGCGCGTGCGCATCTCCCAGCGCACGACGTTCGCCCACTGATTGATGAGCAGCGGCAGGTCGCGATAGCTCTGCACCCACTTCGCGAACGACGCGCCGATGATCGTCTCGGACGTCGGGCGCACGACCAGCGGCTCCTCGAGCTCGCCGACGGGGATCAGCTTGCCGTCGCGCGCTTCGAGGCGGTGATGCGTGACGACCGCGCACTCCTTGGCGAAGCCCTCGACGTGCGCGGCCTCCTTCTCGAGGAACGAGACCGGGATGAACAGCGGGAAGTACGCGTTGACGTGTCCGGTGGCCTTGAACATGCCGTCGAGGACGCGCTGGATGTTCTCCCACAGCGCGTAGCCCCAGGGCTTGATCACCATGCAACCGCGGACGTCGCTGTTCTCGGCGAGGTCGGCGGCCTTGATGACCTCCTGGTACCAATCCTGGTAGTTGTCGGCGCGGGTCGGGACGATCGCGGTCTGGGGCTTGGCGTTACTCACGGCGGTCGAAGGCATACCGCAGACCGTCCCAGGGGTCACGGCGTCGTGCGCCCGCACAAGGGGCTTGCGCGGGAACGCCTCCGGACTTAGCCGTTCAAGCACGGAGGTATCCAGATGCGACGTTTCCATGCTTTGCTAATTGCAGCGGGGCTGGCGGCGGCGCCCCTTGGCGCAGCGGCCGGACCCTTCCCCACCGCCCCCTCGACGCAGGCCCACAGCTACGAGCACTTCGAGTGGTCCACGAGCAAGGGCCGACTCGGCGTGATGGTGATGGGCTTGACGCCCGAGCTGCGCAAGCACCTGGGCGCGGGCGAAGATCGCGGTGTCCTCGTGGCCCGGGTCGAGGCCGGGACGCCGGCCGCCGCTGCGGGAGTCGCGGTCGGTGACGTGATCGTGTCCGTTCGAGGCCAAACGATCGACGGCGCGAGCGACGTGCTGAGCGCGGTCGCGGACGCCGACGAGGGCCAGGAGGTCACCGTCGACGTGATCCGCGCCGGCAAGCCACTCACGCTGAAGGCCAAGCTGACCGACGGCAGCACCGCGACGTTCGAGCGTCCGTGGTCCACGTTCCCGTGGCTGCGCGACTCCAGCGGCTTGAAGAAGTCGCGCACGCTGGGCCAGCGCACGTGAGGTGACAGCCATGACGTACGCGAGCAACCGCGAGCCACGCCGGCGCTGGCGGGCGGAGACACAGCGCGGACGCGTGCCGAGTGCAGCGTGTGGCGCCCCCGCACGCCTGCACTCGGCAGAGCTGCCGTTCTGCGCCGCCTGCCGCGACTGGACGCGCCAGGACAACTTCGACGAGTGGGACGAGCTCGGCACGGGCGATTGACCCGCTTGCGAGCGCACCACCACGTGATTAGCGATTCGATCAACACACGGAGGAGACACACCATGCAGACGTATTTCTGGAATCCATGGTCCATCTTCGACGAGCTCGAGCGACCGCTGCTGTCGGCGAGCTCGACGATGTGGCCGCAGTTCGACATCGAAGACATGGAGGACGCGACGGTGATGACGGCGGACCTGCCGGGTATGACCGAGGACGACGTGGAGATCACCGTGAGCGGCTCGCATCTCGTCGTCCGCGGGGAGCGCAAGCCGAAGGACGGCAAGTTCGTACGGCGCGCGCGGTTCCACGGCACGTTCGAGCGCAGGTTCTCGCTCGGGGACGCCTACGATCCCGACGGCGTGAGCGCGGCGCTCGAGCACGGCGTGCTCACGATCCGGCTCGCGAAGGCCGCGAAGGCCAAGCCGCGCCGGATCAAGCTGGGAGGCGGGCTCGCGTCGAAGATGAAGGGCCTGCTCGGAGGAGAGAGAGAACCCAAGGCGGCGTAGTCCAGCGCCGCTCGCGCACCACGGCGGCGGCGCCCGCGACGGCAAGGTCTCAGGCCTGCTCGAAGCGCCGCGTGCGTACCAAGTGGCCGTCCTCCGGGCCCGCCGCCGTGTGTGCGATGTGTTCCGCACCTCGTGGTTCGCCATGATCACGACACGATCCGATCCAACCATTCTCGACGAGCGGTGGCGGCCACTGGCCTACGTCACCGTGAACGACAGCACCGTGCGCACGCGCATCCTCGACGTGCTCGAGCGGGCGGGATGGATGACCATCGTGCAGCCCACCGGCTTTCACCTGGTCGACGCGCTCGGCGGGTTGATCGACGGCACCGCCGCGTGGCGACGGCCGGGGCTGCTCGTCGTCGACGCGTACGCGCGTGGCTGTGCGGGTGCCACGATCGCGGCAGGGCTGCGCGACCTAGGCGTCGCGATCCCGACCGTGCTCCTCGCGACGCCGGGCGCGCGCGTCGGCGTCAGCCCTGATGCATCGCTCCACGTCGTCGATCCTGCGATCGCCGATGCGTTCGTCGCCGAGCTCGTACGCGCCCCGCCGAGCGAGACGGAGCCACACCGGCCTGCCGCGTGACTACCGCGATCGCTTCGCTTGCTTCGCCATGACTACGCCTCGCGACGGAGCGCGGCGACCCGGCGCCTGCGGGAGACGACGAGCCTGACCGCGTAGTCATAGTTCGCGCCGCCTACGACGAGGATGTCGAGCCGCCGGCTCATGGTGGACCGCCGTGCATGCGGCGGCCCATCGGCGCAGCGCGAGCGCCGGAGCGCGCCGTGCACCGGGGCGCGCGGGTCGGAGAGATCGCGAGCTCGAGTCCGTCATAGGCAGCGCCGATCCGAGAATCGATGGCGCGCAGGTAGCGATCGAGCACGGCGTGCGGCGGGGTCGAGCGACCGAGCTGCGTGAACAGAATGCGGCGAACCGGCCACCCTGCCACGATCGGCGCCGTCGCATGCAGCTCGAGGTGGGTGTACAGCGACCGCCCCCACATCGCGCCGTCGAGCACGAGGAGATCGCACCCCGCGCAGAACTCGGCGAAGTGGGCCGTGAGCCGCGCGATGTCGGAAGCGTAGACGAGCGCGACGCCGCCATGCTCGATGCGCCACGCGAAGGTCGAGCAGTCGGGAGCGTGCGGAACCAGGAGCGGCGTGACGCGCAGCTGGCGCTCCGCGATGGTCGCGCCCGACGGGACCGCACGCAGCGTTACGTGCGAGAGCGCGTGATGACGCGCGCGCAGCGTCCGGATCGTGTGACGCGACGCGAACAGCGGGACCGGCGCACGCAGCCAGCGGTCGAGCGCGACCACCCCGCCGCTGGCGTCGCGGTGCGCGTGGGTCACGAGCACGAGGTCCAGGCGGTCGATCCCGCGCACCTGCGCCGCAAAGTCACGCGTCACGTCGACGAGGATCGTGGTGCTCGGCGATGTGACGACGAGCGAGCTCTCCATGCGGCCAGAGTGCCCCCGACCGGGGCGCCCGCCCGCCGGGCCGGTGCCGAGAAATCGCACGCGCAACACGTGATCCGTACAGCAGCCGGCATGCCAGCCGGGCACGTGCGCTGCACCGGCGGTGGTCATGGCGTCCCACGCGTTCGAGCAACACACCGGCGAGGTCAAGGTTCGCCTCGCTGCGAAGAACCTCGGCGAGCTGTTCACCGAAGCAGCGCGCGCCCTGTCGGACTTGCTCGGCGTCGGCACCGAGGAACCGCCGAGTCCGTGGGAGCGCATAACCCTCACCGCGCGAGATCACGAGGCCCTGCTCGTCGGCTGGCTGAACGAGCTCGTCGCACGCGCCGAGATCGACGGGCGGCTCGTCCGTGACGCGATGATCCACGACCTCACATCGACGCGCCTCGACGCGTCGATCCGAGGCGTTCCGTTCCGCGAGACGCGGACCGCGGTCAAGGCGGCGACGTTCCATGGCCTCCGCATCACCCCCGATCCGCACGGTGTCTCGGCCACCGTGATCCTGGACGTGTAGTCATGATCCGCGCCGAGTTGATCGCTCCGTTCGAGTACCAGCTCGTCGACGAGCATCAGCCGCTCGCGGCGCGCGTGTTCGCCGACGCGACGTTGATCGAGGCGATCATGCGCGACCACAGCCTGCAGCAGCTCGCGAACGTGCGGGCGTTGCCCGGCGTGTACGGCGACGTCTACGGCATGCCCGACATGCACGAGGGCTACGGCTTCCCCGTCGGTGGTGTGGCCGCGACCGAGCTGCCCGATGGCGCGATCTCGCCGGGCGGCATCGGCTTCGACATCAACTGTGGCGTGCGCCTGATGACGAGCAACCTCGATCGCGCATCGTTCGCACCGCTGCGTGAGCGGATCGTGCACGACATCAGTCGCACCATCCCGAGCGGCTACGGCCGTGGTGGCAGGCTCGCGCTGGATGACGACGCCCTCTGCCGCGTGCTCGCCAGCGGTTGCCGCGAGCTCGTCACCCACCTCGGCTTCGGCATCGCCGAGGACCTCGAGGTGATCGAGTCCGGCGGCGCCCTCGACGGTGCCGACCCCACCGCGGTGAGCGTGCGCGCTCTCGCGCGTGGTCGCGATCAGCTCGGCACGCTCGGCGGCGGCAACCACTTCGTGGAGGTCGGCGCCGTCGACACGATCTTCGACGCGGATGCCGCGCACGTGCTCGGCCTGCGCGCGGATCAGATCACGCTGATCGTCCACACCGGCTCGCGCGGCCTCGGCCACCAGGTGTGCAGCGATTACCTCGCGCTGATGGATACGGCGCAGGCGCGCTACGGAATCACGCTGCCCGATCGCCAGCTCGCGTGCGCGCCGCTGTCCTCACCGGAGGGCCAGCGCTACTTCGCCGCGATGCGCGCCGCCGCGAACTTCGCGTTCGCGAACCGGCAGCTGATCTCCCACCGCGTGCGCGCCGTGTTCGAGCGTCACGCGCACTCCCCGCTGCGCCTCGTCTACGACGTCGGGCACAACACGGCGAAGCTCGAACGCCACGCCGGCCGCGAGCTGTGCGTGCATCGCAAGGGCGCGACGCGCGCGTTCGGCCCAGCGAACCCCGAGCTGCCGGCGCGCTATCGCCGCGTCGGCCAGCCCGTGTTCATCCCGGGCAGCATGGGGACGGCGTCGTACGTGCTCCTCGGCACCGACGCGGCGGAGGCGCGCTCGCTGGCCAGCGTCTGCCACGGCGCCGGCCGCGTCCTGTCGCGCGGTGCGGCCAAGCGCCAGGTCACCGGTCACGCGCTGCGCAAGGAGCTCGAAGCGCGCGGCATCACCGTGCGCTGCCCGTCGAACGCCGAGCTCGCCGAGGAGGCGCCCGAGGCCTACAAGGACATCGATCGCGTCGTCGACGTGGTCGTCGGCGCGGGCCTCGCCCGCAAGGTCGCACGGCTGGTGCCGCTCGGCGTGGTGAAAGGCTGAGCGGCACGTCGCTCGCAGCGCTGAGCTCGCATGAGTCCCGCATGGTCGATCTTCGCGCTTCCGCCTCACGAGCTTCTCGGACGCGCGATCGCCGCCGACCTCGGTCACGATCTCGCGCAGTACGAGCTTCGCCGGTTCGACGATGGCGAGCTCAAGATCCGCGCGATGGAGCCCGTGCGCGGCCACGACGTCTACGTGATCGCCTCGCTGTACGGCGACACAAACGAGAGCGTGCACGATCGGCTGTGCCGGACCCTGTTCTTCCTCGGAGCGCTGCGTGACAGCGGTGCCGGGCGGCTCACGCTGGTCGCGCCGTACATGTGCTACGCGCGCAAGGATCGCCGCACCAACCCACGCGATCCGGTGACCACGCGCTACATCGCGCGCCTGATCGAAGCGGCCGGCGCGGATCGCGTGCTCACCGTCGACGTGCACAACCTCGCCGCGTACGAGAACGCCTTCCGCATCGGCTGCGATCACCTCGAGGCGACCCCGTTGTTCGTCGCCGCCTGCCGCGAGCTGCCCGGCCCGCTCGCGGTGGTGTCGCCGGATCCCGGCGGCTTCCATCGCGCCGAAGCGCTGCGCGACGCGCTCGAGCTCGTGCCGGCCGGCACCGTCGAGCTCGCGATGCTCGGCAAGCACCGCAAGGGCGGCGTCGTGCGCACCGAGGCGTTCGTCGGCGACGTCGCCGGCCGCACGGCGCTGATCGTCGACGACATGATCGTCAGTGGCACCACGCTCCTGCGCGCGGCCGACGCGTGTCTGGCGCGCGGTGCGACCGCGGTCCATGCG
>Ga0247829_10000091_pt1 | contig 24668 bp, 17 predicted proteins | sample 12C_Control_Day4_FD_207765 | JGI IMG/M metagenome (GOLD analysis project Ga0247829, IMG submission 207765) | Soil microbial communities from agricultural site in Penn Yan, New York, United States - 12C_Control_Day4 | ecosystem: Environmental > Terrestrial > Soil > Agricultural land | place... | reverse complement strand
CACCGTCAACGTCAGCGGCGAGATCCTGCAGCTCAAGGAAACCATCAACACGATGGTGGACCAGCTCAACGCCTTCGCCTCGGAGGTGACGCGCGTTGCGCGCGAGGTCGGCACCGAGGGTCGCCTCGGCGGTCAGGCCGACGTGCGCGGTGTCGCGGGCACCTGGAAGGACCTGACCGACAGCGTCAACTCGATGGCGAGCAACCTCACCACGCAGGTGCGCAACATCGCCGAGGTGTCGACCGCCATCGCCAACGGCGACCTTTCCAAGAAGATCGCGGTCGACGTGCGCGGCGAGGTGCTGGAGCTGAAGGAGACCATCAACACGATGGTGGACCAGCTCAACGCCTTCGCCGGCGAGGTGACGCGCGTCGCGCGCGAGGTCGGCACCGAGGGCAAGCTCGGCGGCCAGGCCATGGTGCGCGGTGTCGCCGGCACCTGGAAGGACCTGACCGACAGCGTCAACTCGATGGCGAGCAATCTAACGGGCCAGGTCCGCAACATCGCCGAGGTGGCCACCGCCGTCGCCAAGGGCGACCTGTCCAAGAAGATCACCGTCAACGTCAGCGGCGAGATCCTCCTCCTGAAGGATACGCTGAACACGATGGTGGATCAGCTCAACGCCTTCGCCGCCGAGGTGACGCGCGTTGCACGCGAGGTCGGCACCGACGGCAAGTCGGTCAGGTCCTTCCAGGTGCCCGGCGTCGCCGGCACCTGGAAGGACCTGACCGACAGCGTCAACTCCATGGCCGGCAACCTCACCGACCAGGTCCGCAACATCGCCGAGGTGGCGACCGCCATCGCCAGCGGCGACCTCTCGCGCAAGATCACGGTCGACGTGCGCGGCGAGATCCTGCAGCTGAAAGAGACCCTCAACACGATGGTGGATCAGCTCAACCGGTTCGCCGGCGAGGTGACGCGCGTTGCGCGCGAGGTCGGCACCGAGGGCAAGCTCGGCGGCCAGGCCAACGTTCCGGGCGTGGCCGGCACCTGGAAGGACCTGACCGACAGCGTCAACTCCATGGCTGGCAACCTGACCGGCCAGGTGCGCAACATCGCCGAGGTGACGACGGCGGTGGCCCGCGGCGACCTCTCGCGCAAGATCACCGTCGACGTGAAGGGCGAGATCCTCGAGCTCAAGAACACCATCAACACCATGGTGGATCAGCTCAACGCATTTGCCTCCGAGGTGACGCGCGTTGCGCGCGAGGTCGGCACCGAAGGCAAGCTCGGCGGCCAGGCCCAGGTCTCCGGCGTCGCCGGCACCTGGAAGGACCTGACCGACAACGTCAACTTCATGGCTAGCAACCTGACGGCGCAGGTCCGCAACATCGCCGAGGTGGCGACCGCCATTGCCGGCGGCGACCTCTCCAAGAAGATCACGGTGGACGTGCGCGGCGAGATCCTGCAGCTGAAAGAGACGCTCAACACCATGGTGGAGCAGCTGCGCTCGTTCGCCGCCGAGGTGACGCGCGTCGCCCGCGAGGTCGGCACCGAAGGCCGCCTCGGCGGCCAGGCCGTGGTCCCGGGTGTCGGCGGCACGTGGAAGGACCTGACCGACAACGTCAACCTGCTCGCCGCCAACCTCACCACCCAGGTTCGCAACATCGCCGAGGTCACCACCGCCGTGGCCCGCGGGGACCTCTCGCGCAAGATCACCGTCGACGTGAAGGGCGAGATCCTCGAGCTCAAGAACACCATCAACACCATGGTGGATCAGCTCAACGGCTTCGCCTCGGAGGTGACGCGCGTCGCCCGTGAGGTCGGCACCGAGGGTGCGCTCGGCGGCCAGGCGCAGGTTCCGGGCGTCGCCGGCACCTGGAAGGACCTGACCGACACCGTCAACGTGATGGCCGCCAACCTGACCGAGCAGGTGCGCGGCATCGTCAAGGTCGTCACCGCCGTCGCCAACGGCGACCTCAAGCAGAACCTCACCGTCAAGTCCAAGGGCGAGGTCGCGGCGCTGGCCGAGACCATCAACAACATGACGGACACGCTCGCCATCTTCGCCGAGCAGGTGACGACGGTGGCGCGCGAGGTCGGCGTGGAAGGCCGCCTCGGCGGACAGGCCAACGTGCCGGGCGCCGCGGGCACCTGGAAGGACCTCACCGGCAACGTCAATCTGCTCGCCGCCAACCTGACCAGCCAGGTACGCGCCATCGCCGAGGTGACCACGGCCGTCACCAAGGGCGATCTGACGCGCTCGATCCAGGTCGAGGCGAGAGGCGAGGTCGCCGAGCTCAAAGACTACATCAACACGATGATCGACAACCTCCGGCTGACCACGGAGCGCAACACCGAGCAGGACTGGCTCAAGACCAACCTCGCCCGCTTCACCAGCATGCTGCAGGGACAGCGCGACCTGGCGACCGTCGGCACCAAGCTGCTCTCGGAGCTCGTGCCCCTGGTCAACGCCCATCAGGGGCTGATCTACCAGATGGTCACCGAGGCCGACGGCAATGCCTACCTCAAGCTGCTCGCGGGCTACGCCGACAACGGGCGCGGCGGCTATCCGCCCCGGCTTTCGCTCGGCGAGGGCCTGATCGGGCAAAGCGCCATCGAGAAGCGCCGCATCCACGTCTCGCAGATCCCGCCCGACACGGTTCCCGTCGGCTCCGTCCTGCTCGAGGCCATGCCGCGCAGCCTGCTGGTGTTCCCGATAATCTTCGAGGATCAGATCAAGGCGGTGATCGCGCTCGCCTCGCTGCACGACTTCGATCCCGCGCACCAGATGTTCCTCGAGCAGCTCACCAGCAGTACCGGCATCGTGCTCAACAGCATCGAGGCCACCATGCAGACCGAGGGACTGCTGCGGCAGTCCCAGAAGCTGGCCGGTGAGCTGCAGACCCAGCAGAGGGAGCTGCAGCAGAGCAACGAGCAGCTCGAGCTCAAGGCGCAGCAGCTCGCCGAGCGCAATCGCGAGGTGGAGGCCAAGAACCAGGAGATCGAGCAGGCCCGCAGGGCGCTGGAGGAGAAGGCGACGGAGCTCGCGCTCACCTCGAAGTACAAGTCCGAGTTTCTCGCCAACATGTCGCACGAGCTGCGCACGCCCCTCAACAGCATCCTCATCCTGGGCCAGCAGCTGAGCGACAACCCCGACCGCAACCTCACCGACAAGCAGGTGGAGTTCGCCCGCACCATCCATGGCGCGGGCACGGACCTCATGAACCTCATCAGCGACATCCTCGACCTGTCCAAGATCGAGTCCGGGACGGTCTCCGTGGATGCGGAGGAGATCTACTTTGCCAACCTCGTGGAGTCGGTCGCCCGACCGTTCCGTCACGAGGCCGAGCGGCGCCACCTGTCGTTCAACATCGAGCTCGACTCCCATCTCAACCGCAGCATCGTCACCGACTCCAAGCGCCTCCAGCAGGTGCTGAAGAACCTGCTCTCCAACGCCTTCAAGTTCACCGAGGACGGCGGCGTCCAATTCCGCATCGCTGTCGCCGGGCGCGGATGGAGCGCGGACCATCCGAGCCTCTCCAAGTCGTCCTCGGTCGTCGCATTCGAGGTGACGGACACCGGCATCGGCATCTCGCCAGAGAAGCAGAGGATCATCTTCGAGGCCTTCCAGCAGGCCGATGCCAGCACCAGCCGCAAGTACGGCGGCACCGGCCTCGGCCTGGCGATCAGCCGCGAGCTTGCCAACCTCCTCGGCGGCGAGATCCAGCTGCGCAGCCATCCCGGCAGGGGCAGCACGTTCACTCTGTACTTGCCGCTGAAATATGCCGGCCCATCGTCGCCCCAATACGCGCAGAGCGCCAAACCCTCCGCGTTCACCAGGGAGCCGGCGATCTACCATCGCGTGCCGGACAGGCCCATCGAGCAGATACCCGACGATCGCGAGGACCTTAAGCCCGGGGACATGGTTCTGCTGATCGTCGAGGACGATCCCCACTATGCCCGGGTGCTCGTCGATCTGGCGCATGACAACGGCTTCAAGGTGCTCGCCGCCGCCACCGGGGCCGACGCCCTGGCTCTCGCCAACGACTATCACCCGACCGCCATCTCTCTCGACGTATTCCTGCCCGACATGCTCGGCTGGACGGTGCTGAGCCAGCTCAAGCAAAGCCCCGCCACGCGCCACATCCCCGTGCAGATCGTCACCCTGGAGGATGACCGCCAGCACGGTCTGTCCCGCGGCGCCTTCTCGTTCATCACCAAGCCGGCGAGCACCGAGGGCTTGCAGAGCGCAATGTCCCGCATCCGGGACTTCAGCAAGCCGCGGCGCAAGCAGCTGCTGATCGTCGAGGACAACCCCGCCGAGTCCTTCAGCATCACCGAGCTGCTCGGACACCACGACATCGACATCGTCACGGCCGGCAGCGGCGCCGACGCGCTGGCGATCCTCGAGGAGCGGGGGAGCGATTGCGTGGTCCTCGACCTGCGCCTGCCGGACATGAGCGGGTTCGACATCCTGAAGAGGATGCGCGAGGACGCCCGCCTCGCCGACATTCCGGTCATCGTCTTCACGGGCCGGGAGCTGTCGGCGGAGGAGGAGGCGCAGCTGCACGCGATCGCCCGCAGCATCGTCGTCAAGGGTGTCGAATCGCCCGAGCGTCTTCTCGACGAGACCGCGCTCTTCCTGCACCGGCTGGTGTCCGACCTGCCGCCCGAGAAGCAGCGCATGCTCGAGCGGCTGCACGGATCCGACGAGGACCTGCTCGGCCGCAGCGTGCTGCTGGTGGACGACGACGCCCGCAACATCTTCGCCTTGAGCAGCGTGCTCGAGCGCCGCGGCATGCGCGTCCTGACGGCCACCACGGGCAAGGAGGCCATCGAGATCCTCAAGGCGAAGCCCGAGATCTCCATTGCGCTCATGGACATCATGATGCCCGAGATGGACGGCTACGAGACCATGCAGGAGATCCGCAGAGACGAGAAGCTGCGGCGCCTGCCGATCATCGCCCTGACGGCAAAGGCTATGAAGGGCGACCGCGAGAAGTGCGTCTCGGCCGGGGCATCGGACTATCTGGCCAAGCCTGTCAACACCGAGCAGCTGCTGGCTGCCTTGCGCATGTGGCTCCATCGCTGAGGCGGGCGTGCCGATGATCTCCACGGATCGAGTGAATGTCCTGCTGGTCGACGACCAGCCCTCCAAGCTGCTCAGCTACGAGGTGATTCTCGGCGAGCTCGGTGAGAACCTCATCAAGGCCAACTCGGCGCGCGAGGCGCTCGAGATCCTGCTCAAGAACGAGATCGCCGTCATCCTGATGGATGTCTGCATGCCCGAGCTCGACGGCTTCGAGCTGGCCAGGATGCTGAGGGACCACCCGCGCTACGAGAAGACGGCGATCATCTTCATATCCGCCATCCACCTGTCCGATCTGGACCGGGTGCGCGGCTATGAGACCGGCGCCGTCGACTACGTGCCGGTGCCCGTGGTTCCGGCGATCCTCCGCGCCAAGGTCAAGATCTTCGCCGAGCTGTGGCGCAAGACGCGCCAGCTCGAGCAGCTCAACGGCGAGCTGGAGCGGCGGGTGAAGGAGCGGACCGCGGAGCTCGAGGCATCGGCCTCCCAGCTGCGCGAGACCGCCGAGCGGCTAAGACTGGCGAGCGAGGCCGCGGGCTTCGGCACCTACGACTACCAGACGGCCTCCGGCCAGGTGTACTGGTCCTCGTATCTGCGCGAGCTCGCGGGCATCCAGGGGGACGCGCCGCTCACCCTGGAGCAGGCGCTTGCCGTGATACATCCCGACCACCGTGAGATGGTGCACAGCCACATCGATGGCTACGCGCTGGGCTCCGGCCGTCGCGAGATCGAGTTCAAGGTGGTGCGGCCTGACGGAGAGTCCCGCTGGCTGCTCGACCGAGGCCAGGCCGTCCCCGATGGGCATGCCAGCGGCGTGCACGTGATGGGGACCGTCCTCGACATCACCGAGCGCAAGCGCAACGAGGAGCGCCAGCGTCTGCTGATGGCAGAGCTCGATCATCGCGTGAAGAACATCCTCGGCAACGTGTCGGCCATTGCGCGGCTGTCCAGCAATCGTGCGGGATCGGTTGGCGAGCTCGTGGAATCGCTCGATGGGCGCATTCAGGCGATCTCCCGCGCTCATGGCTTGCTGCGGCGAGGCGCGTGGGAAAGCGCCAATCTGGCCGAGCTCGCCGACGAAGCTCTCTCGCCCTTCCGCTCCAGCGGCAACATCGAGCTCGCGAGCGAGCCGGTTCGCGTCGTGCCGGAGCTCGCCCAATCCCTGGCGCTCATCCTGCACGAGCTTGCGACCAACGCGGTCAAGTACGGCGCGCTGTCGACGCCAAGGGGGAGGGTTAAAGTGCTGTGGTCGCGGTTGTCCGCGGGCCAGCTGCGATTTGTCTGGCAGGAGTTCGGCGGCCCGCGCGCGTCGCCGCCGACCAGGAAGGGGTTCGGGCTCACCATCCTGCAAACCGCGGCGGCGGACCTGGGCGCAATCGCCAATTCCGATTTTCGCGCCGAGGGGTTCGTCTACACGCTGCAGGGCCCGTTCGAGCTGGTGCAGCCGGGCGCTACCGTCCTCCCCTTCGGCGGGTCGACGCACAAGGCGACGCTCGCATCCGCCAAGTCGAAATCCGGCAACGGACCAGAGCCGTGCCGCATCCTCGTGGTGGAGGACGAGGCGCTTGTCGCGCTTCAGCTCCAGAACGACCTGGAGCAGCACGGCTGTCACGTCGTCGGGCCCGCGCGGTCGCTCAAGCACGGCCTGCTGCTCGCCGCGCAGGAGCGCCTCGATGCCGCCTTCGTCGATATCAGTCTCGGGCGCGACACCAGCGCGGCCATAGCCGATCAGCTGCTCGCGCGCGAGATCCCGTTCGTATTTGCAACCGGCTACTCCGAGACCGCCATGCTGCCCGAGCACCTGCGCGAGATCCCGAAGCTCAGCAAGCCCTACGGGACCAAGGAGATCTGCGACGCTCTCGGCCGGCTCATCCCGCAGAAGAGCAAGCGGCAGAACGCCTGAAGCGCCCCTCGTATCCGTCAAATCGGCAAACGCCGCATCGCGGCAGCGAAACGCGCGAGGACGGCATCGCGCGCCACATGCCGGCCATCGACGACGACATGCCGGCCGCCCGCGATCACATCGCGCACGACGCCGTCGCCCGAGGCGAACAGCCACGCGTCGAGCGCCGCGTCGCCATCCCGGCCGATGAGCGCGGGATGCTCCGCGTCGAGCACCACGATATCGGCGACCTTGCCCACCGCGAGCATGCCGCCGTCGAGGCCCAGCGCCCTCGCGCCGCCGGCGCGGGCGAGATCAAAGAGATGCCGCCCCGTGGACGCGCCGGTGGGGCCCAGGCGATTGCGTTTTCTCTCGCGCAGGCGCTGGCCGTACTCCAGCGTGCGCAGCTCCTCGGCAACCGAAATGCGCACGTTGCTGTCCGTGCCGACCGCGATGCGCCCGCCCGCATCGAGAAACCGCGCGGCCTCGAAAATGCCGTCGCCGAGGTTGGCCTCCGTGATGGGGCACAGACCGGCCGTGGCCCCCGAGTGTGCCAGGTCGCGGCTCTCTTGCGGCGTCATGTGCGTCGTGTGAATCAGGCACCAGCGGGCGTCCACGGCCATGTTGGCGAGCAGCCATTCGACGGGCCGCGCGCCCGACCAGGCGATGCACTCCTCGACCTCGCCCATCTGCTCGGCCGCGTGCATGTGGATCGGTCCCGCCGGCCACGCGTCGACCAGCGCCCGCAGCTCCGCGGCATCCACCGCGCGCAGCGAGTGCGGCGCGATGCCGAGCACCGCGCCGTCGAGCCTGGAGAGATGGCGCCGGCTCGCCTCGATCAGCCGCCGGAAGCTCTCGATGTCCGACAGGAAGCGCGCCTGCCCGGGCTTGGCGGCCTTACCGCCGCAGCCGCCATGGGCGTAGAAGCACGGCAGCAGCGCGAGCCCGATGCCGGAGGCCTCCGCCGCCGCAACGATGCGCCCAGCCATCTCGGCGGGATCGGCGTAGCGCGCCCCGTCCGGCGCATTGTGCAGGTAGTGGAACTCGCCGACAGCGGTAAAGCCGGCTTCCAGCATCTCCACGTAGGCCCAGGCGGCGATCGCCTCAACGTCATCGGGGGTCATGCGCGCGAGGAAGCGGTACATGACCTCGCGCCAGGTCCAGAAGCTGTCGTCCTCCGGTCCGCGCCGCTCGACGAGGCCCGCCATGGCACGCTGGAAGGCATGGCTGTGCACGTTGGCGACGCCGGGCACGGCGATGCCCGCGAGCCGCTCCACTCCCGCCGGGGCCGCGGCGCCGGCCTCGATGGCTGCGATCCTGGGGCCCTCGATGCGGATCAGCACATCGCGTTGCCAGCCCGTCTCCAGCAGCGCATGTTGAACGTGAAGCTGGGGCATAGTCTCCGTCCTGTTCCCTCTCCCCATTCTACTTCAGAATGGGGAGAGGGTTAGGGCCTGCACCGGCGGAGTCCGGTGGTGAGGGCCGCCAAAGCGAGGCGCCATGAAGGTCGATCGACTTTGGACGGGTGCGCGCATCGCCACGCTCGATCCGGCGCGCCCGGGGCTCGGCATCATCGAGCCCGCCGCCATTGCCGCGCGCGATGGCCGCATCGCCTGGGTCGGTCCGGGGGCCGAGATGCCGGCGCTGGATGCGGCCGAGACGATCGACGTGGCGGGTCGCTGGATCACGCCGGGGCTCGTCGATTGCCACACCCACCTGGTCTACGCCGGCTCCAGAGCGCACGAGTTCGAGCTGAGGCTCGCTGGCGCCACCTACGAGGAGATCGCGCGCGCCGGCGGCGGCATCGTCTCGACCGTCAAGGCGACGCGCGCGGCGTCCGAGGACGAGCTGGTGGCGGCCTCGCTGCCGAGGCTCGACGCGCTGATCGCCGAAGGCGTGACCTCCATCGAGATCAAGTCGGGCTACGGCCTCGATACCGAGACCGAAGCGCGCCAGCTGCGCGCCGCCCGCCGCCTCGGCAAGCTGCGACCCGTCTCCGTGTCGACGACGTTCCTCGGCGCCCACGCCCTCCCGCCAGAGGCCGAGGGCGACAAGGGCGCCTACATCGCGCGCGTCTGCGACGAGATGCTGCCGGCGATCGCGCGCGAGGGTCTCGCCGACGCGGTCGACGCTTTCATGGAGGGCATCGCCTTCGACGCGGCACAAACGGCGCGCGTGTTCGAGGCGGCCAAGCGCCTGGGGCTTCCCGTAAAGCTGCACGCCGACCAGCTCTCCAACCTCGGCGGCGCGGCGCTCGCCGCACGCTTCAGCGCGGTCTCGGCCGACCATCTCGAATACACCGACGAGGCCGGCGCCGCGGCCATGGCCAAGGCCGGCACCGTCGCCGTGCTGCTGCCCGGCGCCTTCTATTTCATCCGCGAGACGCATAAGCCCGCCGTCGATCTCTTCCGCAGGCACAAGGTGCCGATCGCGATTGCCACCGATGCCAACCCCGGCTCCTCGCCGCTGACCTCGCTGCTGCTCGCCATGAACATGGGCGCGACGCTGTTCCGGCTGACCGTGGACGAGCTCGTCGCCGGGGTGACGCGCGAGGCCGCGCGTGCGCTGGGGCGTCTGGGCGAGGTCGGCACGCTCGAGGCCGGCAAGTGGTGCGACCTCGCCATCTGGGACGTGGACCGGCTCGCCGAGCTGCCGTACCGCATGGGCTTCAATCCCCTCCATGCCAGGGTGTGGAGGGGCCGATGAGCCCCGCCGCCGCCACCGTCACGCTCAGGCCGGGGCAGGTGAGCCTCGACGATTGGCTGGCGATCTACCGGGGCGCGGACATTGCTCTTGATCCCGCTTCGGCCCCCGCGATCGAGGCAGCCGCTCGCACAGTGGCCGCCATCGTCGCCAAGGGCGAGCCCGTCTATGGCATCAACACCGGCTTCGGCAAGCTCGCGAGCGTGCGCATCGAGGCGGCCGATCTCGCGCGCCTGCAGCGCAACATCGTGCTCTCGCATGCCGCGGGCGTCGGCGAGCCCACATCGCAGCCCGTCGTGCGGCTGATGCTCGCCCTCAAGCTCGCGAGCCTCGGCCAGGGCGCATCCGGCGTGCAGCCGGCAACGGTGGCGATGCTGCAGGCGATGCTGACGAAGGGGCTCATCCCCGTCGTGCCGCGTCAGGGCTCGGTCGGCGCCTCGGGCGATCTCGCCCCGCTCGCGCATATGGCGGCGGCCATGCTCGGCATCGGCGAGATGTATACGCCCGAGGGCCGCAAGACCGCCGAGGCGGCGCTGGCGTGGGCCGGGCTGGCGCCGGTCGCGCTGGGCCCCAAGGAGGGCCTCGCCCTCCTCAACGGCACGCAGTTCTCGACCGCGCATGCTCTGGCCGCTTTGTTCGAGGCCGACAACCTGTTCCGCACCGCGCTCGTCACCGGCGTGCTCTCCACCGAGGCCGCCAAGGGCTCCGACGCCCCCTTCGATCCACGCGTGCATGCGCTGAGCCGCCATCGCAGCCAGGCCGACTGCGCCGCGGCCCTGCGCGCGCTGATGGCCGGCAGCGCCATTCGCGAGTCGCACCGTCTCGGCGACGACCGCGTGCAGGACCCCTACTGCCTGCGCTGCCAGCCGCAGGTGATGGGCGCCATCCTCGACACGCTGCGCCATGTCGCAAGCGTGCTGGCGGCCGAGGCCAACGGCGTGTCCGACAATCCGCTGATCATCGCCGACGAAGGCATTGCGCTGTCGGGCGGCAACTTCCATGCCCAGGCCGTGGCGATTGCCGCCGACACCATGGCGCTCGCCATCTCCGAGATGGGCGCCATCGCCGAGCGGCGCGTTGCCATGCTGGTCGACCCGGCACTGTCGCGGCTGCCGGCGTTCCTCACCCCCAAACCAGGCCTCAACTCCGGCTTCATGATCCCGCAGGTGACGGCCGCCGCACTCGTGTCGGAGAACAAGCAGCGCGCGGCCCCGGCCTCCATCGACTCGATCCCGACCTCCGCCAACCAGGAGGACTACGTGTCGATGGCCGCGCACGCCGCGCGCCGCTTGCTGCCGATGGCCGAGAACCTCGCGTACATCCTCGGCATCGAGCTGCTGACCGGCTGCCAGGGCTGCGACTTCCACGCGCCCCTGCGGTCGAGCGCCGCCATCGAGCGCGTGCGCGCGCGCCTGCGCAGCGACGTGGCCCATCTCGACGACGACCGCCATCTCGCGCCCGACCTCGCCAAGGCCGCCGACCTCGTCCTCTCCGGCGCCATCGTCGCCGCCGCCGCCATGCCCCTCCCCGAGCTGTGGTAGGAATCCCCTCTCCCCGCCTGCGGGGAGAGGGAGCCGTTGGAGACCGTCATGACCCGCATCGACAACGCCCGCGTGATCCGCGCGCCCCATGGCACCGACATCACGGCCAAGAGCTGGCTCACCGAGGCGCCTCTGCGGATGCTCATGAACAACCTCGATCCCGACGTGGCCGAGAAGCCCTCCGAGCTCGTCGTCTACGGCGGCATCGGCCGCGCCGCGCGCGACTGGGAGAGCTTCGACCGCATCGTCGCGGCCCTGCGCCAGCTCGACGCCGACGAGACGCTGCTGGTGCAGTCCGGCAAGCCCGTCGGCGTGTTCCGCACGCACACCGACGCCCCGCGCGTGCTGATCGCCAATTCCAACATCGTGCCGCATTGGGCCACGCTCGAGCACTTCAACGAGCTCGACCGCAAGGGCCTGATGATGTTCGGGCAGATGACGGCAGGCTCCTGGATCTACATCGGCAGCCAGGGCATCGTGCAGGGCACCTACGAGACCTTTGCCGAGGTCGGCCGGCGCCACTACGGCGGCAGCCTCGCGGGCAAATGGATACTCACCGCCGGCCTCGGCGGCATGGGCGGCGCGCAGCCGCTCGCCGCCGTGATGGCGGGCGCCTCCATGCTGGCGGTCGAATGCCAGCCAAGCCGCATCGAGATGCGCCTCAAGACCAAATACCTCGACACTCAGGCCCAATCGCTCGACGAGGCGCTGGCCATGATCGAGCGCTCCTGCGCGGAGAAGAAACCGCTGTCGGTCGGCCTGCTCGGCAATGCCGCCGACATCTTCCCCGAGCTCGCCCGCCGCGGCGTCCGCCCCGACGTAGTGACGGACCAGACCTCGGCGCACGATCCCATCAACGGCTACCTCCCGAAGGGCTGGACGCTCGCCCAGTGGGAGGCCCGGCGCGCTGCCGACCCCAACGGCGTCATGCACGCGGCGAAGCGCTCCATGGCCGAGCACGTGCGCGCCATGCTCGAGTTCCACCGGCGCGGCATCCCCACCGTCGACTACGGCAACAACATCCGCCAGATGGCCAAGGACGAGGGCGTGGCCGACGCGTTCGATTTCCCGGGCTTCGTGCCGGCCTACATCCGCCCGCTGTTCTGCCGCGGCATCGGCCCGTTCCGCTGGGCTGCGCTGTCGGGCGATCCCGAGGACATCTATCGCACCGACGCCAAGGTGAAGGAGCTGATGCCCGGCGACACCCACCTCCACAACTGGCTCGACATGGCGCGATCGCGCATCAAGTTCCAGGGCCTGCCCGCGCGCATCTGCTGGGTTGGCCTCGGCGACCGCCACCGCCTCGGGCTCGCCTTCAACGACATGGTGGCCAGGGGCGAGCTGAAGGCGCCCATCGTCATCGGCCGCGATCACCTCGACTCCGGCTCCGTGGCGAGCCCCAACCGCGAGACCGAGGCCATGCGCGACGGCTCCGACGCCGTCTCCGACTGGCCGCTGCTCAACGCGCTGCTCAACTGCGCGTCCGGCGCCACCTGGGTGTCGATCCATCACGGCGGCGGCGTCGGCATCGGCTACTCGCAGCACGCCGGCATGGTGATCGTGTGCGACGGCACCCCCGAGGCCGCCCGCCGCATCGAACGTGTGCTGTGGAACGACCCCGCCACCGGCGTCATGCGCCACGCCGATGCCGGCTACGACGACGCCATCGCCTGCGCCCGCCAGCATGGATTGAAGCTGCCGAGCCTCGCATAGTAGGCGCGTATCCACACCGACATGAACCCGAATTAATCTCGCGGGGCCGACTGCCGCGCGCCGGCGCGCTCGTTTCCCTATTCACACGCTGGGGCGATCCCCCCAACAAGGAGACGAAGCATGTCGCTACGAATGCACCGATGGGTTGCCCCTGCCCTGCTGGCGGTGGCGATCCCCACCCTGGCGCTCGCCCAGCAGGCGCAGACGCCCGCGCCCGCCCAGCCGCCGGCCAAGAGCGACCGGCAGGGTCCGCGCCTCTCGCCCGAAGCCCGCGCCAAGCTGGTCGACGGCCGCATGGCCATGATCAGAGAGACGCTGAAGCTCAACGATGCACAGTTCAAGCTGTGGCAACCTATTGAGGCTCAGCTCCGCTCCCGGTCTTTGGCACGCGAGCAGCGCTGGACCGAGCGGCGCCAGGCTCGCGAGCAGGGTGCCCAGCGTCCCGCGCTCCCCGACCGTCTCGATCGCGCCAGCGAGGCCATGGCCAAGCGCGCCACGGACATGAAGGCCTTCGCCGACGTCTTCCGCCCGTTCTATGCATCGCTGAGCGACGAGCAGAAGGCGCTCTCCCGCATCGTCCTGCGTGAGGGTCGCGATCACGGCGGCCGCGGGCACCACCGCTGGGCCAACCGCTGACCTGCAGCGCACTGGAAAGCCGGCGTCCGGAGGTCCCTATCCCTCCGGCCGCCCGGCCTCCGCCGAGCGCCGTCATTCCCGCGAGCGCGAAGCGCGTCGGTGGGAATCCAGCCCCAAGTACGACGGTCGGAGTCTGCGATTGGATTCCCGCTCTGCGCTTCGCTTGGCGGGAATGACGGGCCCTCAATACGTGCGCGGCATGCCCAGCACGTGCTGGGCGACGTAGGCGAGCACCATGTTGGTGGAGATCGGCGCGGTCTGGTACAGCCGGCACTCGCGCCACTTCCGCTCGATGCCGTACTCGCGCGCGTAGCCGAAGCCGCCGAACGTCTGCAGGCACGCTTCCGCCGCCTTCCAGGCCGCGTCGGCCGCCAGCATCTTGCCCATGTTGGCCTCCGCGCCGCAGTCCTGCTCGGCCTCGAACAGCGCGCAGCCCTTGCGCACCAGCATCTCGGCAGCCACCAGCTCCGCATGCGCCCGCGCGATCGGGAACGCCACGCCCTGGTTCTGGCCGATCGGCCGGCCGAACACGATGCGCTCCCTGGCATACTCGGCGGCGCGGCGGATGAAGAACTTGCCATCGCCGAGCGACTCCGACGAAATGAGAATCCGCTCGGCATTCATGCTGTCGACGATGTACTTGAAGCCCTGGCCCTCCTGGCCGATCAGGTTCTCGGCCGGCACCTCGAGGTTGTCGAAGAACACCTCGCAGGTGTTGTGGTTGATCATGGCATCGATCTTCTTGATCTCGACGCCGCGGCCCTTGGCCTCGCGCAGGTCGACGAGGAACACGGAGAGGCCCTCGGAGCGCTTCTTGACCTTGTCCGGCGGCGTCGTGCGCGCGAGCAGCAGCATCAGGTCGGAGTGCAGCACGCGGCTCGTCCACACCTTCTGGCCGTTGACGACGTAGCGGTCGTTGCCCTTCTTGTCGGCGCGGGTCTTGAGCTGGGTGGTGTCGGAGCCGGTGGTGGGCTCGGTGACGCCGAACGCCTGCAGCCTGAGAGCGCCCGAGGCGATGCCCGGCAGGTACTTCTGCTTCTGGGCGGCGTTGCCGTGCCGCAGCACCGTGCCCATCGTATACATCTGCGCATGGCAGGCGGCCGCGTTGCAGCCCGTCTCGTGGATGGTCTCGAGGATGGCGCAGCCGGCCGACAGCGGCAGGCCCGCCCCGCCGTATTCCTCGGGGATCAGCGCACCCAGGTAGCCGGCCTTGGTCAGCGCATCGACGAAGGCGGTCGGATACTCGCTCGCGTGGTCGAGCTTCACCCAATACTCGTTGGGGAACTCGCTGCACACGTGCCGCACGCCGTCGCGGATCTCCTCCCAGCCGGGATCGATGGGGATGGAGACGTTTTCGCTGGTCTTGGTCATGTTGGGCTTCCGCTCGAAAGGTCGATCGAACCGATACCGAACCCCCGCCCTCTTGGCCAGCCGCTTCCTCCCCGCCCGTCATGCCGGCGGAGGCCGGCACCCATGCACTAGTCTCAGCCATGCTGGGTCCCGCCTTCGCCGAGGCGATTTTTGGGGCCCAGCGTGACGAACGCGCAGGCCGATGCCATGTTGCTGCCCGAGCCGTTCCTCCGGAGGCGTCCTCATGCTGTTTCTCGTCGTATCCACCCCGCGCCCCGAGCGGCCCTCGGACATGGCGCGCACGCGCCAGTCGTTCTGGCCGTGGATGGCCAAGTACCAGGCGAGCGGCACCTGCAAGCAGAAATACGCGCGGGTCGGCCGCGGCGCCGTCGCCATCCTGGATGTCGAGAGCAACGAGGCGCTGCACCGCATCCTCAACGAGTGGGCGGACATCATCCCGGCCCACTTCGACGTCTACCCGCTGGTCGACACCGAGGCGACGCACAGTATGCTGGCCGCCCAGGTGGCCGCGGATAAGCAGTAGTTGCAGGCCAGGGGAACGCACATGCAGGATTTCAAGGGAAAGCTTGCCGTCGTCACCGGCGGCGGCACGGGCATGGGCCGGGAGCTTGTGCGCCAGCTCGCCGCCGAAGGCTGCAGCGTCGCCATGTGCGACATCTCGGCAGAGGCCATGGCCGAGACCCGGCGATTGAGCCTCGACGGCGCCCCGTCGCCCGCCCCGCGCGTCACCACGCATGTCGCCGACGTCTCCGACGAGGCCCAGGTGCTCCGCTTCCGCGACGCCGTCGCCAAGGAGCACGCCACCGACAAGCTCCACCTCCTCTTCAACAACGCCGGCATCGGCGGCGGCGGCAGCCTGTTCGCCAACAGTCGCGAGCAGTGGGAGCGGACTTTCAGCATCTGCTGGGGCGGCGTCTATCTCTCGACGCGCGCGTTCCTGCCCATGCTGGTGAAGGCCGACGCAGCGCATATCGTCAACACCAGCAGCATCAACGGCTTCTGGGCCTCCGTCGGCCCCACCGTGCCGCACACCGCCTACAGCGCCGCCAAGTTCGCGGTGAAGGGCTTCACCGAGGCGCTGATCACCGACCTCAGGGTGAACGCGCCGCACATCAAGTGCTCCGTCGTCATGCCCGGCCACATCGGCACCTCGATCGTCGCCAACTCGCGCAAGGTGCAGTTCGGAAGCAGCCCCGACGCCATGGGCCCCGAGGAGATCGCCCAGTTGCGCGCGCGCCTGTCGGCGGCGGGACGCGACATGTCGCAGGTGCCGGATGCCGCCATCCAGGCCTTCGCCGTCGAGCGCGCGCGCAAGTTCCTGGAGGAGGCGCCGATGACGGCCGCCGCCGCGGCCGAGGTGATCCTGGCGGGCGTCAAGGCGGAACGCTGGCGCATCCTCGTCGGCGACGACGCCCACGAGATCGACAGGCGCGTGCGCCAATCCCCGGAGCAGGCCTACGAGGAGGACTTCTTCGCCGACTTCGCCAACACCGTCGGCTGGAAGGTGGGGCGCTGAGTTCCCGTAGTTGCCGTAGGTTGGGTCAGCGCGAAGCGCGTAACCCAGCATCTGACGTGGCCCCGAGGCCCCGCGACGGCGAGGCTTACTTCGGTTGCCTGGTCAGCTCCGTGCAGGACGCGATGCGCGAAGCCGATGACAGATGCAGATAGCAGATCTCCATTCGGTCGGGCGTCAGCATCGTCCCCACGTCATAGCCGTCGTCGTCGACCATGTAGATCGCACCGGAGCGCGATATGACGGCGATGACCGTCTCGCTGTGGCGCGCCGACGAGAATGTTCCAGAGAAGCGGCGGCCATCCTGCTTGTCGATCACCAGCGTGAAGGCAACGCTCGCCAGCCGCGGCTGGTTTGCCTGCTGCCCAGGATGATGCGCGGTCCCACCCAGCACGATCGATTGGCTCTCCCCCTTCCAGGTGCCGCGAAGGTCGGGAGGTGCGTTGTCGGCCGCAGCAGGCGTCGCAAGGGCCATGAGCACAACGATCCAAGCATATTTCGACATGGGTGACGTTCCTTTGGTGATGTCCCCGGGGCCCGCGGTCATGCAGCGGACCGCTTCGCAAGCGGGGCCCTGAAGGTGTCGTCCCGAACACCCTTACGGGCGATTAATTCGAGCACGGAAAATAGATGCGTTGCCGGCAATTGATGACGCGGCAGCCTGTAGGTTGGGTTACGGCCTACGGCCTAACCCAACATTTCACTGGCCGAGTCAGACGTTGGGTTACGCGCTTCGCGCCAAACCCAACCTACGCTACCGCCCCTTGTACTTGGGCTTGCGCTTCTCGTTGAAGGCGTTGATGCCTTCCTGGCGGTCCTCTGTGGGGATGGTGCGGTTGTAGGCCTCGATCTCGAAGGCGTAGCCGGACATGCGGTCGAGCTCGGTCGCCTTGTCGAGCGCCTTCTTGACCTGCCGCGCCGAGACCGGCGCATTGCCGGCGATGCGCTCGGCCACGGCCCGCACCTCGGCCATCAGCTGCGCGTCGGGGCATACTTTGTTGACCATGCCCCACGCCAGCGCCTGCTCGGCCGTGAACGGCGTCCCCGTCAGCACCAGCTCCTTGGCGCGGCGCACGCCAACCGCGCGCGGCAGGTTCTGCGTGCCGGCGGCCCCCGGCATGATGCCGAGCGTCACCTCGGTCAGCGCGAACCTGGCCGACTGCGCCGCGTAGATGAAATCGCACCCCAGCGCGATCTCCATGCCGCCGGCGAACGCGGCGCCGTTGACGGCCGCGATGACGGGGATCGGGCATTCCATGATGGCGCGCATCATCTGCTCGACGATGGCATGCTGGCGGCGCCAGGTCTCGTCGGTCATGCCCCTGCGCTCTTTCAGGTCACCGCCGGAGCAGAAGGCGTTGCCCTCGCCCGTGACGATCAGGCAGGCGGCTGCGTTCTCCTCGACGTAGAAGCCCCAGAACAAATCGCGCAGCTCGGTCATCATGCGCGTGTTCATGGCGTTCTTGACCTCGGGCCGGTTCATGGTGATGAGCCCCACCCGGTCCTCGCCGATCACAACCTTCAGCGTCTCGTATGTCATGGGCATTCCTCTCCGCGTCATTCCCGCGAGCGCGAAGCGCGTCAGCGGGAATCCAGCCCAAACCGCGACCTCGACCAGTCGCTGGATTCCCGCTCTGCGCTTCGCTTGGCGGGAATGACAGCAAAGCGCGTCCGTCAGCCGCCCGCAAGCCGCCCCATCAGCATGGCTACGTGGTCGTCGATGCCGGGCAGCTGCGCCTGGCTCGGCACGCCGGCGAATACATCCTCGCCCGCAAGCCACTTCTGCTCCGACCGCTCGTCCTGCAGAACGACCTTGAGCGCGCCCGACAGCTCGAATACCGAAGCCGCCCGCGCGTCCCACAGGCGTAGCCCCGTGAGCAGGGCCGCCGCGCAGCACTCGAATACGCCCTGGTCGAAGCGGCGCAGGGGGATCTGCGACGGCTTGCCCTCGTGCTCGCTCCTGCAGGCGGCAACGGCGAGCGAATTGTGCTTGCGGCACACTGCGGGCCGCGCCGCGTAGACCGCGCAGCGGTCGTTCTCGAGCAGCGGGCAGGGCGGCCTCGCGCCGGCCTCGCGCGCCTGGCCGACCGCGTCGCACCGGCCGCCGACCTCCGCGAGATAGGCTTTGTCGCGGTTCCTCCGCAGCTCGCTCGCCGCCAGGAAGATCTCGGGCGCCGTGGCCATCACCATGTTGTGGCAGCAGTAGGTGCACCCGGCTGCGCACGCGAGCGGCTGCTGGCGCTGGGCCGCGGGCAGCTTGCGCATGGTCAGGTCGAACACGCGCTCGACCAGCGCCGCAGCGTTCGACGCGCGCCCCGGCGTCTTCGTGTCGCTCAGCTCCTCGCGCACGGCCAGCGCCAGCGCCATCGTCGCCTCCGGCCGATGCGGCACCGGCAGGCCGTCGCGATTGAGATCGCCCGCAAGCTTCAGCAGCTCGCGCTCGAGCTTGCGCCGCTGCTGTCTGGTGAGACCCTCGCTCACGATCCCGTCGCGTGCCCGAGCACGGTCCTCACCGATCGCTGCCAGCCCGCATATTTGCGCTCGCGCTCGGGCGCGGCGAGCTGCGGCTTGAACCCGCGCTGCAGCTTCCAGAGCCTGGCAAAGCCCGCCGCGTCCGGCCACACGCCGGCCTTGTGGCCCGCCAGCCAGGCGGCGCCCAGCGCCGTCGTCTCCTGGATGACGGGGCGCTCCACCGGTGCGTCCAGGATGTCGGCCAGGCACTGCATGGTCCAGTCGCTCGCCACCATGCCGCCGTCGACGCGCAGCACCGCCTTCGCCGCGCCCGACCAGTCGCTGTACATGGCGTCGATGAGATCGCGCGTCTGGTAGCAGACGGCCTCCAGCGCCGCGCGCGCGATCTCGTTGGGGCCGGTGGCGCGCGTGAGGCCGAAAAGCGCGCCGCGCACATCGGGCTGCCAATAGGGTGCGCCGAGGCCGACGAAGGCCGGCACCAGGTACACGTCCTGTGCGTTGTCCGCCCTGGCGGCAAGCGCGCCGCTCTCCTCGGCCGAGGCGATGATCTTGAGCCCGTCGCGCAGCCACTGCACGGCGGCGCCGGCGATGAAGATGGCCCCCTCGAGCGCATAGGTGCGCTCGCTTCCCAGCTGGTAGGCGATGGTCGTGAGCAGGCGGTTGTGCGACGGCACTGGCTTGTTGCCGGTATTGAGCAGCGCAAAGCAGCCCGTGCCATACGTCGCCTTGACCATGCCCGGCATGAAACAGGCCTGCCCCAGCGTGGCTGCCTGCTGGTCGCCGGCAATGCCGCGAATCGGGATGGCGGCGCCGAGGATCGACGGCTCGGTCGTGCCGTAGTCGGCGTCGCAGGCCCGCACCTCCGGCAGGATTGCGCGCGGCACCTTGAACAGCCGCAGCAGGTCGTCGTCCCAGGCACCCTTGGTGATGTCGTACAGCAGGGTGCGCGACGCGTTGGTGGCATCGGTCGCATGCACGCGCCCACCCGTCAGCCGCCACAGCAAGAAGCTATCGACGGTGCCGAAGGCGAGATGGCCGGCCTCGGCCGCCGCCCGCGCACCCCCCATGTGATCCAGCAGCCAGGCGATCTTAGTTGCGGAGAAGTAGGGATCGAGCAGCAGCCCGGTCTTTTTCGTGACCATCGGCTCATGCCCGCCTCTTTTCAGGTCCCGGCACGCGTCGGCGGTGCGCCGGTCCTGCCAGACAATGGCCCGATGGATGGGCTTGCCCGTCCGCCGGTCCCAGACGAGGCAGGTCTCGCGCTGGTTGGTGATGCCGAGGGCGGCGATGTCGGCCGCCCCGAGCTTGGCCGCCGCGAGCGCCTGCCGGGCGGTCTCCACTGTAGTGCGCCAGATATCCTCGGGGTCGTGCTCCACCCAGCCCGACGCCGGGTAGTGCTGGGCGAACTCGCGCTGGCCCTGCCCCAGGATGGCGAGATCCGGCCCGAACATAATGGCCCGACTCGAGGTCGTCCCCTGGTCGAGCGCCAGGACCGCGCCTGCCTTTGCCATGGTCTCCTCCCGCCGGCCGCCCCCGGCGACCCTAGGCGAGGGGCCAGCCGACGGGCAAGGCTCGCGGCGATCGGCCCCCATGGACCTGCGAACGCCAGGACTTCCGGCCTGGGCGGTTGATGGGTTACCTTCGGTCCGGCGCAAACCGGGTGCGCCGCGGCTGTTACGCCGTTGTCATGGGAAAGCTGCAAGAAGCGTCCGGAAGACGACCTCAGGCTCCCGAGGAGGAGACGTTATGCAGAGACGAATCGGTTTTGGCTGGCTCATCGCCGGCGCGGTCCAGTTCGCGGCCGGCGGCGCGAGTGCGCAGACGGAGATCCACTGGTGGCATGCGATGACGGGCGGCAACAACGATCTCATCGTCAAGCTCGCCAGCGACTTCAATGCCGCCCAGAAGGACTACAAGGTCATCCCCAGCTACAAGGGCGGCTACCCCGATACCATGAATGCCGGCATCGCCGCCTTCCGCGCCGGGCAGGCGCCGCACATCATGCAGGTGTTCGAGGTCGGCACCGCCACCATGATGTCGGCGACCGGTGCGGTGAAGCCGGTGCACGTGCTGATGAAGGAGGCGGGCGAGGCGTTCGATCCCAAGATCTATCTGTCCGGCATCGCCGGCTACTATTCCACCACCAAGGGCGAGATGCTGTCGTTTCCATTCAACTCGTCCAGCACCGTGATGTGGTACAACAAGGACGCCTTCAAGAAGGCAGGTCTCGACGCCGACAACCCGCCCAAGACTTGGCCCCAGGTGTTCGACGCCGCCAAGAAGCTCAAGGCCGCCGGTAACCCCAATTGCGGCTTCGGCAATGCCTGGGTCACCTGGGTCAACCTCGAGCAGCTGTCGGCCTGGCACAACCTTCCGCTCTCCACCAAGGCCAACGGCATGGACGGCTGGGACACGGAGCTCAAGTTCAACGGGCCGCTACAGGTGAAGCACCTCGAGACGCTCGTTGAGCTGCAGAAGGACAAGACCTACGACTACTCGGGCCGCACCAACACGGGCGAGGGCCGCTTCACTTCGGGGGAGTGCGCGATCTTCCTCACCTCGTCGGCCTTCTTCGGCAACATCAGGGCCAATGCCAAGTTCGAGTTCGGCGCAGCGCCGATGCCCTACTACCCGGACGTGGCGGGCGCACCGCAGAACTCCATCATCGGCGGGGCCTCGCTGTGGGTGATGACCGGCAAGAGCGCGCAGGAATACAAGGGCGTCGCCAAGTTCTTCACCTTCCTGTCGGACACCGACCGCCAGGTGGAGATCCACAAGAAGTCGGGCTACCTGCCGATCACCAAGGCCGCCTACGAGAAGACCAAGGCGTCGGGCTACTACAAGGAGTTCCCGTATCTCGAGACGCCTCTGCTCGAGCTCACCAACAAGGAGCCGACCGAGAACTCGCGTGGCCTGAGGCTCGGCAACATGGTGCAACTGCGCGACGTGTGGGCCGAGGAGTTCGAGGCCGCGCTGTCGGGCAAGAAGTCCGCCAAGCAGGCGCTCGATGATGCGGTCGCCCGCGGCAACCAGATGCTGCGCCAGTTCGAGCGCACGGTGTCGCGATGACGAGCGCTGCCTTCCCCTCCCCCTTGTGGGGAGGGGTCAGGGGTGGGGGGAACCACAACTGTACGCGTTCTGCAATCCCCCCCTCCCTAACCCTCCCCCACAAGGGGGGAGGGAAGAGGGGCGCGTGAAAGCATGGAAAAGCGCGCGATCTTCGGCGGCAGGATGCTGCCCTATCTGCTGCTGGCGCCACAGCTTGGCGTGACGCTCGTTTTCTTCTACTGGCCGGCGAGCCAGGCGGTGTGGCAGTCGTTCCTGCTGCAGGACGCCTTCGGGCTCAAGACCGACTTCATCTGGCTCGAGAACTATCGTGACCTGTTCGCGCAGGGCGACTACTACCGCGCCATGGCGACGACAGCGATCTTCTCGGTCGCCGTCGGCGCCTTGTCGCTGTCGATCGCGCTCATGCTGGCCGTGCAGGCCGACAAGAGCATCAAGGGCGCGGGCGCCTACAAGACGCTGCTGATCTGGCCCTACGCGGTGGCCCCGGCGATCGCCGGCGTGCTGTGGCTCTTCATGTTCCAGCCCTCGCTCGGGCTGGTGGCGCGGGGCTTGCGCTCGATGGGCGTCGACTGGAACCCGCTGCTCGAAGGCACCCACGCCATGATCCTGGTCATCCTGGCCTCGACCTGGAAGCAGATCAGCTACAATTTCCTGTTCTTCCTCGCCGGCCTGCAGTCGATCCCAAAGTCCGTGATCGAGGCCGCCGCCATCGACGGCGCCCGTCCCACGCGGCGGTTCTGGACCATCATCTTCCCGCTGCTGTCGCCGACCGCCTTCTTCCTGCTGGTCGTCAACATCGTCTACGTGTTCTTCGACACCTTCGGCATCATCGACGCCATGACTGGCGGCGGCCCCTCCAAGGCCACCGAGACGCTCGTCTACAAGGTGTTCTTCGACGGCCGCCTCGGCGGCGACCTCGGCTCCTCGGCGGCGCAATCGGTGGTGCTGATGGTGATCGTGGTCGGCCTCACCGCCGTGCAGTTCCGCTACATCGAGCGCAGGGTGACGTATTGATCCGTCCCCTCTCCCCGCTCGCGGGGAGAGGGTTAGGGTGAGGGGCGGCCGTAAGCGCCAACGCGAAGGTAATGTACGCAATGCCGAAATCCGTGATGTGGAAGGAGCTGACCGCGGCCGATCTGCGCGAGAAGGCCGAGGCCGGCGCCATCGTGCTGATGCCGGTCGCCTCCATGGAGCAGCACGGGCCGCATCTCCCGGTCGGCGTCGACACCTACCTGAGCGAGGGCCTGTGCAAGGCAACGGCCGAGGCGATCGTAGGCGACACGCCTGTGGTGGTGGCTCCCACGCTCTGGTGCGGCATGGCCGAGCACCACATGGCCTTCGGCGGCACATTCACGCTGGACATCCCGACCTATCGCGCCGTCCTCCTCTGCCTGCTGCGCAGCCTGGAGCGGCACGGCTTCAGGAAGGTGCTGATCGTCAACGGCCACGGCGGCAACATCGCAGCGCTGGCCTCTTTCCTGCCCGACCTCGCACGCGAGCTGCCGGGCCTGGCGCTGCGCGTCACCACGCCCTACCAGCCGGCCCAGCAGGCGATCGCGAAGGTGCTCGAGGACCAGGACGACGGTGTGCACCACGCCTGCGAGGCGGAGACCTCCCTGATGATGGTATTCGCCCCCGACACGGTGCGCACCGACAAGCTCGCCGAGGCGCACGGCCCCCCGCACTGGACGCCGCCGCCGGCCGGCGTCGGACGCTTCCTCTCCTTCCGCGACGCCACCGCCTCGGGCGTGGTCGGCGATGCCCGCCGCGCCAGCGCCGAGAAGGGCGAGAAGATCGTGGCGGCCGTCCGCGACTGCCTCGCCGCCATCCTGCGCGACCCGCGCATGTGGAGCTGAGCCATGGTCGAGCGGCGGCGCCTCGGCGATCTCATCCCGCACATCGTGCTGCTGATCGGCGTCGCCATCGTCGCCTTCCCCGTCTACCTGTGCTTCGTGGGCTCCACCCATCCCCAGGCCGTCATCGCCAACGGCCAGATGCCGGTGACGCCGGGGCCGCTCTTCTACGAGACCTACTACAAGACGCTGTTCATCGGCACCAGCGGCACCACGCGCGAGCCCGTGAGCAACATGCTGCTCAACAGCTTCATCATGGCGACCATCATCGCCGTTGGAAAAATCGCCATCTCGATCATCTCCTCCTACGCCGTCGTCTACTTCCGCTTTCCCTTCCGCATGGCGGCGTTCTGGCTGATCTTCATGACGCTGATGCTGCCCGTGGAGGTGCGCATCTACCCGACCTACAAGATCGCCGCCGACCTCAAGCTGCTGGACTCCTACGCCGGCCTCACCATCCCGCTGATCGCCTCGGCCACCGCCACGCTGTTCTTCCGCCAGTTTTTCATGACCATCCCCGACGAGCTGATCGAGGCCTCCAAGCTCGACGGTGCCGGCCCGTTCCGCTTCTTCAAGGATACGGTGCTGCCGCTGTCCAAGACCAACATCGCCGCGCTGTTCGTGATCCTCTTCATCTACGGCTGGAACCAGTACCTGTGGCCACTCCTCATCACCACGCGCGACGACATGCAGACCATCGTCATCGGCATCAAGAAGATGATCGTCACCGCCGACGCGCTCACCGAGTGGAACGTCGTCATGGCCACCGCCATGCTCGCCATGCTTCCCCCGGTCGCCGTCGTGATCCTGATGCAGCGCTGGTTCGTGAAGGGCCTCGTGGAGACCGAGAAGTGAACTTCCCTCCCCCCTTGTGGGGGAGGGC
>Ga0247829_10000090_pt1 | contig 24676 bp, 20 predicted proteins | sample 12C_Control_Day4_FD_207765 | JGI IMG/M metagenome (GOLD analysis project Ga0247829, IMG submission 207765) | Soil microbial communities from agricultural site in Penn Yan, New York, United States - 12C_Control_Day4 | ecosystem: Environmental > Terrestrial > Soil > Agricultural land | place... | reverse complement strand
GGTGGCCTCGATCGCACGCGGCAGACCGACCGCGGCGCGCGCGTTCTCCGCGATCTCGCGCAGGCGCGCAGCCTCGTTGGCATCGGCGGTGAGGAGCGCGAGCCGGCTCGCGACCGCGGCCATGCTCGGGCCCTGGCGATCGTCCAGCGCGTCGAACACGCGTCCGAGCCGCGCGGGGTCCGCGGCCGCGACGACCTCGGCCGTCCGCGCGACGATCACCGCGCGCTCGGCGGGCGTGACCTTCCCGTAGAGCTGATCGAACAGCGCCAGCGACGCGAGGGGCTGCTCGCCGGCGGCGGCCGTCGCGAACGCCACCGCCGCGAGGTGCTCGATGCGCTCGCCGTCGTTCTCGATCGCGGCCTTGCCCTGGGCGAGCAGGGGCAGCGCGCGGCGGGCGTCGCCCGTGTAGTTGAGCGCGATGCCGAGGAACAGCTGGCCGCGCGTGGTGAGGCCGGGGTCCGCGCCCGCGTCGACGGCGGCCTGCAGCGAGCGCACGGCGACGTCGAACTTGCGCTCCTTCACCGCCGCGATGCCGGCGTAGAGGTCGGCCCAGGGCTTGATCGGGTCGCTCGGGAACTCCTCGGCGATCGCACGAAATTCGGCGCCGCCGGTGCCGTCGCGCAGGAACTTCGTGCGCGCCTCGGCGAACCGCGCACGCGCCTCCGCACTGCCCGACTGCGGGACCTCGGGGACCAGGGTTCGGCGCGTCGGCCGACACGCCACGAGGACGAAGGCCACGATCGCGAGGGACAGCACGCGTTGAAGAACCGGCACCACGCCTCGACGATAGCCAGCCGCCCGGTGGGCTGCAAATCCGATTCGGAGTATCACTCGCTGGAATAAACGAGCGATCAGGAGTCCGAGATGTCTCGCATCGAACGCATGATGACCGACCTCGAACGTGGGTTCGAAGCCCTCGAAGCGGGGGATCTCGAGGACGCCGAGGTGATCCTCGAGCGCTGCAAGCGCATCGACCGCAAGCACGAGGACGTCATCACCCTCGCGGCCGCGGTCGCCGATGCCCGCGGTGACACCGAGGAGGCGCTCGCGCAGTACCGCGCCCTGTCGGAGCTCCGCCGGGACGACCCGATGCCGCGCATCTGCATCGCCCGCCTCGAGCTCAAGGACCTGGGAGATCCGGACGCCGCGCTCGATACGCTCGAGGCCGCATTCGACTTCATCGACGAAGAGGCCGATCTGATCGAAGCGATCTACGTCAAGACCGAGGCCTTGCTCGCGCGGGACGAGCCCGCCGCCGCGCGCGAGACGCTGGCCGAGCTCGCGAGCTCCGCCATCGACAACGAAGAGCTCGCGCTCGATCTCGCCGACCTCGCGATCGCCGCCGAGGATGTCCCCGCGGCGAAGACCTGGATCGAGCTCGCGCGCAAGCTCGCCCGCGAGGGCGACGGCACCGAGGAGGAGCGCGCGGCGTTCGAGGCCGAAGCGCTGCACACGCTCGGCCGCGCGCACGAGGCCGCCGGTGATCGCGCGGCGATGATCGAGGCGTGGGTCGGCGTGCTCGCGCTCGACGCGAAGGCGCCGCCCGGCGAGGTCACCGTGAGCGAGGACGAGGTCGAGCGGATCGCGCTCGCGACCCTCGAGGAGCTCCCCGCGACCATCCGCGAGCGGCTGCAGCGCGTGCCGATCCTGATCGACGATCTACCGTCGGAGCACCTGGTGCGCGATGGCTGGGACCCGCGCATCCTCGGCATCTTCCAGGGCACGCCGATGCCGGACGACGGCAGCGCCGTGCCGGCGGTGACCACCATCCTGCTGTTCCGCAAGAACCTCGAGCGGTTCGCCACCGACGAGGATCACCTCGCCGAGGAGATCCGGATCACCGTGCTGCACGAGACCGCGCACTATTTCGGGCTCGACGACGACGATCTCGAGCAGCTCGGCCTGGACTGATCTCCGCAGGCGGCGCCTAGAAGTCCGGCAAGCAGACGCTGCCGATGGGAGTGCCTTGCACGCAAAAGCCGGTGCCCTCGATCGCGAAGCAGCACTCGCCCGCGATCGTGCAGTCGCCGTTGGTCGAGCAGAATAGATTACTGCCGGGCGGTGCATCCGCCGGCGGTGCGTCGACGAGCACCGGGGCGTCGCTCGGCAGCCCATCGACTGGGGCGTCCACGAGGATTTGCGCATCGATCCGGGGTGCGTCGATCGACCGCGAATCGACCGGTGGGCTCGAGCCACCCGCGTTGGCGCAGGCGGCGAGCAGCAGGACCGGGGTGACGCGCAGCATCGACACGGACGCATCCTAACCACACCCGGCCCGGCATCAACGTGTTTTTTCTGAGGCCGGGACCGGGCCCAGCACGCAGGCCTACTTGCACGCGGGGGCAACGGCTTCGGAAGCTTCCCCTCGGCGGCCATGCTCCCCATCGCCGCGAGGTATTGCTCGCACGCCGTCGGGTCGTAGGGGGCGGGGCGCATCCGCTGCGGGGTCGAACGCGTGCAAGCAGCGCACGGCCCGCTCGCAGATGTTCCCCGCCGGCCGCTTCGCCGCCGCGAGCTTGTCGAGCTCCTCGGCACGCGCCTTCGTCGCGCGGGTGATCGTGAACTTCGGATAGACCAGCTTGTCGCCGTCGAGCGTGCCGGTCAGCTCCGGCCCGCAGTCGTGCGTCGAGACCGACGACAGCCGACCGCGAGCCACGCGACCACCACGACGACAGCGAACGAGCGAAGCATGGCGTCGAGCTTACGCGAGCGTCGCGACGCGATCGCCGAACAAGCGCTCGATCCGCGTCAGCAGGTCATCCGTCGGCGACACCGCCCAGGCCTCGGGCAGCGGGATCATCGTCTCCGAGCGCTGCGAGATCTTGAGGTGGATCACCGGCGTGCAGTTGCCGCGCGTCGCGTTGGCGAGGATGGTCTTGAGCTCATCGACCATGTCGTGCGTGAGCGAGTCCGCGTTGAGCGTGATGTCGACGCGCGAGCTCTTCTGCTGTCGCAGCTCGCCGAGCGGCTGCGCTCCGTCGAGGATCATCTTCCACTCGGGCGACTCGGCGTTGCCCTCGTTCTTGACCTGCCCGCTGCACAGGATGGGCTCGTCGCTGACGAGGACGTGGCGCACCTTCTCGAACGTCTTCGGGAACGCGATCACCTCGAACGAGCCCTCGGCGTCCTCGAGCATGAAGCGCGCCATCTTGTCGCCCTTCTTCGTGATCATCTCGCGGTACTGGCTGACGATGCCGCCGATCGAGTTCTCGCCGACACCGCGGGTGCCGTTCGCGAACGAGCTCGTCGTCGCGGTCGCGTAGCGCAGCAGGTCACCGCGGTAGCGATCGAGCGGGTGGCCCGAGATGTAGAAGCCGAGCGCCTCCTTCTCGAACGCGAGCAGCTGCTTGTGCCCCCACTCCTCGACCTCGGGGTAGGCCTCGCCCATCACGGGCGCGCCCTGGGCCCGAGATGCGGAAGACGGTGGCTCTGCGGCGCTGAACAGGCCGAACAGCGACGTCTGCCCGCTGCGCCGATCGCGCTGCTCCGCCGCCCCGCGCTCGAGCGCGCTATCGAGCGCGGCCAGCAGCTTCGCGCGATGGTGGCCGCCCGGCAGCCCGTCGAACGCGCCGCTCTTGACCAGCTGCTCCAGCGTCTTGCGGTTGCACTTCTGGGTGTCGACCCGGCGGCACAGCTCGAACAGCGACTCGAACGGCCCGTCGGTGTTGCGCGCCTCGATGATCGCATCGACCGCAGTCGAGCCGACGCCCTTCACCGCACCGAGACCGAACCGGATGACCTTCCGGCCGAGGACGTCCGCCTGTGAGGCGGTCGCGGTCGACGCGGTGATGCTGAAGTCCGAGAGCGACTCGTTGACGTCGGGCCGCTCGACCGTGAGCCCCATCGCGCGCGCCTCGGCGATGAACTTCACGACGTTGTCGATGTTGTCCGCATCGCACGACATCAGGCCCGCCATGAACTCGTGCGGGTAGTGGTGTTTGAGGTACGCGGTCTGGTACGAGACCCAGCCGTAGGCCGCCGAGTGCGAGCGGTTGAAGCCGTAGCCCGCGAACTTCTCGACGAGATCGAAGATCTCGCCGGCCTTCTTGGGTTCGACGCCCTGCTTGTCGGCGCCCTCCATGAACATGGCCTTCTGCTTGGCCATCTCCTCGGCCTTCTTCTTGCCCATCGCTCGTCGCAACAGGTCGGCGCCGCCGAGCGTGTAGCCCGCGAGCACCTGCGCGATCTGCATGACCTGTTCCTGGTAGACGATGACGCCGTGCGTGTCCTTCAGGACAGGCTCGAGCGTCGGGTACATGTAGTCCGGCTTCTTCCGCCCGTGCTTGACGTCGATGTACGTGTCGACCATGCCGCCCTCGAGCGGGCCGGGCCGGTACAGCGCGCCGGCCGCCACGAGATCTTCGAGGCAGTCGGGCTTGAGCTTCTTCAGCATCTCGCGGAAGCCGCTCGATTCGAACTGGAACACGCCCGTCGTGTCACCGCGCGCGACCATCTTGTAGACGCCCTGGTCCTCGCGATCGACCAGGTCGATGTCGAACGGCGGCTCGCCCTTCGCCTCGCGCTGCTGGTTGATCAACTTCACCGCCGTCTGGATCACGGTGAGCGTCTTGAGGCCGAGGAAGTCGAACTTGATGAGGCCGGTCTTCTCGACCTCCTTCATCGCGAACTGCGTGACGATCTCGTCGTTCTGCCCGCGGAAGCACGGCACGTACTCCCACAGCGGCCGCTCGGCGATCACGACGCCCGCGGCGTGCATGCCGGCGTTGCGGTTGAGGCCCTCGAGCGCGGCGGCGAGATCGAGGAGCTCGCGGTGCAGCGGGCTCTCCGTGTAGAGCTGCTTGAGCTCGGGCGTCTGCTCGATCGCCTCGCGCACCGGCGGGCTCTTGCCCTGCACGGGCTCGGGCACGAGCTTGGCGAGCTTGTCGGCCTCGCCGAACGGAATCTCCATCACGCGCGCGATGTCGCGGATCACGCCGCGCGCCTTGAGCTGATGGAACGTCGCGATCTGGCCGACCTGCTCGCGGCCGTACTTCTCCTGGACGTACTTGATGACCTCGCCGCGCCGATTCATGCAGAAGTCGACGTCGAAGTCGGGCATCGATACGCGCTCGGGGTTGAGGAAGCGCTCGAACAGCAGCTTGAACTCGAGCGGGTCGATGTCGGTGATGCGCATCGCCCACGCGACCGCGCTGCCCGCGCCCGAGCCGCGCCCCGGCCCGACGGGGATGCCGTGCTCCTTCGCCCAGTTGATGAAGTCCCAGACGATGAGGAAGTAGCCGCTGAACCCCATCTTCTGGATCACCGCGAGCTCGGTCTTCACGCGGTCGCGGTACTGATCCGGATCGAAGGTCCTGCCGCGGCTCTGGAACTCGGCGAACCGGCGCTCGAGCCCCTGCGCCACCACCTTCTCGATGTACGAGTCGAGCGTGTCGCCCTCGGGGATCTTGTACTTCGGCAGGTGATAGCCGGCGTCGAGCTTGAGCTTGACGTTGCACTGCGCGGCGATCTTCGCGGTGTTCTCGATCGCCTCGCTGACGTCCTTGAACGACGCCTCCATCTCGGCGGCCGACTTCAAGTAGTAGCTGTCGACCTGGTGCTTGAGCCGCTTCTCGTCCTTGAGGCTCTTGCCGGTCTGGATCGCGAGGAGGACGTCGTGCGCCGACGCATCGGTGCGCGCGACGTAGTGGCAGTCGTTGGTCGCGACGAGCGGGATGCCGAGCTTCTTGCTCATCCGCACGAGCTCGCCGTTGAGCGTGTCCTGTTCGGGCGTCGGCGTCGGCATCAGCTCGAGGTAGAAGTCCCCCGGCGCGAACATCGACGCGTACTCCTGGGCGACCTCCTCCGCCGCGGCGACGCCGTTCTTCTCGAGCGTCTGCGCGATCTCGCCGCCGAGGCACGCCGAGAGACCGATCAGACCCTCGGTGTGCTTCTTCAGCAGCGGCTTGTCGATGCGAGGGTTGTAATAGAACCCCTCCAGGTACCCCATCGAGTTGAGGTACGAGAGGTTCTTGTAGCCGACCTCGTCCTTCGCGAGCAGGATGAGGTGGTAGTTGCGGCGGTTCGTCTTGTCGTGGCGATCCGTCGCGGCGACGTAGGTCTCGCACCCGAAGATGAGCTTCTTGTTGGCGTACTTCGCCTCGGTGTAGAGGTCGATCGCGCCGAACATGTTGCCGTGGTCGGTGACCGCGACCGTGTCCATGCCCAGCTCGCCGACCTTCTTGAAGAGGTCCTTCCCCCGGATTGCCCCGTCGAGCAGGCTGTATTGCGTGTGGACGTGGAGGTGCGTGAACCCACTCATGGTAAAGACCGACCAGATCTAGCCCATGCGACGGTCACTCCCGAGGGCCTTGTTCCGGTTTGTGTGTGCCGCGGCCGCCGCGTGGGTCTCTGCATGTTCGCACTCGCAGCCGGCCGTGGCACCTGGTCCGGTGATCGCGGCCGATCCCCCCATGGCCTTGCGGGGCATGGAGGCCGAGTGCGACGCCATGGTCACCGCGCTGTCGACGTGGAAGACGTGCCCGAACCTCGACGACGGCGATCGCGAGGACCTCGACTTCTGGATCGAGCGTGCGCACGCGGACTTCGCGGCGGGCCGCAAGTCCAAGCCCGAGGCGAACGCGCAGCAGGCGATCGCGCTCGCGTGCTTCCGCGCGACCCAGTCCGTGCAGGCCGCGACCGAGCGCTGCCAGGCCGGCCCGCCGCCGAAGGACGCCTGGTACGGCCGCCAGCGGGACCTCCGCTGAGATGCAATCTTCTATAGTCGCGCCCTGAAGAGAGAGCGACGATGACAGGTTCGAAGGTTTTTTTTCTCGCGTTGGCGCTGGGCACGGGTTGTGGTGGCGCGAAGACCACGACGACCTCCACGGGCAGCACGACCGCGAGCACGAAGCTCGACGCGGGTGCGACGACGGATGCGCAGCGAAAGCTCGGGCACTTCACGACCGCGGACGGCATGCACGGCTTCGTGCTCGACCGCACCGGCGCGACGGCGAAGCTCCAGATCGATGGTCAGAAGGACATCATCGAGCTCACGATGGAGGAGGATCGCGACCGCGGCGAGCTGCGCGGCTACCGCTACGTCGGTCCCGACAACAAGCGGTACGTGTACATCACCGTCGGCGGTAGCCTCGTCTACTTCAAGGGCGGCGACGAGCACCGGGTCACGTTCGACAAGAACGCCGACGCGCTGGGCAAGCCGACGATCGCGGGCGCCCCCGTCAAGGAGAAGGCGCGCTACGAGGTCCGCGGCGCGGTGCTGACGCCGATCGCGGTGCGCACCAAGCTCGCCGCGTTCAAGTCCGAAGACTCGGCGAACCTCGCGAAGGTGGCCGAGGCCTTCGACAAGGCCGACGCGTCGATGTTCGTGCGCTACAAGAGCGTCGGCAAGGACGGCTGGCAGCCGCACCTCACCGTCACGCCGAGCAAGATCAGCGGCATCGGCTACGGTCGCCAGGAGCACGTCACCGACGACGACGAGGCGCAGCGCCACAAGAAGCTCGCCAAGCACGGCGGCGTGATCTACGGGTTCTCGTCGCCCGAGAGCGCGCAAGGCAACCACATCATCGTGAGCCGCGCCGCGAGTGCGAGCGACGTGCTCGCCGACGGCACGCCCGGCCTCATCTGGGAGGTCGACAGCACGACCGCGGTCTTCGTCTCGCTCGACGGCGGGCGATACCAGATCGACATCAACCAGGAGGCGGAGCCGCTCGAGCAGGGCGCCGGCCCGGAGTCCGGTTGGCCCAAGCCGGTCACCGACACCTATGTCGACCTCACGATGATCAGCGCGCTCGCGAAGGCGGGCGCCGGCGGCGACGAGACCGTCGCCCAGCTCGAGAAGATCGACGGCGAGTGGAACGCGTGCGTCGTCAAGGGCTGGAAGGGCGCGCAGGCCAAGATCGACACCGGCAAGCTGTCGGTCGGCCAGATCAAGGCCGAGATCAAGAAGCTGCACAAGGGCTGCAACAAGCACCTCGACGCGTTCGAGACCGCGATCGTGAAGTTCGCCGACGACCGGGCCAAGGCGCGCCAGGCCCTGTTCACCAAGGCGTCGGCCAAGGCCAAGGCCGCGCAGTAGTGCTCACGGCCACCTGCCACTGCGGCGCCGTGCGCGTCGACATCGACGCGGAGCTCGTCGAGGTCACCGACTGCAATTGCTCGATCTGCCGCCGGTACGGCGTGCTGTGGGCCTACTTCTCTCCAGCGCGCGTGCAGCTCGTCCCCGCCGACGCGGCGACCCACACGTATCAGTGGGACGATCGCTCGATCACGTTCCATCGCTGCGCGACCTGCGGGTGCGTGACGCACTGGGCGGCCGTCGATCCCGCGCTCGATCGCATGGGCATCAACGCCCGCCTGTTGCCGCTCGGCTCGCTCGACGGCATTCGCGTGCGCCGCCTCGACGGCGCGAACACCGAGCGCTACGTCGACTGACGACCGCGCGAGCTGATCGAGCGCGCTAGCCGGTTCGCGAGCTCCGCGTCGCCCTCGTGGTCGAAGTAGATCGAGACCTGGAGGTGTCCCGCGTCAGAGAACACCGCAACGTTGATGGGCGGCGCGGGTAGTCGCAAGCCTGCGGCGCATGGGCGCAGGTCTACGGCTGCCCCCACGCCTCGCGCGCGGCGGTGCAGCGCGGCGCGAGCGCACCCTCGCACAGCGAACGCGCGAGCTGCGCGCGCACCGAGTCCGAGAGGTCCGTGCGCGCGCGTGCGATCGCGGTGAGCTCGCCACGCAGCACCGGGTTGTGGATTGCGGCGAGCAGGACGACCTCGGCGTCGCGCGCCGTCAGCTTGCGGTTGGTCACGAGCGCGCGCAGCTCGCGGCCGGCGCGCGGGAACTGAAAGCTCGCGAGGGCGCGCAACGCCTCGGCGCGCGGGCGCGGAGCGGCGAGCACCTTCGCGCGCAGGGCGCGGAACTGCGCCGGCGTTCCCGAGGCCGCGTGTGCGAGGAGCGCGGGCTCGATGATCTGCTCGGCGGCCGCCGCGGCCACGACATCCATGACCGTCATCGAGGCGGGATTGACCGTCGTCGCGGCGAGGTGGCGCGCGAGCTTGTGGCCGCGCCGGGCGAGCCAGGTCGCGAGCGGCGCCGTCGGCGAGGGGCCCTCGAAGGTCAAGAAGGCGACGTTGGTCATGCGCTTCGACCACGCCAGGACCTGAGCGACGCGCTCGAACACGCCGGCACGGTTCGCGGCGTTGGGCGCGGTGAGCTCGAGCGCGTCGAGGTGCGCGACTGCTGCGCTAACGACCATCGGCGAGGCCGCCGGATCTGCCGCGAGCCAGGCCGCCGCGGCGATCTGATCGTCGCGCGACAGGCCGGCGAGCGCGCTCCGCACGAGGAGGGTCCGCAGCTCGGACAGCAGCGCTGCGGCGTCTCGGCCCGAGAGCGAGGCGCTGGAGATGACGTTGAACAGTGCACCCGGCGCCCACGTCCGCAGGTAGGGCGCACCACCGCCGGGGTTGGTCAGCACCCACGTCGGGCACGCCCCCGGCACCTCGACCACCGCGCGTCCATCGCGCACGACCGTACACGCGCGCGGGCCGCGGTCGTGGTCGAAGCACACCGGGACCGGCTGCGGGGTGTCGGCGGTGAGCGTGACACGCGAGGGCACGGTGGCGCCGCACGCGACCGTCGCGGTGACCGCGGGCATCCGCGTCGCATCGAGCATCGCGGCCACGCTGTCGGCGACATCGGCGCCTGCTGCCGGCGCACGGCCCCGCACGGCAGCGACGAAGTCGTCGGTCGACATCGTCCCGTCGCGCCGGCGATCGATGAGGTCGGCGAACGCGCCCGTGATCGCCGCCTCGCCGAGCCACGCCTCGAGCGCGTCGAACACCGCCGCGCCGCCCGCGTAGGTCTCGGTGCGGAACATCGCGCCCGCATCCTCGAGCTTCGCGATCGCCTTGCGGATCGGCGGCCGCGCACCGTTGCGCAACCGCGTGTCGATCACGTCGCGATTGAACGGAGGAATCCAGCTCGCGCCGAGGTGCGTGCGCGCCGCGCGGATGCCGAACCACGTCGCCCCTCCCTCCTGGAGCCACAGCTCGCTCCAGGAGCCGATCGTCATCAGGTCGCCGATCCACAGGTGCGCGAGCTCGTGCGCGATGACGTGCACGGCATCCTCGAGCTGCTTGCGCGCGCGGCTCCCGGTGAGCGCCGGATCGACGAGCACCATGTGCGCACCGAGCGTGGTGAGCCCGGGGTTCTCCATGCCGCCGCGGCCGGGGTCCATCGGCACCACGAGCATGTCGAGCTTCGGGTACGGCACCGGATCGTCGAACACACGCACGAGCTCGGCGAGCAGCGGCGGAATGGCGTCGCGGATCGTCGCCGCGTACGGCGCGAGGTTCTTACCCGGCAGCAGCAGCCGGATCGGCACGTCGCTCTTCACCTGCACTTCCTCGAGCTCGCCGACGGCGATCGCGACGAGGTAGGTCGGCAGCGGCCGCGTGCGCTGGAAGCTGACGCGGACGCGGCGGCCATCGAGCTTGGTGCGCTGCTGCTCGGGGTAGTTCGCGTAGACGCCGAGCCCCTCGGGTGCGGTGACGGTGACGGTCCACGGGACCTTGAACCGCGGATCGTCGAAGCACGGCATCAGCGTGCGGGCGTCGGTGGGCTCGAGATCGGTGTAGACGAGCTTGTTCTGCGTCGGCGCGCGGATCAGGCCTTCCTTCGCGCGATACGCCGCGTGATACGCGAGCCGCACGACGGCGCGTCCCGCGATCGGCCGCTCGACGCCGATGCCGAGCAGCTGGCCCTGCCCTTCGGTGTGCTCGGTGCGTGCATCCGCGATCACACGGGCGGCCTGCGTCGTGCCGTCGGCGGCGGTCACCGTCGCTCGATCGATCACGAGGTCGCGCCCGTGCAACCAGATCACGCGCAGCGGCCGTGCCACGTCGACGGTGATCGCGACCTCGCCCGTGTAGCCCTCGGCCGCCGGATCGAGGTCGAGCGCGAGCTCGTACCCGACGGGCACCGCGCGCGCATCGAGGCGGCCGATCGGCGACGTGTCGTCGGTGACGACCGGCGGCACCGTGACTGCGGGCTTGCGCGCGACCTCCGGCGATCCGCACGCGGCGAGCACCAGCGCGAGCACGATGCTGCGAGCGGTTGTCATCGCGTCTGAGGTAGCACGGCGCCGCTACAGATCGAGATCGAACGCCACGCGCAGCCCGACCTTCACGCTGGTGACGTCGGGACCGTCGAGGAACGTCCGCTCCCATGACACGCCGAACGCGGCGCCCGGGAACAGGAACCGCGTCCGCAGCGCGCGCCCACCGAAGGCCGCACCGACGTGGACGCCGTGATCGAACGCGCCCCAGTCGTCCTCGGTGGCGTGCCCGAGCCACCCCGCCTCGAGCTCGAGGTACGTGTTGGTCAGCGTGCGGCGATAGACCAGCGGCGTCACCAGATCGATGCCGAGCTCGAGCGCCGTGCGCTCTCCCATCGCGTCCTTCGGGAACGAGGCGCTCGCGCCGAGCTCCGCGCCGACGTACAGCGCATCGCCGCGCGCGAACGTGCGCCCGAACAACAGCCGCCCCGCGCCCCCGAACTGCAGGTCCAGCTCGTCCGCCTGCACGACGACGATGCCCTTGCCGCCGCCGCCCATCGACACCTGCCAGGTGCCCTCCGAGATCTGGCGCCCGCGGAACGGGTGCTCCGTCTCGACCCAGAACGGGCAGTCGAGCGCACGCTCCTCGGCGCGCGCGAGCAGCATGCGGATGCGGGTGAGCACCAGCAGATCGTCGACCGCGGACAGCCGCTTGCCGCGCTCGCGCCACGCCTGCTCCACCGGCCCGCCCAGCCGACGGATCTCCTCGTCGAGCCAGCGCGCGAGCCCGCGCCGATCGAGCGCGTCGACCCGGCACGTCGAGTCGAGCGCAGCGTCGACGAGCGCGTCGACCTCGATGCGATCGATGCTCCAGCCGGTCGCCGCCGCCACGGTGACCTGCCGCTCGAGGTCCTGGTAGAGCGCGCGCTCGCTCGCCACCACCGGCGTCCCGCGCTGCGTGCTCGCGCAGCCGACCAGCGCGAGCGCTACGAGGCCCGCGCTTTGGAGCGCAGCACGGCCTTGGTCGCGGCCACGGCCTTGCCGTACTCGACGCGCTCGTCCGCCGTCAGCGACATCCATGCGGACAGAGAGTAGCCGGCCATGAAGAAGAACTGGATGTCGAAGAAGAACTTCGGGGCCGCGATGATCGAGGCCGCGGTCGTGCCGAGCCAGATCACGGCGACCACCTTGAACGCGAGCCGGTGCTTGCGCGCGATGCGGTGGCTCGGGAACGGCAGGTAGGTCAGCGTCGCGAGACTCATCAGCGGGATGATCACGACGCCGAACCACCAGCCGCCCGGCGCGTGCGGCGCGAGCGTCGCGTTGACGAACGACATCGCCCAGAACCCGAGCACGGAGCGCGGCAGTCCGGCCCACACGCCCTTCACCTCGACGGGCGCGACGATGTTCCGCGCGTGGCGCACCGAGACCGCGACGATGATCGAGGCCGCCAGCGCGATCGCGAGCACGTTGCCCCACGGCTCCGGCAGGAGGCCCGCGTCCTTGTAGACCGTGTAGACGATCGCGGCGGGCGCGACGATGTGCGAGAGGTGATCGGAGATCGTGTCGTACTCGGCGCCGAACTGGTTCGAGGTTCCGAGCTTGCGCGCGATGTAGCCGTCGAGCGTGTCTCCGGCGAAGTAGCCGATCATCACCGACAGGCCCGCCCAGTACGGATGCCCGTCGATGCACAGGCAGATCGCGACCACACCTCCGAGGAGGTTGATCGTCGTGAAGAGATCCTTGATCCCGAAGCCCATGGGGCGCCGGAAGCGTAGCTACGCGGTCCGCAGGACGGCGCGGGGCGGCGCGAGCGTCGCGCCCTCGAACCGCGTGATGCGCTCGAGCTCGTCCAGCTTGCGGCCCGTGTACGCGGTGTTCACGAACGTCGCGACGATTTGACGGTTGAGCCCGAGGTCGTTCTTCGCAGCGATGCAGATCACGTTGGAGTTGTTGATCGTGCGCGCCATCTCCGCGTCGTCCACGGTCATGCAGCGCGCGGCGTAGATGCCCGTGAACTTGTTGGCCGCGATCGACATGCCCATGCCCGTGCCGCAGCACAGGATGCCGATGCTGTCCGGGTCCGCCTGGACCGCCGTGCAGACCAGCTCGGCCGAGGTCAGGTAGTGGAGCTGATACTCGTCCACCGCCTCGATGACCTTGCCGTAGAGGGACAGCGCCTCACGATACGTGGGCAGGATCGGCGCGATGTACCGGTCGTATCCGAAATAGATACGCTTGCCGACATGCGATCCCAGACGTCGAATCACGGGGACTTCTAACAAGGTCCTCGGACCAGACGCAAGATCGTTGCCAGCGCAACACAGCGCTGTCCCCCGGCAAAGGTGTTCAATATTCGTCACCTTCGGGGGTGGAGCTGACAGCTCTTCACCCTCCACCGTCAGGCCGCGCGACGGAGGACGTCGGAAAGCGCGAGCTTAGCGCCCTTGATGTCGTCATCCGTCAGGTGACCGATCGTGCTGAGCTGGAAGTGGCTCTGGTCACCCGGGATGCCATAGAGGCAGTAGTAGCCACGCTCTTCCATCTGCTTGGAGAACGCGCTGTAAGGCAGTCCGACAGGCAGGCGGAAATTGACCGCGATGTTCGAGCGATAGGCCGCGTCCAGCAGCGGGTGGATGTCCATCCCCGCGAGGTGGTCCATCAGCGCGGCCATCTGGCGCTGGATGCGCCCCATGTGGTCCACGACCCCGACCTTCAACAGGTGATCGCAGGCAGCGCGGAGCGCCGCGTGGAGGACGACCGGCTGCGCGAAGCGCGGCTGCTGCTCCTTCGCCTGCTTCTTGTACTCGGCGATCACGTCGAGGTAGTAGCCGCGCGGGCGAGCGACCGCCTCGAGCGCCGGCACCGAGGCCTTCTTCGTGAACACGATGCCGAGGCCGGGCGCGGCCTGGATCGCCTTGGCCGATGATGCGGTGACGAGATCGATCTCCGACGCCTCGATGTCGATCGGGTACGCGTACGCGCTCGAGATCGCGTCGGCGGCGACCATGCGGCCGCGCTGCTTGCACACGCGGCCGATCTCCTCGAACGGGTTCCGCAAGCCGGTGCGGGTCTCGTGGCTGACGAAGAACACCCACTTGATCGACGGATCGGCATCGAGCTTCGCGGCGATCGCGGCGGGATCGAGCGGACGATCCTGCGGTCCTTCGAACACCTCGTGCGCGAGGCCGTTCTGCCGCGCCTGATCGACGACGCGCGCACCGAAGAAGCCGTTGTTCGCGATCAGGCCCTTGCCGAGCGGCTCGAGTGCGAGCAGGCATGCCTCGTTCGCGCCGGTGCCCGTGGCGGTCATCACGGTCGAGAAGTACGCGTCCTGCTGCTGGATGCCGACGAGCTGCTTGAGGTCGCGCTCGGTCGCCGCGAACATCTCGCTGAACGCATCCTGGCGGTGGTAGTTGCACGGCGGGTTCGCCAGGAACTCCCTGACGATCGGAGGGATCCTGACGGGCCCGGGCGTGAACAGAATCAGGTCGCGCATCGAGCCTGCCGAATACCACGGGCGGCGCGCGGTCGTCTCGCGAAAGTGAGGGGCGGCGAAGGTTGCCAGCCTCGAAGATCGCGGACCCGGCGCCCCGCCGGACGCCCCTCAGGGCAGCTTCCGCTCGTCCCGTCGACGCAGCACGGCAAGCCACGCCGGTGTGACGAGGACCGCGATCGACACGCACGCGACCTCGCCGAGCAGCGCCGCGAGACCGAACGCCTTGATGCCACCGTTCGACGACAACATCAGCGTCGCGTAGCCGACCGAGGTCGTGTACGAGCACAGGAGCACGCCGCCTCCGATCGTGCGCAACAGATGGTGCGGCCCCTTGTGCCCGTCCTCGCGATCGCGCGCGGCGAGGTTGACCGCGTAGTCGATGCCGATGCCGATCGTGATCGGCAGGGCGATGAGATCGAGGAAATGCACCCGCAGCCCCGCCAGCGCGCACGCGGCGATCATCACGACCACGCCGGCCATACCGCAGGCGAGCGTGACCAGCCCGTGTCGGCGCACGCCGAGCACGAAGAACACGGCGAGGATCGAGCCCGCGAGCGCGAACGCCGTCATGTCGGGGGCGTCGCGCTCCATGGTCACGATGATGTCGGCGAACACCAGCGCCTCGCCTGCGATCGCCGCGCCCGGCGGTAGCTGGATGGCGCGGGCCTCGCGCGCGAACGCGAGCCGATCGCGCACGTCGAACGAGTTGAACCGGCGCGCGCCGCGGATGACGATCAACCGCCCGATCGAGCCGTCCCTCTCGATGAAGGGCCAGGCGAGCTCGCTCGGGACCGCGGCGTCGCCGATCGCGGTGAGCCCGGGCGGCGGGCGCAGGCGAGCGAGCTTGGCTTTCTCCTCGGGCGTCAGCGCCGCGAGCAGGTCCGGATCGTCGAGGCGCTTGCTGATCTCGGCGAGCACCGCGAGCTTCTTCTCCTGATCGGGCGGCAGGAGATCGTCGATGCTGCGGACATCGAGCATCCAGCGCTCCTCCGGCGGGCGCTTCGCGTCGTCGGCGCGCAGCTTCGCGACCAGGGGCGCCACCTGATCGCGGCGCTCGACCGCGATCGCCAGCAGGTACGCCTGGCCCGACAGCATCGAGCGCGTGTCGAGCGAGGTGCGGATCTTGGTGTCGAGCTCCTCCGCCCGCCGGATGCCGGGCGAGCTCGACTGCAGGTCACGCCAGTCGTTGGTGAACGGGTCGTTCACGATGAACCGGACGCTGATCACGATCGAGATCGCGGTGATCACACCGCCGATCGCGAGCACGACGCCGAACCGGCGCTTCGGCAAGAGGCGCGCGAGCACGTTGCCGATCGCGGGCGGCCTGGTCGGGACGATCCAGCCGGCGCGCGCGAACATGAAGAGCAGCGCGGGGAGCACGGTGAACGCGGCCACCCACGTGAGCGCCATGCCGGCGCCCGCGATCGCGCCGAACTGACGGAAGCCGCGGAAGTCGGTGACCAGCAGCGACGTGTACGCGATCGCCGCGGTGGCGGCGGCGGCCATGGTGCCGCGCAGCGCGCCGCGCATCGCGCGCCCCAGCGCCTCGACGGGGTCACCGAGGTCGCGGACCTCCTCCAGGTAGCGTGCGACGAGGATCAGCGCCGCGTTGATGCCGTTGCCGACGACGATCGCGAACAGGAACGCGGTCATCACGTTGAGGTGGCCGACCACCGCCCACGCCAGGGCGAAGGTGGACACCACGCCGACGCCGAGCGCCCACAGCATCGCGAGCACGATCCGGCCCGACCGGTAGTAGAGCAGCAGCACGACAGCGCACAGGCCGACCGTGATGAGGAGCGACAGCGTCATGCCGTCGAGCACCGAGTCGTGCTCGAGCAGCGAGTACGTGATGTTGCCAGTGAGCCCGACGGTGAAGGCCGGGCCGACCTCGCGGCGCACCTCGGCGACGGCGCGGTGGATCTTCGCGGTGAGGCGCTCGGCGCGGGGGGCGTCGGAGCCGGCGAACGTGGTCTGCAGCGTGATCAGCTGGAGCCGGCCGTCCTTCGAGACGCGCAGCGATGGCGCCTTCGCTTTCGCTTCGGCATCGGCGAGCTTGGCCTCGAGCTCGCCGAGGCGATCGGGCCCCGCCGGCGCCTCGTCATCGAGGGGGATGAACAGTGGGTTCGCGTCGAGATGTGCGTCCGCGATTCGCTGATCGAGCGCGGCGAGCGCGTCCTGCAGGTCGGCGAGCTCCGCCCACAGATACCGGTGCTCCCAGGCGTAGCGGCGCTGCGGTCCGTCGTCGATCGACACCTGCGCGACCAGGTCCGGCTCGAGCTCGCCGAAGCGTTCGATCAGCCCGCGCGCGGCGCGCTCGCGCACCGCCGGGTCGCGGGCCTCGACCACGACGTTGATCGTGCCGAAGGGCCGCGCGCGCTTCTGCACCGCCACGAGATCGCGCACGGAGCGCTGCGCGGGCGGTAAGAGATTCGCCAGGTCGCTCTTGATCGCGATCTTCGCGGCGACGTACCCGCCGAGGATCGCGATCAGAACGGAGAGGACGACGACGCCGATCCGGTTCCGGTCGAGCCACGCGGCGTAACGGTCCGCAGGGTGTCTCGACACGGCAGCGCCATATACCGCCTACAGGAGCGGAAGACCAGGCTTTTTCGTTCCAACTTCGGGTGACGCGGCGGTCACGCTCAGGATCTCTCGCAGGTGCTCGGGCACCCTCGTCAGATCGCACCTGAGGGTGCGGCGCGCGCGCGGATCCTCGTTGTCGATGACCAGGTCGGCGCGCCCGCGTGGGTCGAGCTCGTCGTGGTACCGCCGCTGGGACGGGAAGTAGCGGCGATCGATGCGGCGGTTGATCTCCTCGACCGACCTGCCCTTCTTCGCATCTCGCGCGACGATGCGGCGGCGTGCTTCGTCCTCCGACGCCGCCAGGTAGATCACGACACCGGCGGCGGCCCGCGGCAGGCGCAGCGGGAACACGCCCTCGACGACGGCGACGGTCGCTTCGCCCAGCGCGACGGTCCGCTCGCCGGACATGCGCTCGGCGACGACGTCGTACGTCGGGATCGCGATCTCGGCCGCACCGTCGGCGAACGCACCGAGACACGCATCGCACCGCGCGAGGTCGTAGTACGCGTCGTAGTACAGCTCCGCTTCGGCCTCGGGTGTGGTCCACGCGACGGGCCGGCGGAAGTCGTCGACGCGAAACAGCACCGGCGCGTGCCCCGCGGCCGCGAGCGCGGCGTGCAGCGTGCGCGCGAACGTCGACTTGCCGCTGCCGTCGATGCCGTCGACCGTGAGGATCGGCTTCATCCGAGGTACCCGCGCACGAGGTCGACGAGGCGCGCGTGGGACGCACCGCTGCTCGCGATGCTGCCGCGATGATGCTCGGGATCGGGCTGGTTGTAGCGGAAGGGTGCGCCGTCTCCGTCGGTGTAGCTGCCGCCCGCCTCGCGGAGGACGACCTCGGGCGCGCACGTGTCCCACTCGAGCTCGCCCGAGCTGAGGTTGATCACCGCGTCGAGCTCGCCGGCGGCGACGCGCATGTGCTTGACCGACGCGCCGATCGGCCGCCGATCCACGATGCCGCCCGCGTCGAGCGCGGCGCGGAGGCGCTCGCTCAGGTGATGGCGGCTGATCCCCACGCGCAGGTCACCGCGGTCCGGCGCGACGCGAAGCGCCGAGCGCGCCCCGCCCTGCTCGCACCACGCACCGGCGCCGCGCGCGGCGGCAAACAGCGCGCGCGTGACCGGCAGGTACACGGCCCCGACCACCGCCTCGCCGTCGACAGCGAGCCCGACGTGCACCGCGAAGTCATCGGTGCGCTTCACGAAGTCGCGCGTCCCGTCGAGCGGATCGACGATCCAGACGCGCGTCGCGGACAGCCGTGCCCCGTCGTCGGGCGACTCCTCGCTCAGGATCGCGTCACCGGGGAACGCCGCGCGCAGCACCTCGAGGATCGCCGCGTTCGCGTCGCGATCCGCCGCGGTCACCGGCGACGCGTCCGCCTTGTGCTCCACGGCGATCGGCCCCGCCGCGTAGTAGCGGGCGACGAGCTCACCGGCCGCGCGCGCCGCGACCTCGGCGACCTGCAGCTCGCGGGCGAACGACATCGAACGGACACGCTAGCATGGACGGACGCACAGACCGAGCGAAGCCTGCCAAGGCGCTCGAGGACTTGCTATACGTGTCGCGATGACGGCGGGCGGTACCGTGTTCGTCGACTACGCGAGTCGTCCCGACATCGCGTCGATGACGATCTGCGGCGTCAGCGTCGCCGAGCGCGTGCTCCGCAAGGCCGCGCAGGATGGCGCCGCGCGCGCCGTGGTCCGCGGCGAGGTTGCGCGGCTCCCTGCCCTGCCTGCCCTGCCGCTCGCGGTCGAGGTGATCGATCTCGCCGCCGCGCCACCTGCGGCGACCGAGGTCCCCGGCAACGTGGTCGCACAGGTCCCGATCCTCGACGAGTCGTCGCGCCGCGCCGCGGCCCGCGCCCTGCTCCAGAGCTGCCGGCGCTCGTACGACGGCCTCGGCGATCGCTATGTCATTCGCGGCATCTCGCTGCGCTTGTCCGCGCTGTGGTGCCGGCTCGGCGTCACGCCGAACCAGATCACGATGGTCAACATCCTCGTCGGCCTCGCCGCGTGCGCGGTGGTCGCGCTCGGCACCTACCCGGCGTTCGCCGCGGCAGGCGCGCTGATGTTCGTGCAGGTCATCCTCGACTCCTGCGACGGCGAGGTCGCGCGGCTGCGCTTTCTGTCGAGCAAGTTCGGGATGTGGCTCGACAACGTGTCCGACGACGTCATCGACAACCTCTTCCTCGCGATGCTCGCGGTCGGCATCGGCGGCATCTGGATGCCGATCGGCCTCGTCGCCGCCGGCCTACGCTCGTACTGCGCGCTCATGATCCACCTCGACGTCGCGCGCCGCGGCCGGCCTGGCGACATCATGTCGTTCAAGTGGTTCTTCGACACCGAGGGCGAGGACCTCGCCGAGCGGTTCGAGACCTCGCTGTCGGCGCGCCAGCTGCTGCGGTCGTCGGGACGACGCGACTTCTATATCCTGCTATGGAGCGCGACCTGCCTCGCGGGCGTGCCGGTCGTGGGCCTCGTGTTCGGCGTCGGCGTCAGCGTCGGCTACTTCGGCCTCGCCGTCGCGCACGTGATCGTCACGCGGCGCGGCGGGCGGTAGCCGCTGCAGCCTCGGCGTCGATCGCGCGCATCTGCAGCGCGCGCTTGATGCACATGATGACGAGCTGCACCGCCTGCGAGACCACGAGCAGCAGGATCGTGAACGGCAGCTCGTCGAGGACCAGGCCGAGCCCGATCCAGAAGAACAGATCGATCTCCTCGAACATCGCGGCGCGCGCGAGCGAGGAGACGAACCAGCCGGCCCACTGCGCGGGCGTGCGCGACGGCGGCTCCTGCGCGGCCGGCGCGGGCGTGCGGCGCGAGGCGGCCGCGACGATCCACTTCATGTAGCCGATCACGAGCAGCATGTACGCGGACGCGACGGCGCCGATCGGCAGCCACACGTCGCCGGTGTCCTTGTACGCGGCCCAGCCGAGCGCGCCGCTGATCACGAGCCACGTCACCGCGTCGCTCGCCTTGTCGTAGAACGCGCCGAACACGCTGCCCGCGCCGCGATAGCGGGCGAGCATGCCGTCGATATGATCGAAGAGCGTGCCGATCTGGAGCACGATCGCGCCGAGCACCCCGTGGTCCTGGTGGTTGAACGCGATCAGCGCCGCGCCCGCCAGCTTGAACACATTCGCGAACGTGGTGACGAGGTTCGGCGTCAGCCACTTCCAGTCGGCGACGAAGATCAAGACCAGCGTCGACAGCGGCCGCATCACGAGCCGCGAGTAGAACTCGGAGCTCTGGATGTTGCGGATCCGGCGCAGCCGTTGCGGGTCGAGGAGGCGAGACGCGGGCGCGGTCGCCGTCAGGCTAGCCGGCACGACGCTCCTGCGGAGCCGCCAGCTCGGGTGCGATCGTCGACGGCTGTGCGGTCGCGCCGCGGAGCCGCGCGATCTCCTCGCCGAGCACCGCCAGCACGCGCTCGATCGTACCGTCGGCGAGGTCGCCCATGTTGGCGATCTGGAGGTAGCGATCGGCGAGCACGCCCTTGCAGCCGTACACCAGGATCCCGCGCGCCTTCACCGCCTCGTACAGCGCGTCGAACGCGACGCCGTCCGGCAGCCGGCAGGTCACGATGGAGTGCGACTCGTGGCCCGTCTGCGTGAACGACGGCATGCCGAGCGCCGCGAGCCCTGCGCGCAGCTTCGCGTTGCGCTCGCTGTACATCGCGAACCGCGCGGCGTGACCGTCGGCGAGGAACTCACCGCACGCGGCGTCGAGGGCGAAGTACACGGACACCGCCGGCGTGAACGGCGTCTGCGCGAGCTCGTCCATGTACTTCCGGTAGCGACGGAGGTCGAGGTAGTACGACCTCGGCTGAAGGGCCTCGATGCGGCTCCACACGCGCGGCGACACGCACATGAACGAGGCGCCGCTGATCGCGTGCAGGCACTTGTTCGCGCTCGAGTAGCAGATGTCGATGTGATCGCGGACGACGTCGACGTCCTCGGCGCCGAGCGACGACACCGCGTCGACGACGAGCAGCGCGTCGTGGCGGCGGCACAGCGCACCGACCTCGCGCACCGGGTTCATCAGCCCCACCGACGTCTCGTGGTGGATCATCGCGACCACCGCGATGTCGGGATACGCGGCGAGCGCCTCCTCGACGTGCGCGGGCTCGACGGTCTCTCCCCACGCGTAGCGCAGGTGGACGATGTCCATCTCGTGGACCTTCGCCACCTCGACGAGCCGCGCGCCGAACGCGCCGTTGTCGACGATGAGGATCTTCTTGTCGGGTGGCACCGTCGACACCAGCGCCGACTCCATCGCCGCGGTGCCGCTGCCGGTGATCGCGACGACGGTGTGGTGCGGCGTGCCGCGGAAGATGCGGCGCAGCTTGCCGGTGAGCGAGACCATCAGCTCGCTGAACACGGCGTCGCGGTGGCACACGTCGTGGTGCACGAGCGCGCTCTTGACCGTCGCGGTGGTGTTCACCGGGCCGGGGTTGAGCAGCACGTACGGCGCGTGGCGCTTGGTCTCCAGCAGCGCCGTGACCTTGTCCTCGACGTCGATGCGCTGGCGCGCCGCCCACGGCCACACCGACGACCGCACGAGCGCGACCACGCGGCCGGCCTCGACGAGCTCGTGCAGGCCGTGCTCGAGCGTGGGGTTGTTGAGCTTGCCGAGCGCGTCGAGGATCGAGCGGTCGACCAGCGCGTGGCCGGTGAACACGCCGTCCGCGTCATCGAGGTCCTCGCCGATCGCGGTGACCGTGTGCAGATCCGTGTCGTCCTGCGGGACGAGCTTGATCCGGAACTCGGCGCCGGGGTCCGCCTCGGGACCGGGCGCGGCGACGATGGCGGCCGCGATCCCGTCGCGAGACAGCCGCGTGTCGACCAGGAGGCGAATCGCGGCTGCGTCGGGGCGATCTCCGCGCACGACGAGGCAGTGGCCGTCCCCCTCGAACCAATCGCGGGCCATCAGCACCGCCGAGCCGCTCAGGTTCTTCCACGACAGGTTCGCGAGCACGCGAACGTCCAGCTGTGGCAACTCGTGTAGCCTCAGACGATCTCGGAGCTCGTCCGCGTGGCGACCGTCGACCACAGCAACGTGGCGGACGCCGACGGCGGCGAGATGCTCGAGCGTCTGCCGGACGCGCGCGACTGCCCGGGTCGAGAGCGTATTACCCGACTCCAGGGCCAACCGCGTCGCCAGCACAACGGCATGCGAGACCATAGGTGACGGGCCGCGATGCAACAACCACACCGCCCGTCCGCGGCGGAGTTGAGCCGCGATAATGTCAGTTTTCCACCAGACTGGTGACCGCGGTTTGACAGGTTGGTCACGTGGAGAGGTCGGACCTGCCACGTCGTGCGCTTGGAGCGGCGTGGTCCCCCGAGTATCGTGGGCGCGTCATCGCATGAAAGCACTGATCCTCGCTGCGGGTGTCGGGTCGCGCTTGGCCCCCCTGACCAACGACCGCCCCAAGGTCCTCGTCGAGGTGGCCGGGCGGTCGTTCCTGTTCCGCCAGCTCGACGCGCTCGCCGAGGTCGGCATCTTGAGCGAGGACGTCGTCGTGGTCGGTGGCTACTGCATCGATACGCTACGGGCCGCCCTCGCCGCCGGCGGCTACCGCTGCACGGTGGTGATGAACGAGCGCTACGCCGAGTGGAACAACTTCTACTCGGTGCTGGTCGCCGAGCCGGCGCTGCGCGGCCACGCGTACGTGCAGCTCGACGGCGACACCGTGCTCGACGACCAGCTGCTGCCCGCCGTGCTCGCCGCTCCGGGCGAGGCGGTGCTCGCGGTCGACTGCCGCGACGAGCTCGACGAGGAGACCATGAAGGTGGAGCTCGGGGGCGATGGCAGAGTCGCGGCGGTGTCGAAGAAGCTGGTGCCCGCGCGGTGCACCGGCGAGTACATCGGCATCACCAAGCTGTCGGCGGACGCGGCGCGCCAGGTGTTCGCGGACCTGACGACGTTCGAGGCGCGCGGCGTCACCCACGAGTACTACGAGCACGCGTTCGATCGACTGACCAAGGGTGCGCTGCCGTTCTCGATCGTCGACGTGCATCACTGCAAGGTGATCGAGATCGACACCGTCGAGGATCTGGCGCGCGCCGAGGTCCTGCTGCGTGGCTAGCGCTTTCGACGCGGTGATCATCGCGTGTGCGCCGAGTGCGCGCGAGCGCGTGCTCGGGCTCTCGCTCGGCGAGCGCGGGCGTCGCGTCGCCGCCAAGGCAGGTGCGCGGCGCGTGGTCGTCGTCGATGGCGCGGCGGCGACCGCCGACCTCGCCGCGTGGGACGCCGCGCGAGGCGAGGCCGCGCTGCTCGTGATCCAGGCGGGCGATCAGGTCGTGCACCTCCCCCTCGTCGAGCCGCTGCTCCGCGCGACCGGCGCCACGCGCATCGCCGTCGGCCCCGAGGGCGGCTACGCCGGGGCGCTGTACGCGGAGGGCACGGCAGCCGCCGAGGCGATCGCGGCGATCGTGCGCGCACCCGAGGCCGCCGACCTCGAGCTCGCCACGCAGTGGGCCGATGCCACGAAGGTCGCGCACGGTGACATCGCGCGGCACGCGGCGACCACGCCCGACGAGCGGCGCGACGCAACCGGGATGCTGCTGCGGCTGATCATCAAGCACGAGGACAGCGCGATCACGAACTACATCTATCGCCCGCTGTCGCGTCCGCTGACCCGGATGCTCGTGTGGACGCCGGTCACGCCGAACCAGGTCTCGATCCTCGTCCTGCTCCTCGGCATGGTCGGCTGCTGGATCGCGGCACACCCCACCCCACGCGCGCTGGTCCTCGGCTGCGGCCTCGTCCTGATCGGCGGCATCATCGACGGCTGCGACGGCGAGATCGCGCGGCTCAAGCTCAACGGCTCCAAGGCCGGTGCCTGGCTCGACACGATCGTCGACGAGATGACGACGCTCGTGCTGATGTTCGCCGTCGGCTACCACACGTATCAGCTGCATCCGCACACGTGGGTCGCGGCGTCGATCGCGATCGGCGTCGGCTCGATGATGATCGCGGTCTACGGCATCTACTTCTTCCTGATCGTCGTCTCCAAGACCGGCAACAGCCAGCACTACCTCGGCGACCTCGAGATCATCGGCGAGGGTGCGAGCTCCGCGCTCCGCCGGCGGGTCAAGCCGCCGAGCAACGCGCCGCGCTGGGTGCGCAAGGCGGGCGAGCTGCTCATGCTCGTCGTGCGGCGCGACTTCGTGAACGTCGCGTCGTTCGCCATCGCATGCTTCAACGGCTACGCGATCATCTACGGCACCATGTGGATCGGCGCGGTGATCACGTGCGCCGTCGTCGCGGGCGAGCACGTCAAGCTGCGCCGCCAGCTGCGCGAGCTCGCGCGCCGCGGTGCGCGCCCTGCCCTTCGAGCGTCGTGATCAGCGGCGGTGGAGCCGGAAGGTCAGCCACCGCACGATGTAATCGAGGTCGCTCTGCGCGAGCACGCGGGTGGCGCGCGCGATCGGGATGTACACGAGACCGTAGACGAGCACGGCGAGCAGCAGGCGCGCCGCCGCGGGGAGTGGCAGCGCTTGCTTCGCGAGCCACACGCCGATGCCGACGCCGCCCGCGGTCGCGAGGCCGCGCGCGAGGGTGGCCCACGGCAGCGCG
>Ga0247829_10000087_pt1 | contig 24997 bp, 19 predicted proteins | sample 12C_Control_Day4_FD_207765 | JGI IMG/M metagenome (GOLD analysis project Ga0247829, IMG submission 207765) | Soil microbial communities from agricultural site in Penn Yan, New York, United States - 12C_Control_Day4 | ecosystem: Environmental > Terrestrial > Soil > Agricultural land | place... | reverse complement strand
AGTCCGAAAAGGCGACCAGGCTCGGGCCCTCTGGCTCTCCACCATTGCCTTCACCGTCTGCTTTGCCGTGTGGACGATTTTTTCCATCATCGGCATTCAGATCAAGAAGGACTTAGGGCTCAACGACACCCAGTTCGGGCTGCTGGTCGGCACGCCCATTCTGACCGGCTCGCTGATCCGCCTGATGCTCGGCATCTGGACCGACCAGTACGGCGGACGCATCGTCTATGTGGCGGTGATGCTGTCTGCGGCGGTCGCAACCTGGCTTCTCACCTTCGCCTACGACTATCCGACCTTCCTGCTCGCCGCGCTCGGCGTCGGCATTGCCGGCGGCTCGTTCGCGGTCGGCATCGCCTATGTCTCCAAGTGGTACCCGAAGGAGCAACAGGGCACCGCGCTCGGCATCTTCGGGGCCGGCAACGTCGGCGCCGCCGTCACCAAGTTCGTCGCCCCCTTCATCATGGTCGCCTACGGTTGGAAGACGGTCGCCAACGTGTGGGCGATCGCGATCGCCGTGATGGCTGTCGTCTTCTGGCTCGCGACCAAGGATGACCCGCAGCTCGAGGCGCGGCGCCGCAGCGGCGCCAAGCCGGACTCCCTCGCGAGCATGCTGGAGCCGCTCAAGAACATCCAGGTCTGGCGCTTCTCGCTCTACTACTTCTTCGTGTTCGGGGCGTTCGTGGCGCTGGCGCTCTGGCTGCCGCGCTACCTGATCGGCGTCTACGGCCTCGACATCACCACGGCCGGCATGATCGGCGCCGCCTACTCCGTGCCGGCGAGCCTGTTCCGAATCTACGGCGGCGTACTCTCCGACAAGTACGGTGCGCGCCGCGTCATGTATTGGACGTTCGGCGTCTCGGTGGCGGCTTGCTTCATCCTCTCCTACCCGCCGACCGAATACATCGTGCAGGGCATCCGCGGGCCGATGACGTTCAGGCTCGAGACCGGGCTCCTCGCCTTCACAGTGATCGTGTTCGTGCTCGGCTTCTTCATGAGTCTCGGCAAGGCCGCAGTCTACAAGCACATCCCCGTCTACTACCCCAACCACGTGGGCTCCGTCGGCGGCGTGGTCGGGCTGGTGGGAGGCCTCGGCGGTTTCGTGCTGCCGATCCTGTTCGGCGTGCTCAATGATCTGACCGGCGTGTGGCAGAGCTGCTTCATGGCGCTGTTCGCCATCTCGGCGGTGGCGCTCGTGTGGATGCACCTCGCCATCCGCGCCATGGAGAAGGGCGTTTACGGCGAGCAGCTCAAGAAGCTGCCCGAGCTCCCGGAGATGCAGGAAATCCACGAGGCAAAGCACGTCGGCGTGCTCGGCCCGCATCTCATCGAGGACTGGCGACCCGAGGACAAGGAGTTCTGGGACGCCACCGGGCGCAAGATAGCTCGGCGCAATCTGCTGATCTCGATTCCCGCGCTGCTGCTGTCGTTCGCGGTGTGGATGGTGTGGTCCGTGGTGGTGGCCAAGCTGCCCTCCATCGGCTTCACCTATACGACTGATCAGCTGTTCTGGCTTGCCGCGCTGCCGGGCCTTTCCGGTGCGACGTTGCGCATCTTCTATTCCTTCATGGTGCCGATCTTCGGCGGCCGCCTGTGGACCACGCTCACCACCTGGTCGCTGATCATCCCGGCGCTGGGTATCGGCATGGCGGTGCAGAACCCGGACACCCCCTATTGGCTGTTCCTGGGGCTGGCCCTGCTGTGCGGGTTCGGCGGCGGCAACTTCGCCTCGTCGATGTCGAACATCTCGTTCTTCTTCCCGAAGGCGGAGAAGGGCAACGCGTTGGCGCTCAATGCCGGCCTCGGCAACCTGGGGGTGAGCGTCGTGCAGTTCGTGGTGCCGCTCGTCATCACGGCGGGCGTGTTCGGCTGGCTCGGCGGCGAGCCGGTGATGGTCAAGGAAGCCGGCAGAAGCGTGCCGATGTGGCTGCAGAATGCCGGCTATGTCTGGGTACCGTTCATCGTTGCCAGTGCCTTTGCGGCCTGGTTCGGAATGCACGACATCGCTTCGGCCAGGGCCTCGTTCGCCGAGCAGTCGGTGATCTTCCAGCGCAAGCACAACTGGATCATGTGCTGGCTCTACACCGGCACGTTCGGCTCCTTCATCGGTTATTCGGCTGGCTTCCCGCTGCTCGCCAAGACGCAGTTCCCGGAGGTGAATGCGCTGACGTATGCGTTCCTCGGCCCGCTCGTTGGCGCCTTATCGCGCTCGCTGACGGGCTGGGTGTCGGACAAGTGGGGCGGCGGTCGCGTCACCTTCTGGGTGTTCGTCGGCATGACCATCGGCGTCGCCGGCGTCCTCTACTTCCTCGGCATCAAGAGCTGGGCCGGCTTCTTCGCCATGTTCCTGTTCCTGTTCTTCGTCAGCGGCGTCGGCAATGCGTCCACCTTCCAGATGATCCCGGCGATCATGCGCAATGAGATGGATCGGCTGATGCCGGCGGCCGACGTCGCCGCGCGCATCCGCCAGTCCGACAAGGAGAGCGCGGCCATCATCGGCTTTACCTCGGCGATTGCCGCCTACGGTGCCTTCTTCATCCCCAAGAGCTACGGCACCTCGATCAGCCTGACCGGCGGGCCGCAGGCGGCGCTGTGGGGCTTCCTGGTGTTCTATCTCTCCTGCATTGCCATCACCTGGTGGTTCTACACGCGGCGCGGCGGACTGCTGCGCGACATCGAGCGGGGCGGGCCGTCGCCGTCAGCCCGCACGCCCACCGCCCAACCAGCCGAATGACTGGGGACACGACATGAGCCACTTCCTCGACCGCCTGACCTTCTTCAAGCGCATCGAAGGCGACTTCGCCGACGGCCACGGCATCACCACCAACGAGGACCGGCGCTGGGAGGACGGCTATCGCAAGCGCTGGCAGCACGACAAGATCGTGCGCTCCACGCATGGGGCCAACTGCACGGGCTCGTGCTCGTGGAAGATCTACGTCAAGGGCGGCATCGTCACCTGGGAGACGCAGCAGACCGACTACCCGCGCACGCGCCCCGACCTGCCCAACCACGAGCCTCGCGGCTGCTCGCGCGGGGCGAGCTACAGCTGGTACCTCTACTCCGGCAACCGCGTGAAATATCCGCTGGTGCGCTCGCGGCTTTTGAAGCTGTGGCGGCAGGCACGCGCAGACAAGAAGCCCGTGGCGGCGTGGGCATCTATCGTCGAGGACTCGGCAAAGCGCGCGGCGTACACCAGGAAGCGCGGCCTCGGCGGCTTCGTGCGCGCGACCTGGGACGAGGTCACCGAGATCATCGCCGCGGCCAATGCCTACACGGCCAGGACTTTTGGCCCGGACCGGGTCATCGGCTTCTCGCCGATCCCGGCCATGTCGATGGTGAGCTATGCCGCGGGCTCACGCTATCTGTCGCTGCTGGGCGGCGTGTGCATGTCGTTCTACGACTGGTACTGCGACCTGCCGCCGGCGTCCCCACAGACCTGGGGCGAGCAGACCGACGTGCCGGAGTCGGCCGATTGGTACAACTCGGGCTTCCTCATTCTGTGGGGCTCGAACGTGCCGCAGACGCGCACGCCGGACGCCCACTTCTATACCGAGGTCCGCTACAAGGGCGCCAAGAGCGTCGTCATCTGCCCCGACTATTCGGAGGCCTCCAAGTTCGCTGACCTGTGGATCTCGGTGAAGCAGGGCACCGACGCGGCACTCGCTATGGCCATGGGCCACGTCATCCTGCGCGAGTTCTATCTCGACCGTCAGGCGGAATACTTCGAGGACTACGTCCGGCAATACACGGACATGCCGATGCTGGTGCGCCTCGTGAAGCAGGGCGACGCACTGGTGCCGGAACGGCTGCTGCGCGCCTCCGACTTCCCCGGCAATCTGGGCGAGACCAACAATCCCGAGTGGAAGACCGTCGCCTACGACGAGACTTCCGAGAGCATCGTCGTGCCGCGCGGCTCCGTCGGCTTCCGCTGGGGCGAGAAGGGCAAGTGGAACCTCGAGGAGAGAGAGACCGAGGGTCGAGAGACCAACCTGCAATTGAGCTTTGCCAGTGACCAGGACGAGCTCGCCGCCGTCGCCTTCCCCTACTTAGGCAATCGCGAGCACGACCACTTCGCCGGTACGGATCATCCAAGCGTGCTGGTGCGCAAGGTGCCGGCCAAGCGCGTCCAACTCAAGGACGGCGAGGCGCTGGTCGCCTCCGTATTCGACCTGTTCGTCGCCAACTACGGACTCGACCGCGGCTTTGGCGGCGAGCACGTCGCCAAGTCCTACGACGACAACGTGCCCTACACGCCGGCCTGGGCCGAGAGGATCAGCGGCGTGCCGCGCGACCAGATCATCCAGGTGGCGCGCGAGTTCGCCCGCAACGCGGAGAAGACGGGCGGCCGCTCGATGGTGATCATCGGCGCGGCCATGAACCACTGGTTCCACTGCGACATGAACTACCGCGGCGTCATCAACATGCTGGTGATGTGCGGCTGCGTCGGCCAGTCGGGCGGCGGCTGGTCGCACTACGTCGGCCAGGAGAAGCTGCGCCCGCAATCGGGCTGGCTGCCGCTGGCGTTCGGGCTCGATTGGAGCCGCCCACCGCGGCAGCAGAACTCCACCTCGTTCTTCTACGCCCACACCGACCAGTGGCGCTACGAAACGCTCGATGTGAGCGAGATCGTCTCGCCGACGGCGCCGGGAGGGCCCTGGGACGGCGCACTCATCGACTACAACGTACGCGCGGAACGCATGGGCTGGCTGCCGTCCGCGCCGCAGCTCGAGACCAATCCGCTGGAGGTGGCAAAGCAGGTTGCCGCGTCAGGCAAGGAAGCGAAGGACTTTGTCGCCGGTGCCCTCAAATCGGGTGAGCTGAAGCTGTCCTGCCATGACCCCGACAATCCCAGGAACTGGCCGCGCAACATGTTCGTGTGGCGCTCCAACCTGCTGGGGTCCTCAGGCAAGGGGCACGAGTACTTTCTCAAGCACCTGCTCGGCACCTCGCATGGCGTGATGGGCAAGCAGCTGGGCGAGATGGGTGCGCAGAAGCCGAGCGATGTCGTCTGGCACGACGAGGCGCCGGAGGGAAAGCTCGACCTGCTGGTGACGCTCGACTTCCGCATGTCGACGACGTGCGTCTACTCCGACATCGTGCTGCCGACGGCCACCTGGTACGAGAAGAACGACCTCAACACCTCCGACATGCACCCGTTCATCCACCCGCTGACGGGCGCGGTCGACCCGGTATGGGAGGCGCGCAGCGACTGGGAGATTTACAAGGCGATCGCCAAGAAGTTCTCCGAGGTCGCCCCAGAGGTGCTGGGCGTCGAGAAGGACGTCGTGCTCACACCTATCCTGCACGACACGCCGGCCGAGATCGCCCAGGCGCTCGACGTCAAGGACTGGAAGCGCGGCGAGTGCGAGCCAGTGCCGGGCAAGACCATGCCGACGGTCGCCGTGGTCGAGCGCGACTATCCCAACCTCTACAAGCGCTTCACGTCGCTTGGGCCACTCATGTCGAAGCTTGGCAACGGCGGCAAGGGCATGGCCTGGAATACGCAAGCCGAGGTCGACTTCCTGAAGCGCCTCAACGGCGTCGTCACCGAGGATGGCCCCACCAAGGGCCTGCCCAAGATCGACAGCGACATCGATGCGGCCGAGGTGATCCTCACGCTCGCTCCCGAGACCAACGGGGAGGTAGCGGTCAAGGCCTGGAAGTCGCTGGGTGGCTTCACGGGGCGCGAGCACACCCACCTCGCCGTATCCAAGGAGGACGAGAAGATCCGCTTCCGTGACGTGGTCGCGCAGCCGCGCAAGATCATCTCCTCGCCGGTCTGGTCGGGGCTCGAGAGCGAGAAGGTCTGCTACAACGCCGGCTACACCAACGTCCACGAGTTGATCCCCTGGCGCACGCTCACCGGCCGCCAGCAGCTCTACCAGGACCATCTGTGGATGCGCGCCTTCGGGGAGGCGCTGTGCGTCTACCGGCCGCCAATCGACACGCGCTCGGTCAAGCCGGTGATCGACAGGAAGCCCAACGGCGAGAAGCAGATCGTCCTGAACTTCATCACCCCGCACCAGAAGTGGGGCATCCACTCCACCTACACCGACAACCTGCTGATGCTGACGCTCAGCCGCGGCGGACCGATCGTGTGGATCAGCGAGAAGGATGCGGCCAAGGCCGGCATCGTCGATAACGACTGGATCGAGGCCTACAACTCCAACGGTGCGCTGGTGGCCCGCGCCGTCGTCTCGCAGCGCGTGAAGCAAGGCATGTGCCTCATGTATCACGCGCAGGAGAAGATCGTGAATGTGCCGGGCTCGGAGATGACGGGCCAGCGCGGCGGCATCCACAACTCGGTGACGCGCACCGTGGTGAAGCCCACGCACATGATCGGCGGCTACGCCCAGCAGTCCTACGGCTTCAACTACTACGGCACCATCGGCACCAACCGCGACGAGTTCGTGATCGTGCGCAAGATGGCCAAGGTCGACTGGCTCGACCAGCCTACGCACGCGGGTGCGGACGCGGGGAGGTGAGAATGGGCCAGGCTCTCAACGCAGGTGCTGGGCGTAGTTCATGCTCTGGTGCAAGACGCGGACGATCTGAATGCCGCGGTCCATCTCTCGGTAGAATATCATGTGAGATCCGGAGCGATACTGGTGATAGCTCCTGCCTCTTACCGACAGGGAGCGCCCCCGGGATGGATCGAGCGCCACGCGCTCTATCTCTCGCAACGCCCCAAGATATCTGTTGGCCTGCTCCCTTCCCCAGCGCTCGGCGCTGTAGTCCCAGATCTCGTCGAGATCGGACTCGGCACGGCGCGAGAGAACATACCCCGTCACGCCTTTTCCGCGCTCTCGCGCTCGCGAACCTCGGTGTTCTTGCGCGCAAGAAACTCATCGAAGTCGAAGTGTTCGCTCAAGCCGCTGTCCTCTCCTTCCTGCAACGCGGCGGCCAGCGCTTCGGCATGAGATTCACTCTCTTCGAGAAGCCGCAGCCCTGCCTGCACCACGGCGCTGGGCGAGCTGAAACGGCCCTTGGCAATTTGGTCCTCGATGAAAGCCAGAAAGTAGTTCTCGAGGCGCAGGGTGGTCTCTTTCGGCATGGTTCTCACTCCTTGACTCACAACTTTACCAGACGCCTGCGCCAGCCAGCAACCAATCACGATTTCGACCTTCACGAGGTATTCCAATGAAAATTCGCGCGCAGATCGCGATGGTGCTGAACCTCGACAAGTGCATCGGGTGCCATACCTGCTCCGTCACCTGCAAGAACGTGTGGACCAACCACGAGGGCATGGAATACGCCTGGTTCAACAACGTCGAGACCAAGCCCGGCATCGGCTATCCCAAGGACTGGGAAAACCAGGAGCGCTGGAACGGCGGCTGGCGGCGCAAGAAGAACGGCAGGATCGAGCCCAAGATCGGCGGCAAGTGGCGTGTGCTGGCCAAGATCTTCGCCAACCCCGATCTGCCCGAGATCGACGACTACTACGAGCCCTTCACCTTCGACTATGAGCACCTGCAGCGGGCGCCCGAGATGCAGGCATCTCCGACCGCGCGGCCGCGCTCGCTCATCACCGGCGAGCGCATGGAGAAGATCGAGTGGGGGCCGAACTGGGAGGAGATCCTGGGCGGCGAGTTCTCCAAGCGCTCGGCTGACTACAACTTCGAGGGCGTGCAGAAGGAGATCTACGGCCAGTTCGAGAACACCTTCATGATGTACCTGCCGCGCCTTTGCGAGCACTGCCTCAACCCGGCGTGCGTGGCGGCCTGCCCCTCCGGTGCCATCTACAAGCGCGAGGAGGATGGGATCGTCCTCATCGATCAGGACAAGTGCCGCGGCTGGCGCATGTGCGTGTCGGGCTGCCCCTACAAGAAGATCTACTACAACTGGTCAAGCGGCAAATCCGAGAAGTGCATCTTCTGCTACCCGCGCATCGAGGCGGGGCAACCCACGGTGTGCTCCGAGACCTGCGTGGGGCGCATCCGCTATCTCGGCGTCGTGCTCTATGACGCGGACGGCATCGAGAAGGCGGCGAGCGTCAAGAACGAGCAGGACCTCTACGAGGCGCAGCTTTCCATCTTCCTGGACCCGAACGACCCAGAGGTGATCGCCCAGGCGCGTGCCGACGGCGTGCCGGACGCCTGGCTGGAAGGGGCCAAGAAGTCGCCGGTGTGGAAGATGGCGATGGAGTGGAAGGTCGCGTTCCCGCTGCATCCCGAATATCGCACGCTGCCGATGGTGTGGTACGTGCCGCCGCTCTCGCCGATCCAATCGGCGGCCGAGGCCGGCAAGATGGGCAGCGACGGCGCCATGCCCGACGTGCGCAGCTTGCGCATTCCGCTCAGGTACCTCGCCAACCTCCTCACTGCCGGTGACGAGGAGCCTGTGGCCCGCGGGCTGGAACGGATGCTCGCCATGCGCGCGTACATGCGGGCCAAGACCATCGACGGCGTCATCGACGAGGGGATCGCCGGAAAGGTCGGCCTCTCCGGCCAGCAGATCGAGGACATGTACCAGATCATGGCGATCGCCAACTACGAGGATCGATTCGTCATTCCGACCGCGCACCGAGAACTGGGCGAGGACGCTTACGACATCAGAGGCTCCTGCGGCTTCTCGTTCGGTAACGGCTGCTCGGACGGCCGTACCGAGACCGGCCTGTTCGGTGCGCCGCGCAAGAAGGCTCGCACCCCCACGGAGTTCATCTCATGAGACGGACGCTCAAAGTCCTCTCCGCGCTGCTTTCCTACCCGAGCGCGGAGCTGCAGGCGGCAGCGCCGGAAATGCGCGCGGCGATCAACGCGGAGAGGGCCCTGCCGCAGAGGAACCGCGACCGCCTCGGGCGGCTCCTGGATGAGATCGCCACCGGCGATCTCTACGATCTGCAGGAGCGCTACGTGCTGCTCTTCGACCGCACGCGCTCGCTGTCGCTGCATCTTTTCGAGCATGTGCACGGTGAGAGCCGCGACCGCGGCCAGGCCATGGTGGACCTCAAGGCGCTCTACGAGCGGCATGGCCTTTCCATGCGCACCACCGACCTGCCGGACCACCTGCCGCTGTTCCTGGAGTTCCTCTCCGAGATCCCCGAGGCCGAGGCCCGCGAGCTGATCGAGGAGACATCGCACGTGCTGGAGGCCGTCCGGCTGCGCCTCAAGAAGCGCAAGGTGCCCTATTCGTACGTATTCTCCTGCGTGCAAGTGCTGGCGCACGCCAAGCCTCAGACCGAGGTCCTCGCGGCGCTGATGCGGGAAGCGGACGAGGACCCCAACGATCTCGCGGCGCTCGATGCGGCCTGGGAGGAGGAAGAGGTCATCTTCGGCCCCGGCGCTGCGGCGGCCGCGCAATGCGGTAAGGATGGCATCGCGGCCAAGGTGCGCGCCGCGCGTCGCCCCGCGCCCGGGATGCCGGTGGTGGAGCCCAAGCGCCCCGTCGTCACCTATCGCCAGACCAACCGCGCCTGAGGAGGCTCCCGTGCGCGACACCATCAATCACATCGTGTTCGGCTGGTATCCCTACCTGTGCCTGACCGTGTTCCTGCTCGGCAGTCTGTTGCGCTTCGATCGCGAGCAGTACACGTGGAAGACGGGATCGAGCCAGCTCCTGCGGCGGCGCCAGCTGATGTGGGGGTCGAACCTTTTCCACGTCGGCATCCTCGTGATCTTCTTCGGTCATTTCGTGGGGCTGCTGACGCCGATCTGGGTGTTCGATGTCGTCGGCATCAGCCACGGCTTCAAGCAGGTGATGGCCATCGTCGTTGGCGGCATTGCCGGCGTATTCTGCCTGATCGGTATCGCTTTGCTGACGCATCGCCGCTTGTTCGATCGCCGCATCCGCGCCACCTCGTCCTTTGGCGACATCGCGATCCTGCTCCTGCTGTTCGCCCAGCTCCTGCTCGGGCTGGCAACGATCCCGGTGTCCATGGGCCATCTCGACGGCCACGAGATGGTGAAGTTCATGGATTGGGCGCAAGGCATCCTGGTGCTGAGGGCTGACGCCTGGACGTTGGTGGCGGACGCGCACCCGATCTTCAAGGCGCACCTCTTTCTCGGCATGACCATCTTCCTGGTGTTCCCCTTCACGCGGCTGGTGCACGTGTGGAGCGCACCGATCTGGTATCTGGGGCGGCGTGGCTACCAGGTCGTGCGCTCGAGCGGCCGGCAGCACGCCGGCGCCGCGCCTCGCCGCACCATCCAGCCGGCGGAGTGACGAGAATGGGCTGCTCGCTCAAGAACGTCCTGGCGCACGGCGACCGCGCGGTCGTCTCCGTCAACGGCATCGTCATTCCGCACGATGCCATCTCGCGGGAGGCGCAGAACCATCCGGCGCGGACGCCGATCGCGGCCTGGACCGAAGCGACGCGCGCACTCGCGGTGCGGGAGCTTCTGCTGCAGGAGGCAAGGTCCCGCGGCATCGCGGCCAATCCCCTCACCGACGAGGACGGCAGGCGCGAGACCGACGAGGAAGCCCTGATCCGCAGCTTGATCGAGACCTGCGTGCGGACCCCGTCGCCGGACGAGGATGCCTGCCGTCGCTACTACGCGCAGAACGCCGCACGCTTTTGCTCGCCGGACATCTTCGAGTGCTCGCATATCCTGATCGCAGGCCGGCGCGATCAGGCCGCGGCCTTCGAGGCGGCACGCGAGCGTGCCGAAGCCATCCGCGCCCGGTTGTGCGACGCCCCAAACGTGTTCGCGGAGCTGGCCGGCGCGCATTCCGACTGCCCGTCGCGAGCGACAGGGGGCAATCTCGGGCAACTGACGTCGGGCATGACGACGCCCGAGTTCGAACGCGCGCTTCTCGGCTTGGAAGTGGGCGAGATCAGTCGGGTCGTCGAGACGCGATACGGCTTCCACATCATCCATCTGGCGCGGCGAATTGCCGGCGACCTGCTGCCGTTCTCGGCTGTGCGGACGAAGATCGAGAGCTATCTTGCCGCGCGCTCGCGCCGGGTGGCGGTCGCGCAGTTCATCGCGCTGCTTGCGGCGCGGGCAGAGCTTGCAGGTGTGGAGCTGCCCGCGCCGGGCGACCTCAGGGTGCATTGAGGCGGAGAGCGGCGATGGCCACCACAGCCGAACGCATCCGCACGTATCGCGGCCCCGCCATTCTGAGCTACGGCTTCAGGCCGTTCTTCCTGCTCGGCGCCATATGGGCGGCGCTGGTCGTCGTCATCTGGCTGCCGCTGCTTGCGGGGTCGCTCAGCCTGCCGACGGCATTCTCCCCAATCGAGTGGCACGTGCACGAGCTGGTGTATGGCTACGTGCCCGCCGTCATGGCCGGCTTCCTGCTGACGGCGGTGCCCAACTGGACCGGGCGCCTGCCGGTGACCGGCATCCCGCTCCTGCTGCTCGTGACGCTCTGGGCCGCCGGTCGCCTGGCGATCCTTTTCTCAGGCCGCATCGGCATGGCGACCGCGGCGGTGGTCGACCTGCTCTTTCTCGCCACGCTTGTGATCGTCATCGCGCGCGAGATCGTGGCTGGGCAAAATCTGCACAACCTCAAGGTGTTGGTTCTCGTCGGCCTGCTGCTCGGGGGCAATGCCCTCTTTCACGCCGAAGCCATTCTCATGCACGGTGCCGGCGGCTACGGCGCGCGCATCGGTATCGGTGCCGCCGTGCTGCTGATCACTTTGATAGGCGGCCGCATCGTGCCGAGCTTCACGCGCAATTGGCTCGTGCGCGAGCGGCCGGGGCGCTTGCCGACGCCCTTCGACCGTTTCGATGCTCTCGCAATCGCGGCCGGCGCCCTGGCGATCGCCTGTTGGGTCGGCTTTCCGCTAGCGATGCCGACCGCGGTGCTGGCCGCAGCGGCAGGCCTGCTGCACGCGATGCGCCTCGGGCGATGGGCGGGATACCGCACGGTCGGCGAGCCATTGGTTCTCGTGCTGCACGTGGCTTATGCGTTCGTGCCCGTCGGCTTTCTGCTGCTGGCCTTGGCAATTGTCGCGCCGGGACTGGTCGTCGCGACGGGTGCGCTGCACGCATGGACAGTTGGTGCCATAGGCACGATGACGCTCGCAGTCATGACGCGGGCGACCCTCGGCCACACGGGACAGGCGCTGGTCGCTTCGCCATCGACCCAGCTCATCTACGCAGCGATCGTGGTCGCTGCGCTGGCCCGGCTGTGCAGCGCCCTCAGCATCTGGCCCGAAGGAGCCCTGATGGTTTCCATGGTCGCCTGGGTGATGGCGTTCGGTGGCTTCGCGGTGACCTTCGGCCCGTTGCTGCTCAGGCCGCGCGCGGCCGCGTGAGCCCGCAATGCCGGACGGCGCCTTCGAGATCTACCTTGCGTGGTCGGACAAGTGCGTGCGGGTGGAGCCCCGACACGACTGCGCTCGCCGCATTGCTGGCGGCCGGCGTTGCCGTCGAGACCGGCTGCCAGACAGGGGGCTGCGGATCGTGCGTGCTGGCCTTCGTCGAAGGCGACCTGATCCACAAGGATACATGTCTGTCCGCGGCGGAACGCGCGCGCTATTTCTGCCCGTGCGTCTCGCGAGCTGAAACTCGGATCGTCCTGGCGTTGTGATCGGCATATCGGGGCGCCGAGGAGCTGGACGTCAATCTGCCGCCATCAAGCTCTGCCAGCACGCCGGCATCGAGCACGATTGCGCGAGTCCACGCCAAGCAGCGGTTTGCGTTCAATTGCTGTCACAGTCGGCGGCTACTGAATGGCGCAGACCATCGCTTCCTGGTCTTGGAACCGAAAGGCTTTGAACCGAAAGGCTTTCGCAATGCGCCGTGCACTTCATCGCCGCAAGTTTCGGACGTCCCGGCAGTCCCCGTCACGGGGCCCCGTTGGGTCGAGCGCGCCGGAGCTTCGGCGCGACCGCCCCGAGCAGCCCGCGAGCGCAAGGCGCATCCAACGGTCGATCTTGCACAGCCTGCCGCGCGACGACAGGCTGCGGCTCGAATACATCCGCAGGCGCTGGCAGGGCGGCCAAGCCTAGGCGAGATGGTTGCGGGCGCGGTGCGGCTCATCGGCCGCGGCGGGCCGCCGGTGGGGATCAGACGTGGGTGGAGAGGTGCTCGAGCGCGACCGCGGCGGCAATCGCCAGCGACACTCCGACAACCGACAGGCTGCCGACCACGGAGACGAGCCAGACAACCTCGCGCACTTCGCTGGACAGTTTCTGCAACATTGGATCCCAGTCCCTCAGCTCGTGACGCGGCAATGACTTACCGCGGAATGTTCAACGCCCATCTGGGGTGGGAGGTACAAGCTTTCAGGGGACTTCGCGAAACTGTGATCAAACGTGAGCTGCGCCGCGACCTTCCTGCCGCACGATTGGGCGGCTAACAGCGCTGCCCATCGACGAGGCAGCACATGTTATCTTCTCCAGGTGGTGCCTCGGACGGGAGGCAAACTGGATTGATGGTTCGAGCCTCGTGACCAGACAGCACAAAGTCGCCGCAATCGTGCTCGCCGCCGGGCGCTCGACCCGCATGGGCGCGGCGAACAAGCTGCTGGCCGAGCTTGGCGGGACGGCCGTCGTGCGGCGGGTGGCGGAGGCTGCGCTGGCGAGCCAGGCACGCCCGGTGCTGGTGGTGACGGGGCATCAGGCGGAGGCTGTGCGGTCTGCGCTTGCCGGCCTCGATGTGACATTCGTGGCGAACCCGGACTTCGCCCAGGGGCTCAGCACCTCGCTCAAGGCCGGCCTGCGGGCGCTGTCGGGCGAGGCCGACGGGGCGCTGATCCTGCTGGGGGACATGCCGCGCATTGCGGCGGGCGACCTGGATCGACTGATCGCGCTGTTTGCCGCCGAGGGCGGCGAGGCCATCATCGCCCCCCTGCACGAGGGCAAGCGCGGCAACCCCGTGGTATGGCCACGCGCCTATTTCGCGGAGATGCTGGAACTCGAGGGCGACGCCGGTGCGGGCCGGCTGCTCGCCGCCCACGCCGATAGGGTGCGCGGCATCGATCTCGGCACCGACGCCATCCACGCCGACGTCGACACGCCGGAGGCGCTGGCGGAGCTGCGCTCCCTCTCCCCGCTTGCGGGGAGTGGGTCGGGGTGAGGGGCAGCCCGATACGCCGGAGCAAGCTTCTGCCCCTCACCCTAACCCTCTCCCCATGAAGAATGGGGAGAGGGGATGAGTGTGAGCTACTTCTTGTTCAGCCGTGCGATCAGGCTGGACGTGTCCCAGCGGCCGCCGCCCATCTTCTGCACGTCCGCGTAGAATGTATCGATGAGGCTGGCGACCTGCATGTTGGCGCCGTTGCGCTTGGCCTCGTCCATGATGATGCCGAGGTCCTTGCGCATCCAGTCGACGGCGAAGCCGTAGTCGAACTTGCCCTCGTTCATGGTCTTCCAGCGGTTGTCCATCTGCCAGGACTGGGCCGCGCCCTTGGAGATGGTCTCCATCACCTTGGGGATGTCGAGGCCGGCCTTCTGGGCGAAGGCGAGACCCTCCGACACGCCTTGCACGGTGATGGCGACGATCGCCTGGTTGACCATCTTGGTCAGCTGGCCGGCGCCCGAGGGGCCGATCAGCGTGGCCATGCGGGCGAAGTTGTCGATCACGGGCTTGGCCTTGTCGTAGGGCGCCTGGTCGCCGCCGATCATGACGGTGAGCGCGCCGTTGACGGCTCCGGCCTGGCCGCCGGACACGGGTGCATCGAGGAAGTCGAAGCCCTTGGCCTTGGCGGCCGCATAGAGCTCGCGGGCGATGTTGGCGGACGCGGTGGTGTTGTCGACGAACACCGCGCCCTTCCTGACGGACTGGAAGGCGCCCTTGGACCCGATCGTGACATCGCGCACGTCGTTGTCGTTGCCGACACAGCAGAACACGAAGTCCTGGTCCTTGGCGGCGTCCGCCGGCGTCGGCGCGGTCTTGCCGGTGCCGTACTCCTTGACCCAGGCCTCGGCCTTGGCGCCGTTGCGGTTGTAGACCGTGAGGTCGTGGCCGCCCTTCTTGGCGAGATGCCCCGCCATCGGATAGCCCATTACGCCGAGCCCGATCCACGCAACCTTCGCCATGTCGTCTCCTCCTCAAGGGAATTTTTCGTGGAGGGACTAATAGCGAAACGGAGCGCGGTTGTCAGGTGTCCGTGGCCGAGCTGAGTGGTCGGGGCGATCGCCCCTGCAGGCGGGAGCTATCCCACGCGGAAGGTAACGGGGGCCCTCTCGCTCTTCTGCGCCGTCGAGGGCACGCCGATGATGGCGGCGCCAATGAGTGCCGCAGCCGCAACGATCGCGAGTAGAGCTGTCTTGAAAGTCACTGCGAGTCTCCCTGCAAAAGCTCCGTGCAACTCGCGTGCCGGCAGCCCGATCCTTCTACCGGGATACCTCGCCTCTATTGAGCCCTCCCTGAATGCCGCGTTTATCGCGCGTTCAGGCACAGCTGGGGTATCAGGGCGTTAGCTGCAAGGGGGGGCGGCCTGTGTGCACCATGCCTTGCGGCGAAACCGGAGCGAAATGCGCGGCCAGAATGGCCACGACAGGCAGGGGCGGCTTCGCCTAGATTGGCGCCGCTTGCCCGAGAACAAGTCATGGCCTCACGCAAAGTCAGCACCCAACTGGCGTCCGCGCCGGACGCTTCCGTCACGCTCGACGACGTCGAGGCGGCGCGCGGCCGCCTGTCGGGCGCCCTGGTCGATACCGACTGCGACTGGAGCCGCACGCTTTCGGGCATCGCCGGTTGCAAGCTGTGGCTCAAGTTCGAGAACCAGCAGTTCACGGCCTCCTTCAAGGAGCGCGGGGCGCTCAACCGGCTGCTGCTGCTCTCGCCCAAGGAGAAGAAGCAGGGCGTCATTGCCATGTCGGCCGGCAATCACGCGCAGGGCGTGGCCTACCACGCCAACCGCCTCGCGATCCCCTCCACCATCGTCATGCCCACCAACACGCCGACGGTGAAGGTCGTCAACACGCGCCGGCACGGCGCCGAGGTGATCCTGACGGGGGAGACGGTGGAGGAGGCTGCGGCCTTCGCCAAGGCGCACGGGCGCAAGAAGGGTCTCACCTTCATCCACCCTTACGACGACCCGCTGGTGATCGCGGGGCAGGGCACGCTGGCGCTCGAGATGCTGGGCACGGCGCCCGAGCTCGACACGCTGGTCGTCCCGATCGGTGGCGGCGGCCTGATCTCGGGAATGGCAATTGCGGCCAAGGCGCTCAAGCCCGGCATCCGCCTGGTCGGGGTGCAGGCCCAGCTCTACCCTTCCATGTACAACGCCATCAAGGGCACCGAGCTCCCCATGCGCGGCGATACCCTGGCCGAGGGCATCGCCGTGAAGGCGCCGGGCAGCATCACGCGCAAGATCGTGCGCGAGCTGGTTGATGATATCCTGCTGGTATCGGAGCAGGAGATCGAGCACGCCGTGAGCCTGCTCATCAACATAGAGAAAACGGTGGTGGAGGGCGCGGGCGCGGCGGGCCTGGCGGCTGTGCTGAAGGAGCCCAACCGCTTCAAGGACAGCGTCGTCGGGCTGGTGCTGTGCGGCGGCAACATCGACACGCGGCTGCTCGCCAGCGTGCTCACGCGCGAGCTTGCCCGCGAGGGCCGGCTCACTCAGCTCAGCATCGATCTCGTCGATCGTCCCGGCACGCTGGGGCGGGTCGCCAACCTGCTGGGCGAGGCGGGGGCCAACATCGTCGAGGTGACGCACCAGCGCACCTTCTCCGACCTCCCCGCCAAGGCCGCGCTGCTCGAGGTGGTGATCGAGACGCGCGACCGGCAGCACCTGGAGGAGACGGTGGAGCGGCTGCGGGCTGCCGGCTTCGAGGTCGACGTGCAGAGCAATCCTGGAGGAACTTACTGATGGAAGGTGCGCGCATGCTGCCGCGCCAGGCGGCATCGACGATCGAGATGCTGCGCCAGCTCGAGCGCAAGGTGCTCTGGCTGTCGAGCTACATGATCCATCACGCCAACCACGAGGTGGACCGCGGCGACGGGCTGAAGGTGGGCGGGCACCAGGCCTCCTCCGCCTCGCTCGTGACGCTGATGACGGCGCTCTATTTCCACATCCTGCGGCCCGAGGATCGCGTGGCGGTCAAGCCGCATGCGAGCCCGGTGTTCCACGCCATCCAGTACCTGCTCGGCAACCAGACGCTCGACAAGCTGCAGAACTTCCGCGCCTTCGGCGGCGCCCAGTCCTATCCCTCGCGCACCAAGGACACCGCCGACGTCGACTTCTCGACCGGCTCGGTCGGCCTCGGCATCGCCGAGACGGGCTTCATGAGCCTGGTACAGGACTACGTGCACGCCAAGGGCTGGAGCCCCAACTGGCCCAAGGGGCGCATGGTCGGCATCATGGGCGATGCCGAGATCGACGAGGGCAACGTGCACGAGGCCCTGCTCGAGTACTGGAAGCACGGCCTCGAGAACTGCTGGTGGATCATCGACTACAACCGCCAGAGCCTCGACTCCGTGGTGTCCGACCGGCTGTTCATGAAGATGGCCGGCCTGTTCGAGAACCTCGGCTGGAAGGTGGTTCTCCTCAAGTACGGCAAGCTCTTGCAGCGCGCCTTCGCCGAGCCCGGCGGCCAACGGCTCAAGCAGTGGATCGACGACTGCCCCAACATGCTCTACTCGGCGCTCGTATTTCAGGGCGGCGAGGCCTGGCGGCGCCAGCTCGAGCACGACCTCGCCATCCACCCCGATACGCTCGACATCGTGCGCCGGCACGACGATACGGCGCTCGCCCGCCTCATGACCAACCTCGGCGGCCACGACCTGCAGGCGATCCTGGAGGCGTTCGAGGACGTGCCGACCGACCAGCCGGTGTGCTTCATCGCCTACACCATCAAGGGCTTTGGCCTCCCCTTCCAGGGCCACAAGGATAACCATTCCGGCCTCATGACCAAGGCCCAGCTCAGCGAGCTGCGTGCGCGGGAAGGCATCAATCAGGGGGAGGAGTGGGACAAGTTCGCGGGCCTCGAGGTGCCGCCGGCCGAGGTCGAGGCCTACCTCGCCAACGTGCCGTTCGTGCAAAAGGGCCGGCGGCGGCTGAACGCTGCGCGTGTGCCCGTCGATCCGTTCCCGGTGATCGAGGCCAAGGGCCAGATGTCCACGCAGCAGGGCTTCGGCCGCGTGCTCGACGAGATCGCGAGGCATGGCGGGCCGCTGGCCGAGCGCATCGTGACGACCTCGCCGGATGTGACGGTCTCGACCAATCTGGGACCCTGGGTCAACCGGCGCGGGTTGTTCTCGATGGTGAGCCAGGAGGACTTGTTCAAGGCGCGCGGGCTGATGTCGCCCCAGCGCTGGGTGATGGGACCCAAGGGCCAGCATTTCGAGCTCGGCATCGCCGAGATGAACCTGTTCCTGATGCTGGCGTCGCTCGGGCTGTCGCACTCGCTGTTCGGCGAGCGGCTGCTGCCGGTGGGCACGCTATATGATCCTTTCGTGTGCCGCGGCCTCGATGCGCTGAACTACGCCTGCTACCAGGATGCGCGCTTCATCGTCGTCGGCACGCCGTCTGGCATCACGCTGGCGCCGGAGGGCGGCGCGCACCAGTCGATCGGCACGCCGCTGATCGGCATGTCGCAGGATGGGCTCGCCACCTTCGAGCCTGCCTATGTCGACGAGCTCGCCGTCATCATGGAGTGGGCGTTCGACTACCTGCAGCGCGACGGCAAGGAGGACGGCGAGGGGCGCTGGCACCGCGACGAGAAGGGCGGGTCGGTCTATCTGCGCCTCTCCACGCGGCCCCTCGACCAGCTCTCGCGTCCCATGACGCGCGAGTTCAGGCAGGCCGTCATCGATGGCGGCTACTGGCTGCGACGGCCCGAGCCCGGCACGGAGCTTGCCATCGTCTACACCGGCGCGGTGGCGCCCGAGGCGATCGAGGCCGCTGGGCTGATGGCCGAGGACCGGCGTGGCATCGGCGTGCTGGCGGTGACGTCGGCGGACCGGCTTTCCGCCGGCTGGCATGCGGCGCAGCGGGCGCGCGAGCAGGGCGACCCCTCGGCGCGCGCGCATGTCGAAGACCTGCTGGCGCCGCTGCCGCGGGATGCCGCCATCGTCACGGTGACGGACGCCTATCCCGAGGCGCTGTCCTGGCTCGGCGGCGTGCGCGGCCATCGCGTGCGGGCGCTGGGCGTGGAGCACTTCGGCCAGTCGGGCTCGCTCTCCGAGCTCTACGGCCACTACGGGCTCGATGTGAACGCCATCCTGTCGGCGGCCGAGGGCATCAGCGGCCGCCCGGTGCGGTATCGGTTCTTGCAGAAGTGAGCTCGGCTGTTTCGCGCTCGAGCATCCGTCATGCCCGCCAAGCGCAGCGCAGAGCGGGCATCCACTTGCAGCCTGCGGCGGTTTGGGTTTGAAGCGGGATTCCCGCTGGTCGCGCTTGCGGGAATGACAGGCGTCAGATCGGCCGGTCGGGGAATGCCAGCTGCTCGCGGGCGCGCCACTCGTTGGTGACGTAGTTGATGATCACCGACTTGCGCACGCCCTCGATCTTGCGCGCCTCGAAGCCGTGGTAGGTGTTGCCCGAGGGCACGAACACCATGGCGGCGTTGGGTGCGAACGGGGACGCGCCGACGTGCTTCTTGTCCTGGTCGTAGATGTCGGTGCCGAGCGTCTTGTGCTGGGGGTCCTTCGATATGTAGAGCAGCATCGTGAACATCTTGACGCCGAGGTCGGTATGCGGCTCCAGCCAGAAGCCGTCCGTGTCCTGGCCGTACTCGACGCGCAGATAGCTGCCGGCGAGCTTGGAGCCGAACACGCCGGCGATCTTGTCGGTCACGCGCTTGTCCTGGAAGGCTTGGCAAAAGCCCTCGCATACCGGGAATTTCGCGCGGTTCTCGATGTCGAAATACTTGCGCGTGGCGTTGTGAAGCTCGCGCTTGCCCGATAGGCCGCCGAGATCGGGCGCGGGGAAGGGCAGGTTGAGGATCGGGTCGACCGCGTCGGCGGGCAGGCAGCGCTGCAGGAACCAGTGGCGATAGGGCCTCTCCTCGCGTTTCGCGGTCTCGAAGCTCTCGAGCAGCGATGCGATGAAAGCATCCTTGGTGATCGCCATTCCGGTCTCCTCCGGCAGAATCGCTGTGCGCATGCCCGCCGCGACCGTAGGGGCCTCGACCCACGGGCGCAATGCGGCTGAAGGTGGGAGCAACAGGCGGGGCAAGGCCCTCCGGTCAGGTCCGCCGCTCCCTTGGGAGCTCTCGGCTAGGAGGCTTAGGGGCCTAAGCTCCAGAGCGACGGTTGCCGGCAAGGGCGCGAGCCCTTCGGGCCTTGCCCCAACCCAAGCGTGCAAGCTCCCGTCACAATGGGGCAAAACTAGGGCTCGGCGTCGTCGGGAGAGGCAGCGGGGGGGTGGATGACGCCAGGACAGCACCTGGGCACCATGCTTTTGATTGCGGCGGCCGCGGCACTTCGTCTAACCTCGCGGCTGCTCGCTCCCTCCGAAGCCAACCCGTCTCTCAGGATCGCTAGATGATTGATCTCTACACGTGGTCGACGCCCAACGGCCGCAAGGTATCCATCATGCTCGAGGAGTGCGGGCTCGACTACGCGGCCCATGCGATCGACATCAGCAAGGACGAGCAGTTCAAGCCCGAGTTCCTGAAGATCAGCCCCAACAATCGCATCCCCGCGATCGTCGACCGCGACAACGGCCAGGCGCTGTTTGAATCCGGCGCCATCCTGCTCTACCTCGCCGACAAGACGGGCAAGTTCATGCCCAAGGACAAAGCCGGCCACTGGAACGCCATGCAGTGGCTGATGTGGCAGATGGGCGGCGTCGGGCCCATGATCGGCCAGGTGCACCACTTCCTGCGCAACGCCAAGGGCAAGGCGCCTTACGCCGAGGAGCGCTACTCCAAGGAGGCGCACCGGCTCTACGGCGTGCTCGACAAGCAGCTGGCGCAGGCGGAGTACATGGCAGGCGACTACTCGATCGCCGATATGGCGACGTGGCCGTGGATCTCGCGCTTCGAGTGGCACCAGGTCGACATCACCAAGTATCCCAACGTCTTGCGCTGGTACAAGGCGATCGCGGCGCGGCCGGCGGTCGTGAAGGGCTATCACGTTCCGATCAAGCAGCCGGGCATTCCGATGCCGGCGTGAGGCCGGAGCGAAGCGGTTCAATTTTCAGGCGAGGGCTTTGAAGATGGCAAAGAAACCGAACTTCTCGGGCGTGATCGCCCCAGTTCTCACCCCCTACGGCGAGGACGGTGCGCCGGATACCGAGCGCTTCGTCGAGCACTGCCTGTGGCTGCTGGAGGAGGGCTGCACCGGTCTCGCCCCGTTCGGCACCACCAGCGAGGGCAACTCGCTGGGCGTCGACGAGCGCATGGAGCTGCTGGAGGAGCTGGTCGACGAGGACGTGGATGCGGCCAAGCTGATGCCGGGAACGGGGAGCTGCTCGATCGCCGACGCGGTCGTGCTGACCAAGCACGCGGTGGACCTGGGCTGCGGCGGCGTGCTGATGCTGCCCCCCTTCTATTACAAAGCGCCGAGCGAGGAGGGGCTGTTCCGCTTCTTCGCGCAGGTGATCGAGGAGGTCGATGACGACGACCTCAAGGTCTACCTCTACCACATACCCCCGGTGGCCCAGGTCGGCTTCTCGCTGCCGTTGATCGGGAGGCTGATCAAGGAATTTCCCAAGACCGTCGTTGGCCTCAAGGACTCCTCGGGTGACTGGAGCAACACCGAGGCGATCCTCAAGACCTATCCGGGCTTCGAGGTGTTCCCGGGCTCGGAGGTGTTCCTGCTCGACGGCCTGAAGAACGGGGCGGCGGGGTGCATCTCCGCGACCTGCAACGTCAGCGCGGCGGCCATCCGCAACGTCTACGACAACTGGAAGGGACCCGACGCCCAGAAGCTGCAGGACGGCATCACCGCACTGCGCAAGGCGATCCAGGCGTTCCCGATGATTCCGGCGCTCAAGGCCCTCGTTGCGCATTATCGTGAGGACCCGGAATGGGCGAAGCTGCGGCCGCCGTTCACGGCGCTTCCCGCCGCCGAGGCCGACAAGCTGATCCGCACGCTGGCCGACGCGCACGGCTTCAAGCTCGAGTTCGACAAGGCGGCCTGAGGGCGACTCGAGCCGGGCACGCGCGCCAGAGAGAGGAAAGACCCCTTCTCCGTGGGAGGGAGAAGGGGCCTTCAGTCAGGCTTCGAGTGTAATTTCCGTGGCCGTTCAGCCGGGCCCGTCAGCGGGCGTCCGCGGCCGAGCCGGTCGTCAGCCAGCTCTCGCCGGCACTCCGCTGCGGATGTGGCGTCAGCAGCGAGGCGCCGAGCAGGACGCAGGCCACCGCAAAGCATACCAGCGCGCCGAGCTTGGCCGCTCTGGTCCACGTGTCGCCGCTGAGTTGCTCGCCCTTCAGCAGGTCCATGACAGCCTTTGTGGTAGCCGTGTATTCACTCAGGTTTGCAATGGGTAATGCATAACGCTCTCTTAGTCTATTATTTGGTTGCGCCATGTTTAATCCGGCGGGCTTGAATAAAATTCGCCCGTCCCATAATATTCATGGGCGCAATACTTATTTAACATTTGTTGACGGCGCCGATGTCTGCCGCGCAGAGCGACCGGGCCAGATTCCGCCGAGGCGCTCGGCCGCGTCAGCTGCCGGGGCGCGCCGCGGCGCGGATCTGGGACAGCGTCTGGCGCACGGTCAGCGCCTCGGGGTCGAGCTTGAGCTCGATCACGGACGGCTTGCTGCTCGCCAGAGCCTGGCGGAAGGCGGGCGCGAAGTCGGCGGTGGCCTCGATGGTGTAGCCGTCGGCGCCGAAGCTGCGGGCGTAGGCGGCAAAGTCGGGGTTGATGAGGGTCGTGCCGACAATCCGGTCCGGGTATTCGCGCTCCTGGTGCATGCGGATGGTGCCGTACATGCCGTTGTTGGCGATGATGGTGACGATCGGCAGCCCGTACTGGGCGGCGGTCGCCAGCTCCTGTCCCGTCATCATGAAATCGCCGTCGCCCTGGACGTTGACGACGGGGCGCGTGGGGTGGGCGAGCTTGGCCGCAATCGCCGCCGGCATCCCGTAGCCCATGGAACCCGAGGTGGGAGCGAGGCAGGTGCGGTAGCCCTTGTACTGGAAGTAGCGGTGCACGAAGGCCGCGAAGTTGCCGGCGCCGTTGGTGACGATGCCGTTCTCCGGCAGCACCTCCGAGACCGTGCGGATGACGTCCGCCATCTTGACTGCGCCGGGGAGCGCGATGGGCTTTAGCGTGGCCTCGTAGGCGGCGCGCAGCTCGGCGCGATGGGGCCCCCAGGCAATCTTGGCCGGTGGTTTCAGGCCGGCGAGCGCCTCCGTGAACGACTTTGCCGTTGCCGCGATCGCGAGATCGGGGCGGTAGACCGAGCCCAGCTCGTCGGGCGAGGGGTGGATGTGCACCAGGAACGACTTGGGGTTGGGGATATCGATCAGCGTGTAGCCCGCGGTCGTCATCTCGCCGAGGCGCGCACCGAGCACGATCAGCAGGTCGGCCTCCTTCACCGCGGCGCCGAGCTTGGCGTCGATGCCGATGCCGGCGCAGCCGACGTAGCAGTGGTGCCGGTTGTCCATGTAGTCCTGGTAGCGGAAGGCCGGCGCGATGGGCAGGTCGAAGCGGTCGGCGAAAGCCTCGAGCGCCTTCTGCGCGGTAACGCTCCACCCTGGGCCGCCGACGATCATCAGGGGGCGCTTGGCCTCATTGAGCTTGGCCTGCAGGGTGGCGATTGCCGCGGGCGAGGGATAGGCCTCGGCGATGCTGGCGGGCTTGGCGTCGGCGATCTCGCAATCGGCGGCCAGCATGTCCTCGGGCAGGCCGAGCACGACGGGGCCGGGCCGCCCGGAGCGGGCCATGTGCACGGCGTGGCTCACGTACTCGGGGATGCGCTCGGTCTGGCGGATGACGCCGGCCCACTTAACGAACGAGGAGAACAGCTGCTTGATCTCGATCTCCTGGAAGGCCTCGCGGTCCTCGTGGCCGAGCGAGGGCATGCCGACGAAGGCCAGCATGGGCGTGGAGTCCTGGCGCGCCACGTGCAGCCCGCTCATGGCGTTGGCGGCGCCGGGCCCGCGCGTCACGAACAGGATGCCGGGCTCGCCCGTGATCTTGCCCCACGCCTCCGCCATCATGGAGGCGCCGCCCTCCTGGCGGCAGATGATGGTCTTGATGCGGTTGCTATCGTGCAGGCCGTCGAGGGCGGCAAGGAAGCTCTCGCCCGGCACGGTGAACGCCGTGGTGGCGCCCTGGGCCTCGAGCTGATCGATCAGAATCTTGCCGCCGTGGCGCATGCTGGATCTCCTGGCGTTCGAGCAATGGGGCCAGACTCCGTCTTGCGGCGAGGATTGCGAGCGCGCCGCCGATCGAGGGTCCGGCCCCACGGCCTACGATAGCGGAAATGGGGCCGGTTGGCGCAAGCGATCCCGCGGGGCTCGGCTGCGCGGACATCGGGCGCGGAGCATGTGACGCGGGGTGGGATGGTCAGGTCACGAGGACGGCGGCCTCGCGGTCGGCGATGTCATCCTCGCGGCCGCGGGTGACGCGCGCCGGGCTGCGGGAGGGGCGCGACGCGCGCCATCTTCAGACGCGTGCGTGGAAGGCAGACGCCGCCACGTTCACATGGCCGGTGGCAGGAACACGCAGATGAGGCGCATGGTGCCGTTCGGGCCAGGTCGCATGCAGGCGTGCATGCGGCTGTCCTTGGATTCGCGTCTGGGGAAGTTGGCGGGGACGACGACGCTGCCATGCTTGGTGGTCACGAGCATGCCGCCCACGGGCGAGGACTGCGCGGGGCTCGGCAGGAAGCTGGCGATGGCGGGGCCTTGCAGAATCTCGACCTTCTCGACGGCCGCACAGTCCATCCCCGAGCAGCATTCCATCGGGTACCAATCGTGCGCCGCCGCTGGCGCTGCCGCTGCGAGCAGGAGGGCGCCGAGGAGCCATTTTCCGGACATGCAAGTCCCCTTCGTTGGTCGTTGCTCTAGTTCTCCTCCCCTCGAGTCCGTTTCCGCCCTAGTGCGCTCTACGCAAGCACTTCAGCAGCGCTGCAAGCGGCGTGCCTCAATCGACCTCAATAGGCCGCCCCGCAGCCATCTGAGGCAGTCTGACGCGATTCGTGACAGTCGTCCCCGCACTGCTGTGCCTTCTCGGTCGCAGAGATCGGAAATTGCAA
>Ga0247829_10000085_pt1 | contig 25052 bp, 18 predicted proteins | sample 12C_Control_Day4_FD_207765 | JGI IMG/M metagenome (GOLD analysis project Ga0247829, IMG submission 207765) | Soil microbial communities from agricultural site in Penn Yan, New York, United States - 12C_Control_Day4 | ecosystem: Environmental > Terrestrial > Soil > Agricultural land | place... | reverse complement strand
GCCACGTGCTCCGCGGACGCGCACGCCGCGATAGCCGCAAGCTGCTGCTGTTCGTCGACCAGTTCGAGGAGCTCTTCACGCAGGTCCCCGACCCCGAGGAGCGGAAGGCGTTCATGGCGTCGCTGTCTGCGTGCGCCGACGACGCGACGAGCCCGCTCCGCGTGGTGCTGTCCGTGCGCGCCGACTTCCTCGATCGCGTCTCGGAGGATCCGCAGTTCCTCGCCGAGCTGACGCAGGGCCTGTTCTTCCTCGGCTCGCCGAGCCGTGAAGGCCTGCGCGAGGCGATCACGCAGCCCGCCGAGCTCGCGGGCTTCCGGTTCGAGAGCGAGACGATCGTGGACGACATGCTCGTCCACCTCGCGACGACGCCGGGCGCCCTGCCGCTGCTCCAGTTCGCGGCGAGCCAGCTGTGGGAGTCGCGCGACAAGGCGCGCAAGCTGCTCACGCAGTCGGCCTACTCGCAGATGGGCGGTGTGACCGGCGCGCTCGCGAGTCACGCCGATCGCGTCGTGCAGGAGGTCGGCGCGCAGAAGCACGCCCTCGTGCGCGCGATCTTGCTCCGCCTCGTCACGCCCGAGCGCACGCGTGCGATCGTGCCGCTCGCCGAGCTCCGCGATCTGTCGCGCGAGGTCGGCGAGGTGCAGCGCCTGATCGATCAGATGGTCGATGCGCGCTTGCTCGTCGTCCAGACGCTCGACGGCGGCAAGGGCTCGACCGTCGAGATCGTGCACGAGTCGCTGGTCCAGAACTGGCCGACGCTGCGCCGCTGGCTCGACGAGACCCAGGATGACGCCGAGCTCGTCGATCAGCTGCGCAACGCCGCGCGCCAGTGGCACGCGAAGGGCCACGACGCCGGCCTCTTGTGGCGCGGCGAGATGGCCGACGAGGCCAAGCGCTTCAAGAAGCGGTTCAAGGGCACGCTCTCGGACGTCGAGCGCGCGTTCCTCGACGCGGTCGTCAACGCCGAGCTCGTCGCCGCTCGCAAGAAGCGCACGTTGATCATCGCGGCGTTCGTCGCGCTCGGCGCGGTGATGGTCGTGGTCATGGGCTTCCTCGTCGTGATCCAGAAGTCGCGCACCGACGAGCGCAAGGCGCGTCAGGCGCTGCAGGCGCAGCAGGGCGCGCTCGAGCAGAAGACCAACGAAGCGCTCGCGGCGCGCGCCGAAGCCGAGAACCAGAAGGTCGAGGCCGAGAAGCAGCGAGGCGAGGCCGAGAAGCGGCTCGCCGAGACGCAGCAGAAAGAGAAGGAGCGCCTCGAAGCCGAGGCCGCCAAGCTGCAGGTGCAGGAGGCGAAGGCCGAGGTCGACACCATGCTGGTCGGCAAGGAGAAGGAGCTCGCGGAGAAGAACCGCAAGCTCGAGATCGAGATCCGGCGCGCCGAGGCGTCGGCGATCGAAGCGCGCCAGCAGCGCGACGAAGCGGAGAAGCAACGCAAGCGTGCCGACGTGCTGTACCAGCGCGAGAAGGCGCGCGCGGATGAGATGGCGGCGCGCATCGGCAGCAAGGCCGTCGAAGAGCTCAAGTAACGCAACGGCGGGGAACCAACGACATGATCAAGCCCATCGCACTCGGGCTCGGCCTCACGCTGAGCCTTGGCATCGCTGCTGCGCAGCCCGCGCCCGCGCCCGCGCCCGCGCCGGACAAGAAGCCCGGTACCGACGAGAAAGCGGGCGAGTCCCTCGAGCACGGCGGCGACTCACGCCCGTGGGCCGCCGGCGTGGCGCCCGCGCAACAGCAAGCGGCGCTGGTGAGGTTCCGCGAGGCCAACAACCAGCTCAACTCCGGGTTCTTCGCGGACGCCGCGAAGCTCTATCGCGAGGCGCTCAAGGACTGGAATCACCCGGCGATTCACTACAACCTCGCGCTCGCGCTGCTCAACCTCGACCAGCCGATCGAGGTCTACGACTCGCTCGAGAAGGCGATCAAGTTCGGCCCGGCGCCGCTCGACAAGGACAAGTTCGACCACGCGAAGGAGTACATGCTCCTCGTCGAGAAGCAGATCGCGACGGTCGAGGTCAGCTGCGCGAAGGCCGGCGCCAAGGTCTCCGTCGACGGCAAGGAAGTGTTCACCGTCAAGCCCGGCGAGGTCGGCCGCTACAAGGGCCGCGTCCGCGTCGGCAGGCACACGTTCGTCGCCGAGAAGCCCGGCTACAACGCGCAGGTCGATGCGCCCTACGTCGAGCCCGGCCAGAAGTTCCACATCGAGCTGACGCTGTACACGGCCGACGAGCTCACCCGCTACAAGCGACGGTGGAACGCGAAGTGGGTTCCGTACGCCGTGATCGGTGCGGGCGTCGTCGCGGGCGGCGTCGGCGGCCTGATGCAGATGTCCGCGAGCTCGTCGTACCAGGACTACGACGATGCCGTCGCGCGCTGCAACACCGACACCGGGCAGATGGGCTGCACCGACGCGTCGGTGGCGGACATGAAGGACAGCGGAGACACCAAGCGCATGCTCGGCATCGTCGGCTACGGCGTCGCCGGCGCGGCGATCGTCACCGGCGCGGTGCTGCTCTATCTCAACCGCGAGCAGAGCTACGAGATCACCGCCGACCAGTACAAGGCGGAGCAGCGCAAGAAGGGCGTCCTCGGTGTGGCGCCCGTGATCGAGCCCGGGCGCGATGGTGCGATGGCGGGTGCGGCTGTGTTCGGCAAGTTCTAACGACTCCCCCAGGAGACCGTTCATGTCCTCGACTCGTTTTCTCGTCCTCTGTTTCCTCGGCGCGGTGCTCGGTGCGTGTGCATCCGAACCCTCGTCGTTCGTGTGCCCGACGACGGGCATCACCTGCCCTGAAGGCACCATCTGCGCGGCCGCGCAGCCGGTCTGTCTCGTCACGACGTGCGGCAACGGCGTCGTCGACAGCGGCGAGTCGTGCGACGACGGCAACATCAACGAAGGCGATGGCTGCTCGCCGGCCTGCAAGCCGGAGATCTGCGGCAACAACGTCATGGACCCGGGCGAGATCTGCGACGACGGCAACACGATGTCCGGAGACGGGTGTGCCGGCGACTGCCGCTCCGAGGAGGACTGCGGGAACGGCGTCATCGACGTCGGCGAAGACTGCGACGACAGCAACGATGACAACACCGATGACTGCGTGATGTGCCAGACCGCGATCTGCGGCGACGGCTACAAGCGCGCCGGTCTCGAGGAGTGCGACGGCGACAACCAGGGCAACCCGAACGCGGCCGGCGACGGCTGCTCGAGCGTGTGCCAGCTCGAGGGTTGCCACAACGGTCGCCTCGATCCCGACGAGGAGTGCGATGACGCCAACATCGACAACACGGATGCGTGCGCCCTCGAGTGCAAGAACGCACGCTGCGGCGACGGCGTGATCCGCGCCGGCGTCGAGGAGTGCGACGGCGACGTGGACACCGACGGCGACGGGATCCAGGAGGATACGTGCTCGGACACCTGCCACCTCCTCGGGTGCGGCAACGGCATCAAGGATCCCGGCGAGCAGTGCGACGACGGCGACAACGTCCCCGGCGATGGCTGCTCGGCGACGTGCACGTTCGAGAACTGCGGCAACGGCGTCGTCGATCAAGGCGAGCAGTGCGACGGTGACGGCCTCGGCAACCCGGGCATGACCGCCACCTGTAACGCGGACTGCACGACGAGCATGTGCGGTGACGGCAAGCGCAACCCGCTCGCGATTCCGACGGAGGAGTGCGACAACGGCACCGGCAACGGCACCGACAAGAACTGCACGACCGCCTGCAAGCTCAACGTCTGCGGCGACGGCAAGGTCGACCAGGAAAGCCCCGGGATCGAGGCCTGCGACGAGGGCCCCGGCGGCAACGTCAACGACGGCGCGGGCTGCTCGAGCACCTGCCAGTTCGAGGGCTGCAACAACGGCGTCCTCGATCAGGGCGAGACCTGCGAGGACGGCAACACCGACCCCAACGACACCTGCGTCAACTGCCAGGTCGCGCGCTGCGGCGACAACTTCGTGCAGACCGGCGTCGAGCAGTGCGATGGCTCGGCCGGCACCAAGCCCGCCGGCCACAACGAGGCGACGTGCGGCACCATGGGTGCCCAGGCATGCCGGTGGGTCTACTGCGGCAACGGCGTGCTCGAGGGCAGCGAGCAGTGCGATGACGGCAACAACACCAGCGGCGACGGCTGCGCCGCGGCGTGCGTGCGCGAGTTCTGCGGCGACAGCGTCGATAACAACGGCACCGCCGAGGCGTGCGACGGCGGCCCGACGGGCTCGGCGACGTGCAACATCAACTGCACGCTCTCGTCGTGCGGCGACGGCGTCGTCAACACGAAGTACACGGTCCCGAGCTCGGGCAACCTGAAGGAGCAGTGCGACGACGGCGGGACCAGCAATGGCGACGGCTGCAACGACAAGTGCCAGTTCGAGCGCTGCGGCAACGGCATCCTCGATAGCGGCGAGCAGTGCGACGGCGCCGCGGGTACGCCGCCGGTCGGCAGCGCGACGTGCGGCACGTCCGGCGTCACCGCGTGCCGCTGGGTCTACTGCGGCAACGGCATCCTCGACGGATCGGAGCAGTGCGACAACGGCGCCGCGAACAGCAACACCGCCGCGTGCAAGGCGAACTGCACGCTGAACACGTGCGGTGACGGCTTCCAGCTCGCCGGCATCGAGGGCTGCGATAACGGCACCAGCAACAACAGCGCGACCAAGGCGTGCACGCCGATGTGTCAGCCGAACCGCTGCGGTGATGGCTACCCGTTCACCAGCGCGGGCGGCACCGAGGAGTGCGACGACGGCGACCTGGAAAACAATGATTCGTGCACGACGACCTGCCAGATCCCGGAGTGCGGCGACGGACAGATCAACGGCAGCGAGGTGTGCGACGACGGCAACACCGGCAACGGCGATGGCTGCCGCGGCACGGGCGGCAGCGCGTGCACCGTCGAGACCGGCTGGACGTGCACGGGGACGACGGTCAGCAAGTGCACGGCGAACTCGGTGTGCGGCAACGGCATCAAGCAGGGCAGCGAGGGCTGCGACGATGGTGGCACCATGCCTGGCGACGGCTGCAGCATGATGTGCGCGGTCGAGCCGGGGTGGACGTGCACCGGCATCCAGCCCAGCACGTGCACGCACACGCCGGTGTGCGGCGACGGCATCACCGAGGGCATCGAGATGTGCGACTACGGCACCATGGACAACAACGGCGTCGACTGCGCGGACGGCTCACCGCCGGCGTACGGCGCGAGCAACGCGTGCATCGCGTGCACGAACATGTGCATGTCCGTCGTCTCGGTGGACTTCTGCGGCGACACGGCGATCAACGGCAGCGAGCAGTGCGATGGTTCGGCGCTCGGCGGCGCGACGTGCGTCTCGCAGGGCTTCGGCGGCGGCACGCTCGCGTGCTCGGCGAGCTGCATGTATGACACGTCCGCGTGCACCGCCGCGTTCACGCTGGACGTGACGAAGGCTGGCACCGGCGCCGCCGATGGGACCGTGCAGTCGAGCCCTGGCGGCATCGACTGCGGCTCGGACTGCAGCGAGAGCTACGCGTCCGGCACGTCGGTGACGCTCAGCGCGACGACGATGAATGGTGCAGTGTTCACGTCCTGGACAGGTGCACCTGGATGCACGAACGCCACGTCCTGCATCGTCAGCATGACTCAGGCACGGAGCGTGATTGCGACGTTCGCGGAGTGCGCCCTCGATGCGACCTGCACCGCGGCCGAATATTGTGATGCGGCGGGGGCATGCGTCGCCGACCTCGACATCGGCGCCCCGTGCAGCCGTGACGAGCAATGCGTCTCGAACACCTGCACCGCCAACGTCTGCGCGATGCCCTGAAGGGCACTGATACGCGCCGGCGCGTCGTGGTATAGCGCCGGCCATGCAGCTCTCGTCGCTCAAGATCATCGTCACCGGCGCGGCCCAGGGCATGGGCGCGCACTTCGCCCGCCGCCTCGCCGAGGCCGGCGCACAGGTCGCCGCGGGCGACGTCCTCGAGGAGGGGCTCGCGAAGCTCGCCGAGGAGACGCGGGGGCTGCCCGGCAAGGTCCATACCCGCAAGCTCGACGTGTCGAACGAGAGCGACGTGGGCGCGTTCGTCGACTGGGCGTACGGCGCGATGGGTGGCCTCAACGGCCTCATCAACAACGCCGGCATCCTGCGCGACGGCCTGCTCGTGAAGAAGGACAAGACCACGGGCGAGGTCACGAAGCTGACCAAGGACAAGTGGGACGCGGTGATCGGCGTCAACCTGACCGGCGCGACGTTCATGGTGCGCGACGTGGTCGCGAAGATGGCGTCCGCCGAGCAGAAGCCCGGCGTGATCGTGAACATGTCGTCGATCGCGCGCCACGGCAACCGCGGCCAGTCGAACTACACCTCGGCGAAGGCCGCGCTCGCCGCCAACACGGTGACGTGGTCGCGCGAGTTCGGCGCGTTCGGCATCCGCGTCGGTGCGGTGGCGCCGGGCATGATCGAGACGCCGATGACGCAGGGCATGAACCAGAAGGCGCGCGACGCGCTGGTCGCGAACATCCCGGTCGGCCGCATCGGCATGCCCGAGGACATCTGGCTCGCCGTGAAGTTCGTGCTCGAGTGCGACTACTTCAACGGCCGCACGATCGACGTCGACGGCGGACTCTCGATGTGATCAGTCCCTGGCGACCAGGCGCGCGAGCGTCTTGATGCCATCGGCGATCCGCTCGGACCACGGCGTGCCCGCGGAGATGCGGATGAAGTTCGTGAACCGCTGGCGCGCCGAGAACAGCGGGCCCGGCGCGACGACGATGCGCTTGCGTAGCGCCTGCTCGTGCAGGGTCAGCGCGTCGACGCCGAGCGGTAGCTCGACCCAGAGGACGAAGCCGCCGCGCGGGGCCGACACCCGCGTCCCCTCGGGGAACTGGGTCACGATCGCCTCGCGGTAGCGCTCGACGTTACCCGCGAGCGCGGTGCGCAGCCGGCGCAGGTGGCGGTCGTAGCCGCCGGAGGCGAGGAACTCGGCGACCGCCATGCCGGGCAACGTGGGGCACGCGAGCGACTGGCCGTACTTGAGGCGCACGATCTGATCGTGCCAGCGGCCGCCGGCGATCCAGCCGACGCGATAGCCCGGCGCGAGCGTCTTGCTCACCGAGCTCACGAGCACGACGTGGCTGTCCTCGGACGGGCCCGCGAACGAGCGCAACGAGCGCGGGCGCGAGCCATCGAACACGAGCTCGCCGTAGATGTCGTCCTCGATCACGGGGAGGTCGAGGCGGCGCGTCAGCTTGACCAGGCGCTCGCGCTCCTCGTCGGGCATGACCGAGCCGATCGGGTTGCTCACCGTCGGTGCGATCATCAGCGCCTGCACGCGCTGCGTGCGCACGATGTCCTCGAACGCGCCGACGTCGAGACCGTGGCGCGGGTGCGCGGGGATCTCCAGGGCGCGCATCCCGAGGCCCTCGATCGCCTGCAGCACGCCGAAGTAGGCCGGCGACTCGACGGCGATCACGTCACCCGGTTGCGCGATCGCACGCAGCGCGAGCGAGAGCCCCTCGGTGGCGCCGATCGTGGTGCACAGGTCGTTCTCGGTGAGCGTGGCGCCGGCCTCGACCGCGCGGCGCGCGACCTGGCGCCGCAGCGTGAGGAGACCGGGGGCGGCCTCGTAGCGAGCGCCGACCGTGGTCATCTCGCGCGTGACCTGCGTGATGATGCGATTGAGCGCGCCGATCGGCAGGTACGCGGCATCGAGGGTCGCGCAGCCGAGCGGCAACAGCTCGGGATCGCGCATCGCGGACAGGATCTTCGTGTACGCGTCGGAGACCGTGACCTTCGCCGGCGTGGTGCACGCGCGCGCGGCGCGCGGCTCGGCGGTCTGCACCCCGCGCCGGCGAACGAAGTGTCCCGATTTCGGGCGTACCTCGATCAGGCCCGCGTTCTCGAGGCGGAGGTACGCTTCGAGCACCGTGGCGACGCTCACACTGCGTTCTTGCGCGAGCCGCCGCACCGACGGCAAGCGGTCGCCCGCGCGCAACGCGCCGCGATCGATCGCCTGGCCCAGCTCGTCCGCGAGGTGCTCGTACAAGAAGCCGCCGGTCGATGCCACCACGCCGGCAAGTGTACTCATCGAGGATCGGAGCGACCAGCACAGATCTGGAGCGCTGGACCGGCACAGCGCGGCTGTACTGGTCGCGCCCCGAGTTTCGTGTATCTGTACTGTTCGGCGGTTCGTATCAGCATGAACTCCGTGACAACGCGGCGCCCTGGTATCGACCCACGACTGGTGGCGAGCCTGATCGCGGTCTACGTGATCTGGAGCTCGACCTACCTCGCGATGCGCGTGCTCGTGCACCACATGCCGCCGCTGCTGTCGGCGAGCCTGCGGTTCAGCGCGGGTGGGCTGGTGCTGATGCTGATCGCGTTTCGCCGCGGAGCTCCGTGGCCGGGCGTGCGCGACTGGCTGCGCGTGCTGCCGATCGGCGCCCTGTTGTTCGTCGGCGGCAACGGCTTCGTCGCGATCGCGCAGCAATCCGTCACGTCGGGCGGCGCGGCGGTGGTCTGCGCGTCGATGCCGCTGTGGGTCGGCGTGCTCGGCGTCGTGACCGGCGAGCGCCCGAGCGCGCGCGAGTGGCTCTCGCTCGCCATCGGCTTCGTCGGGATCATCGTGCTGATGGGTGGACCGTCGCTCGCCGGCGAGCCGCTCCACCTCGTACTCGTCATCGCGTCGCCCGTCTCGTGGGCGCTCGGCTCGATCCTCGCGCGCCGCCTGCCGGGCTCGATCGGCAAGGACGCGTTCCTGTTGCCCGCGATGGAGATGCTCACCGGCGGCCTCGTGCTCGCGGCGCTCGCGGCGCTGCGCGGCGAGCGGCTCCCCGTCCACGCCGATCCGGTCGCGTGGCTGATGCTCGGCTACCTGCTGGTGTTCGGCTCGCTGATCGCGTTCACCGCGTACAACTGGCTGCTGCGGAACGCGCGGCCCGTGGTCGCGACGAGCTACGCATACGTGAATCCCGTGCTCGCCGTGCTGCTCGGCGCGGCGGTCTCGGGCGAGCCGCTCGGCGCGACGACCGTCGCCGCGAGCGCGCTGATGGTTGGCGCGATCTGGCTGGTGTTGCGTCGCCCGACGCGCGGCACGTGACCGCCTTGGCACGTCGAGTGCTCCCCCTGACAGTGTGCAACGCATGGAGCGCCCGACGGAGGCAGAGCTCGACGAGCTGCGAGCTTACGTTCCGCCGAGGCGTCCTGCCCCACCGCGCCACCGCGCGACGTCGCTCACGCGCCCCGTCCGCGCAGCGTGGCTTTTTGCATTTGGTCGTCGCGTTCTGCGTCGGTTTCGTAGCGTCCTGCGCGGGCGCTAGCGCGCCCGCGCGAAGTGGCATCGGCGCGCGGCTTTAGCTAACCTTGTCGGGATGTTTCGCCGATTGCTGGGCGCGGCTCTCGCCGGCGTGATGTTGATCTCCGTGCCCGTGGGCTGCGGTGGCCCCGGTGGGCAGGTCAAGTCGTCGAAGACGAAGAAGAAGAAGACCGAGCGCAGCACCCTGCTCTCCGAGGCCCGCGAGGACGCGAAGGCAGGCGAGATCGAGTCTGCCGACAAGGCCTACGCCGCCGCCTACGAGGTCGACAAGGAGTTCCCGATCCTCGAGGAGCGGATCGACTTCCTCGTCCGCGTCGGCCGCACCTCGAAGGCGCAGGACGTCGCCAAGGCCTATTACGACGCACACCCGACGGACCCGCGCGCCTACGCGCTGTACGCCGAGGCGCTGCTCGGCAACCACCGCGGGCAGGAAGCGCTCGAGGTCGCGGACCAGCTGCTCGCTCTCGACGCGGAGAACGCGACCGGCCACGAGCGCAAGGGCCGCGCACTGATGCTCCTCGACAAGACGCAGGAAGGCATCGACGCGCTGCGCACGGCGGTGAAGCTCGATCCCAGCAGCGCGCTGTTCCACATGTCGCTCGGGTCCGCGCTGCACAAGACCAAGGAGATCAACGAAGCGCAGCTCGAGTTCCGCGCCGCGGTGAAGTTCGCGCCCGACGACTCGCTGGCGAACGCGCTCCTCGGCATGGCGCTCCGCGACATGAACGAGCTCGACGAGTCGCGCCAGTACCTCGACAAGGCGATCGAGCTCGACCCCGACAACGGCCGCGCGTACTTCGAGCTCGGGCTGCTGCTCAACGTGCAGGGCAAGCAAGCCGATGCGGAGGTCGCGTTGTCCAGGGCGGTGCAGAAGGCGCCGAACGACTCCACGTTCTGGTACGCGTACGGCGAGATCTATCGCGTGCAGGAGCGCTTCGACGAGGCGCTCAGCGCGTACACCAAGGCCGTCGACCTCGACCCCCCGCACCCGAAAGCGATCGCGAAGCTCGGCATCCTCCTGGTCGATCGCAAGGACTGGAAGGAAGCCGAGGCGGTGCTGACCAAGGCCGCGCGGCGCGATCCCAAGAACGCGGTGATCTACTTGCACCTCGGCGTCGTCTACGCGGCGACGAAGCGGAACAGGACGGCGATCGAGACGTTCGAGAAGTACCTCGACCTCGCGCCGAAGAACGATCCGGATCGAGATCGCGCCGAGGACGCGATCCGCGAGCTCAAGCGCCGCAGGTAGCGCGACTCAGCGCGACGTCTTCACGTTCGGGCGCGTGGCGTTGAACACGTAGCCGAACACGCCCGCGGCGGCGAGCACCGCCCCGGCGACGATCGCGCCGGTGAGCGGCGCCTCGTAGGCACAGGGCGTGTTGGGCGTCACCGGCATGCACGGCCCTGAGTCACGGGTCAGGACGTCACCCGCGATCACGCCGCCGCCGCCGAGGACGAGCACGGTGTCCCCGACGTACGCCCACCGCTTCGCCGACTTGTTGTAACCGAAGCATCCCGAGAGCAGCGTCGCCGCGACGAGGACGGACGCGGCAGGCTTGAGGGTCGCCATCCAGCTCCAGAGTATCTCAGCCGACCCCCGAAAGGGTCGCCGGAGGATTCGCGATCGCGTGGGTTTTCCGCCATCCTTCCGTCCGCAGTGCCCCGGCGGTCCCCTCTCCTGCCGATGTTCCTGATCGTCTTCGTCGACGTTCTGGGCTTCACCATCGTCATCCCACTGCTCGCGCTGTACGCCGAGGAGTTCGGGGCGACGCCGCTCGTCGCGACGCTGATCGTCACCTGCTACGCGATCGCGTCGCTGATCTCGACGCCGATCATCGGGCGCCTCTCGGATCACTACGGCCGGCGGCCGCTGCTGCTGATCAGTCAGGCCGGCACGTGCCTCGGGTTCCTGATCCTCGCGAAGTCGAACGCGCTGTGGATGGTGTTTCTCGGGCGCATCCTCGACGGCCTGACCGCCGGCAACCTCTCGCTCGCGCAGGCCTACATCTCGGATCACACGAAGCCGGAGGACCGCGCGAAGTCGTTTGGCGTCATCGGCATCGCGTTCGGCGTCGGCTTCATGTTCGGCCCCGCGCTCGGCGGCTGGCTCGGTCACTACGGGATGCACTACCCGTTCTTCGCGGCAGCGGGGCTGTCCCTGCTCTCGATCGCGTGCACCGCGATGCTGCTGCCGAAGGAAGAGCCCAAGGCCGCGCGCTCCGCTGGCGAGGGCCCCGGTGGCCGGCGGCCGGGTGCGTTGGACTTCGCGGTGTACGCGGCGTACTTCCGCCGCCCCGCGCTGCGCTCCCTCTACGTCCAGTTCTTCTTCTACTCGTACGCGTTCTCGTCGTTCATCAGCGGCTTCGCGCTCTATGCGGAGCGGCGGTTCACGTACGACGGCGGCCTGCCGTGGACGTCACGCGAGGTCGGCTACCTGTTCGCGTACTCGGGGTTCCTCGGCATCATCTGGCAGGGCGGCCTGATCGGCCGGCTGGTCAAGCGCTACGGCGAGCTGCGCCTGAGCATCTTCGGGTTCCTCGCGGTGATCATCTCGAACCTGCTGCTCATCGAGGTCCCCGCGGAAGGCTGGTTCCTGCTCGCGATGGTGACGATCGTGAGCTCGTTCGGCAACGGCGTCGTGCGGCCCGCGATCACCGCGAGGATCACGCACGCCGTCGGGCCGCACGAGCAGGGCACCGCGCTCGGCATCTCGGGCTCGCTCAGCTCGATCGCGATGGCGCTCGCCCCACCGACGGGCGGGCTCCTGCTCGACCACAACCTGCTCGATGCGTGGCCGCTGGTGCCGGCGGCGATGGCGCTGTTCGGCGTGGTCGCCGCCCTCGCGGACTCGCGGCGCTCCGCTAGGTCCCCGGCTTGACGTCGAACTTCCAGCCCGCGCTCTCGGTGCCGAGGCCCGCGCTGCCGGTCGCATCCTGATAGCCGAACCGCAGCTCGCCGCGCGCCTCGTATGCACCGCGGGGGGCGCTGCAGGTCACCGTGGCCGTGAGCGTCTGCCCCTCGACCTTGATCTGCTCACCCCGGAGCGCCTTCGCATCGCAGGTGAAGTCGGGCGGCGCGGTGAGCTTGAACTCCGTCGGCGTCTTCGGCGACGGCTTGATCCACGGCGCGAGCTTCACGGACATCGAGAACGAGAACTTGTCACCGGGCTTGGTGCCCTTCGGCGCCTGCGACGAGCTCACCGCGTAGTCCTTGATCGCGGCGGCCAGCGAGGTGGCCTTCTGGTCGCGCATGTCGAGGGCGGCAGGATCGCCGCTCGTCGTGACCATCGCGACCTTGCCGTCGACGTCGACGATCACCGACGCGGGGCCGGTGATCTGCATCTGCTTCATCAGCGTCGTCGGGCCCTTGCCATAGGCGAGCGTGCCGCGCCCGACGCCTTCGCTCTCGCGGATCGGGTCGAGCTTCTTCGCGTCCCTCTTGCTGCCGCCGATGTACGCGACGATGTAGACGCGCCCGGTGTTCTCCTTGAGCGTGACCAGGCGCGCGAGGTCATCGATGCACGTCTTGACCTTCGGGGCGCAGAACCAGTGGATGACGACCTTGCCCGCGGCGTCGTTCACCGAAGGGACATCGTAGAGCCAGTCCCGCTTGACCCACGTCGGGTCGCCCGTGACGGCGAGCGTGTCGCCCGCCGCGGGGAACGTCGCCGGCGGCAGCGGGGTCTTCTTGGGTGCCGCCGACGCAAGCGAGGTCAGGGCTCCCAGGATCGTCGCAGAGAAGACGATACGCTTCATCGAGTTCACCATAGCGCGAGGGTAGGCTTGGGACGGTGCGAACCTCGCTGCTATTCATCGCGCTGGCCGCATGCTCGGGTGGCTCACCCGCGACGTCGTCCACGGTGCCGTGGCCGCAACGACCTCCCATCGACGCCGCCCCCGACGCTGCCCTGCCCCGTCCCATCGCGCGTGGCGGTTCCTGTGGGCCCGCCAACATCTGCGCGGCCGGGCTCTCGTGTTTTGCAACACCAGGCGGGTATTGCGCGTCACCGTGCGGCCCGTTCGGGGGTGCGTGCGACGACGGCGCGTGTGCGACCACCGTCCGCGATGGCGACGTGTGCCACGCCACGTGCGAACGCGACGCCGACTGCCGCACCGAGGAAGGCTACTTCTGTGATCCGCAGTGGCACGCCTGCGCGATCCCCAACACGCTCGCGATGGTGCCGAAGCAGTGTCCGGGCTCGGCGCGGCGCGACGCTGCCTTCGTGGTCTCCCCCGTGCTCGATGCGCCCGGTGCGTATCAGCAGGAGCCGACCGCGATCCTCACGAGCGATGGATCGTTGTTCGTCGTCGCGAGCGCGCCCACCGAGGAGGTGACGCAGCTGATCGACACGCGCGTCCCCGCAACGACGAACGCGCCGTTGGCTCCAGGCGCGAACGATCGCTCGCGCGTGTTCGTCGAGACCGCGCCCGAGCTCGGCCCGAGCACGTCACTCGCGCGCGATCGAAAGGGCGTGCTCTACGCGACGTGGCTCGATGCGCGACGCGGCCCGAGCGTGCTGTTCGCGCGCTCACGCGACGGCGGGCGCACGTGGAGCACGCCTGCACCGGCGAACGATCCTGCGGACTGCGAGGGCGTGGCGCCGTGCCTCGAGCAGACGTTCGTCGTCACCGGCCCCGATCCCACGAACAAGCAGCGCGACGTGATCTACGTCGGCTACGTCGCCGGCGGCGCGCTGCGGGTGCGCGCGTCCTACGACGAGGGCGCGTCGTTTCGCGCGCCGGTCACCGCACTCTCCGCGATCCGTGCGAGCGCCACCGTCGACGCCGCAGGACGCGTGCACGTGATCGGCGTGGAAGGCGGCCCCACGGGTGCGTACGGCTCCGCGAACCACGCCATCGTCTACGCGACCTCGACCGACGCGGGCCGCACCTTCACGCGCGCGACGCGGCTGAGCCAGCGCGACGAAGAGCTGCCGTTCTACGGGGCAATTCCACGCATCGTCGTCGACGACCAGCGGCGCTGGCGCTACGCGGTCTACGTGCGCGGAGGACGCGACGCCGTCTGGGATCTGCGGGTGCTCGCGTCCAAAGACAACGGGGCGACGTGGAAGCGCGTGCGCATCGGCGACGATTGCGCGATCCACATGACGCCGCAGCTCGCCCTCGATCCCACAACGGGCGCGCTGCACCTCGCCTGGTACGACTCGCGCGGCGCCGCCGGCCGCTTCGATCACGCGAGCTGTACGCCCGGGCTCGCGAAGTGCAGCGATCCGCTCCCCATCAACGACCGCGTGTTCGCGGCGCTGTCCACCGCCCGCCGCTCGCACACCGCCGTCGGCGACAGCGCCGCCCTCGTCATCGACGCGAAGCGCCGCACGCTCCACGCGGTGTGGACGCAGCCGGTCACCGAGGGCACCGGGGTCCGCGCACGCATCTTCCACGCGGCCGCGAAGCTCGCGCCTCGGTAGCACCAGGCGGCTACAGGTCAGCGACGCGGCTCGTCCGAGCAGAAGCAGCACTCCTCGGTGCCGTCGGGCGCGGTCGATCCGCCGGGCGGGCAACACCCCATCTCGCAGCGCGATGGCTCGTACGCGTGTGCGCGCTGCAGCGCGATATCGAGCACGACGCGGTCGTCGTCGCTCGAGACGATCCGCACGCAGTGCGTGCCGAGGGCATGGGTGCCGCGGTCGCGCGCGTCGGGGAGCCACGTCTCGCCAAACAACTCGAGCTGGATCACCCTTGCGTAGGTGCCGTCGTCGAAGTGGTCGTGGGACATGCCGCGATACGTCCCCATCAAGCCGCCGTACGCGATCTCTTGCTCGCGTCCACGCTCGAGCGTCTCGCGGTGAAACGCGAGCACGTCCTCGTCGCAAGCGGCCGCGATCCGCGGCGGCGTCGGCGTCTGGTCCGTGTTCGATGGAATGGGCGCCGGTGATGGCGCGCGGCTGCTGCAGGCGGTGAGCACGACGCAGGCGGCGAGCCACGAACGTTTCATGGTGGTCCGGACGAGCGTACGCCCTGGCGGTCGCAACGGCGCGCTGCGCGAGCGTGTTACCGTGGAGGCCATGACGGTTCAGCTGCAGCTGGGGCACGCAACGTTCAAGCTCGAGGGCATGGGAGCGCGGGTGTTTGCGGGGCGCGATCCGGCGACCTGTCAGCTCGCTCACGTCGACGCCACGCTGTCGCGGCGTCACGCGGAGATCTGGCTCGAGAACGGAGGCGTGTTCCTGCGCGACCTCGGCTCGGCGAACGGGACCTGGGTCGATGGGCAGCCGCTCGGTCATCAGGTGCTGACGCTGCGGCCCGGGCAGCAGATCTGGCTCGGCCACGTGCCGCTCGGCGTGACCTGGGCCCACGACGGCAGCAAGACCTCGATGGCCGCGCACGTGCCGCCCGAGCTGAAGGCGTTGATCGAGCAGCACAAGCAGCAGGCGCAGCAGGCGGCGCCGCCACCGTCGGCGTCGCTGCAGATGAGCATGTCGACCCCGCTGCCAGGGCAGTACGCGTATCGCCGCCAGGGCTCGAATGACAACGGCGTGCTGCTGCTCGCGCTCAAGCAGGACACGTTCTTCAACGGCACGACGATCGACGGCTACGTCGAGTTCACCGCGACCGACTCGGAGACGGTGGCGTCGATCTTCGTCGAGCTCGTGGAGATGAAGCGCAACGGATCGTCGCCGCACGTGTGGGACCGCTGCATCGTGCGCCAGGGCCCGTGGCGCGCGCAGAACGGCGACGTGCTGCCGCTGCCGTTCCAGCTGCGCGTCCCCGCCGGGACCGAAATGACCGGCGGCAACACCGTGTGGGAGATCCGCGGCGAGGTCGACATCAACTGGGCGAGCGACATCGACGCGGTGATCCCGATCAACATGCGCAACCAGGACATGGAGCGCATCCGCGATGGCCTCGGCGCGATGGACTATCGCCTCGGCGAGATCAAGTCGGTCGCGCGCGGGCAGCGGTTCGAGGCGCAGTTCCAGCCGCCGGCGAACATGGCGCGGGTGTGGGGCGTGAACTCGATCGGCCTCGAGATCGAGTACCTCGGCGCGAACCTCAAGATCCGCATGAAGCTCGACCGCAAGGGCCTGCACCACGACCCGATGGTCGATCAGGTGTTCGAGCTCGGGCGCCTGCGCGCGGCGTCGCAGCCGGAGATCAACGCCACGCTGAAGGCGATGCTCGACCAGCTGCTCCCGAAGGGCTAACCGCCGCCGAAGATCTTGCCGAGCGTGCCGCTCTCGATCAGGCTCGAGATGCCCTGGTAGAGCACGAACAGGCTGGCGCCTGCGATGAGGCCGCCGCCGATCAGGCTGGTCGGGCTCATGTCCTCGGGGAGCTCGCCCTCGGGCGGGTGCCCCTCCGCCGTGCTCACCTCCGGTGAGGTGGCCTGCGGCTTGTGGTTGCGCGCCCGCCACAGCGCGAAGTGGCCGTTGATCGCCGACGACACCACGCCTCCGAGCGACCACCACACCGCGGTCTCGAAGTCCACGAACCCGCCGAAGCTCGAGGCGTAGGGAGACGCGAGGATGATCGCGTCGAGGATGAAGTCGACCACGCCGTTGGCCGCCGTCCGCTCCTTCCACGCCAGGTAGCGCGGGGACTGCATCCAGACCTTGCGCACGACGTTGATCGCGAACCCGATCACCACGCCGATGCCCATCACCGCCAGAGTCTTGGTCTTGTCCTCGGAGAGCGTCTTGAGCACGCCGACGAACTTGTAGGTCATCGCGCTCTGCCACTTGCCAGCTGCGCCCGGGTTCTCGAACGTGTTCACGGTCAGCTCGGGGAACGCCCCGAGGAACATCCGGCACATGAACACCGCCAGCAGCGCGCCCATGACGATGCCGATCACCTGGAACCGGAACTGGATGTTGCGGTTCGATCCGAGGCGCCAGCCGGTCGACCGGTCCTGCTGCATGTCGACGCCGACGGTGCACGACACCAGCAGCACCGAGCCCGCGAACAGCCCGATCAGCGGATCGCGCAGGCCCAGCAACGCCATCACGAGGACGGTCACCACGAACGCCGACGAGATCGGGTTCTGATCGGTGATGCCCTGCGAGATGCCGTTGATCATCTGGAACAGGAACGACATGACGATCGCGAACGCGATCCACGCCATCGACACGTGCAGCACCTGCGACGCGACGATCACGAGCGCGACCGCCCAGAACCCGACCCACAGCCCGAGCCGGCCGATGTTCGCCTTGGGCTCCGCCGAGAGCTCGGCCTTCTGCCGCCGCACCTCGTGGACCCGGCGTCGCGCGTCGCGCGCGAGCGTCGACATGTCGAACACGGCCGCTCCGAGGATCGTGCCGAGCGCGAAGATGAAGCCGATCTTGCGGAACGGGTCCCCGGGATTGAGGTACCCGTGCTCGACGAGCAACGGCGTGACGAACACGCCGAGGGTGGCGATGAACACCGCCGACAGCGCGATCCGCGCGCCCACGATCATGCCGCCGCCGACCGACGCGACCTCGAGTCCGGCCCTCGCCAGCACCGGGACCTTGTGGACAAGGAACGACAGCCCCGCGCCGCCCGCGATGCCGCCGCCGAGCGTCGACACGCTGCGCTTCAGGATCTTGGGATCGGTCAGCGCGCGCAGGATGTTCGCGACCGCGAGGCCCGACGGATACGTCAGCTTCATGCGGTCGACGAGGATCGGCGTGTACAGCATGCCGACGCCGACGCCGAACATGCCGATGCACAGGAAGTAGAGGATCAGCTTCCACGCCGCCGGCTGCGGCATGCCCAGCCACACCATCGCCTGGATGAGCACGCTCATCGCCGACATCGAGGCGACCGACGCCGCCATCGTCTGCACGTAGTTCGCGCCGTGCTTACCGTCCGGGCCGTACGGCAGCGTCACCACCGAGCCGAGAATGCCGGCGAGCACCTGCCCGCCGACGAACGTGCCGAGGGCGAAGTTCATGTACGCCGCCGTGATGCCGCCGAGCGGGCCGAGGATCAGCAGCGCCACGGATGCGAGCAAGATGTAGTAGCGGGCGGTTCCGACGGGAGGCAGGAACCGCGGCTTCACGAGGGTAGGTGGCACGGCCGAGGCATAACACGGGCCTCGAACCACGTGCCGCAGCGGAGTTTGGGGGCCAAGCTGCGGTCATGAAGTTTCCGATTTCGGTCCTCGACCTGTCGCCGGTCGGGGCCGGTGCGGTCCCGAGCCAGGCCGTCCGCGAGTCGATCGAGCTCGCGGTCGTCGCCGACCAGCTCGGCTACACGCGCTACTGGTTCGCCGAGCACCACAACATGGCGAGCATCGCGACCTCCGCCCCCGAGGTCCTGATCGCCGCCGCGGGCGCGCGCACGCAGCGCATTCGCCTCGGCGCAGGCGGCATCATGGTCCCGAACCACACGCCGCTCCACGTCGTCGAGGTGTTTCGCACGCTCGAGTCGCTCTACCCGGGCCGCATCGACCTCGGGCTCGGCCGGGCACCCGGCACGGATCCCGTGACCGCGGCCGCGCTGCGCCGCAGCGACGTCGACGTCAATAGCCTCCTCGCCGAGCTGCTCGCGTTCGAGGATGCGCAATTTCCCGAGCGGCACCCATTCGCGAAGATCGTCCCGATGCCCTCGGACGTCGGGTGCAGCGCGATCTGGATGCTGGGCTCGACCCTCGAGGGCGCCACGATCGGCGCCGGGCTCGGCGTGCCGTACGCGTTCGCCGGCCACTTCGCGATGCGCCAGGCGCGCGACGCGATCGCCCACTACAAGCGCCGGTTCGAGCCGTCGCGCCGCCAGGCGACGCCGTACGCGATGTGCGCCGTCACCGTGATCTGCGGCGAGACCGACGAGGATGCGCAGCGCCTCGCCGCCCCCGTGCGCATCGCGATCGTCAACTCGCGCACCGGCCGCCGCGCGCCGATCCCCACCGTCGAGGAGGCGCTCGTGACGACGCTGAAGCCAGAGGAGCAGGCCATCGCCGATGACTTCCTCGCCGGCGCCGTGATCGGCGGCCCCGTGCACGTGCGCGATCGCCTGCTCGCGCTCACGCGCGACCTCGACGCCGACGAGCTCATGGTCTCGTCGCTGGTTCCGAGCGCGGCCGCGCGCACCGCGGCGCTCGAACGGATCGCCGCGGCGCTCGCCTGATCGCTACTTCTTGTTGCGGCGCTCCTCGTCGTCCTTGCGCCGGCGCTCCTCGTCGCGCTTGCGATCCTCGTCGCGCTTGCGATCTTCATCGCGGCGGCGCTGCTCGTCCTGCTTGCGGCGATCGTCCTCGGCGCGCTGACGCTGCTCGTCCTCGCGGCGACGTTGCTCATCCTGACGCTTGCGGTTGTCCTCGTCCTGCCTGCGGCGCTGCTCGTCGTCGCGCTTGCGCTGCTCCTCGACGCGCTTGCGCTGCTCGTCGTCACGCTTGCGCTGCTCGTCCTGCTTGCGGCGATCTTCCTCGGCGCGCTTGCGGTCCTCGTCCTGGCGGCGGCGCTGCTCTTCCTGCGCGCGCTTGCGATCGTCTTCCTCCTGGCGGCGGCGCTGCTCGTCGGCCTGCTTGCGCTTGTTCTCGTCGAGGCGCTTGCGGTCCTCCTCGAACTTGCGGCGCTGCTCCTCCTCCTGCTTGCGGCGCTGCTCGTCATCGCGGCGGCGCTGCTCCTCCTGCTTGCGGCGGTCCTCCTCGGCGCGCTTGCGATCCGCGTCCTGCTGGCGACGCTGCTCGTCCTGGCGGCGCTTGTCCTCCTCGGCGCGCTTGCGGTCTTCCTCCTGACGGCGGCGCTGCTCGTCGGCCTGGCGCCGCTTGTCCTCGTCGAGCCGCTTGCGATCCTCGTCCTGGCGGCGGCGCTGGTCCTCCTCGAACCTGCGCTTGTCCTGCTCCGCGCGCTTGCGATCCTCCTCCGCGCGCTTGCGGTCCTCCTCCTGGCGGCGGCGCTGCTCGTCGGCCTGACGGCGCTTGTCCTCGTCGAGCCGCTTGCGATCCTCCTCGGCGCGCTTGCGGTCCTCCTCCTGCTTGCGGCGCTGCTCCTCGGCCTGGCGGCGCTTGTCCTGGTCGAGGCGCTTGCGCTCCTCCTCCTTCTGGCGGCGCTCGTCCTCGGCGCGGCGGCGCTCGAGCTCCTGCTGCTGCTTCTTGAACGCCTCCTGGCGGATCCGCTCCTGCTCGTCGCGGCGGCGCTTCTCCTCCTCGCGCGCCTTCTTGTCGCGCTCCTCGAAGCGTCGGCGGTCCTCGTCGATCTTGCGGCGCTCCTCCTCGAGCCGGCGGCGCTGCGCGTCGTCCTGGGCGCGGCGCTGCTCGTCCTCGAGGCGGCGGTTGCGCTCGTCGATGCGGCGCTGCTCGTCCTCGCGGCGCTTCCGCTCCTCGTCGCGGCGGCGGTGCTCGTCGGCCTCGCGACGACGCGCCTCCTCCTCGCGACGTAGGCGCGCCTCGAGATCGCGCCGCACCTGCTCCTCGCGGCGACGGCGGTCCTGATACTCCTTGCGGTGGTCGCGGACGCGGATCTCGGCCTCACGCGCCTGGTCGCGGTCGTAACGACCCAGCTCGCGCAGATCGAGGCGCTCCGAGCGCACGCTCACGCGCTGGCGACGCAGCCAGTCCTGATCGGGACCGGCGATCCACACGTCGTTCTTCCAGCGGTTGTAGCGGTGGATCCGCTGCGTGCCGCGGATGTAGACGTTGAAGTTGGCGGTCACGTAGAAGCGGCGCAGATCACTCGCCGTGAGCTGAGCCGCCGGCACGAACAGCCACTGCTCGTCGGGCACGTACGTGTCGTCGGAGTAGCCGGCCGGCGCCCAGCCGCACCAGCCCTCGCCGACGCGCCACTGCACCCACGCCGGGCCCCACTTGGTGTCGGGGACCCAGACCCAGCGGTTGACCCACACCCAGCGACCGTAGTGATCGGTCGCCCAGCCGAACTGGTCGTTCGAGATCCACGTCCAGCCGTAGTCGGTGTACTTCCAGCGACCATTCGAGTACGGGCGATAGTTCGCGATCGACGGCGCGAACACCCACCCGTACGTGCGGTCGTCGTACCAGGTGCCGTAGGGCGCGAGGTCCGAGTAGAAGACGTCGGTCGACGGCACGCTCATGCCGTCGAGGTCGATGCTCACGTCGAAGTAGCTCGGCCCGGCGTACGGCTCGTAGGTCGGCTCCGCGGGTGGCGGCGTGTAGGCCGGCTCCGCCGGGGGCGTGTAGGCCGGCTCGGGTTGCGTCGGCGGCTGGTACGCGGGCGGCGGCCCGTAGCTGTACTGCGGAGGTGGGGAGTTGACCGTGCAACCGGCGAGCAGTGCAGCCGCGAGCCATCTTCTAGAGCGCATGAACCAGTGACCTTTCGACGGGACCAGTGGTGGGACGGAAGGCACCCCGCCCGCATTCACCAGCATACCGGCGCCCAAAACGGTGCGACATCCCGCCGGTCATCCGTTTTTTCCCGTGAACTGGCTCGCCAATCGCGATAGACACCGGCCCGTCATGACCAAGCTTTCCGCCGCGTTGTTCGCCTTGATCGCCCTGAGCGCGACCGCCGCCCTCGCCGAGGATATCGACGTCGCCGCCTTCGAGTGGCTCGATGTCATCGAGACCAAGGACGGCAGCGTGTTCAAGGGCGTCGTGTTCGAGCAGGAGCCCGGCGTGAAGTACAAGCTCGCCACCAACGACGGCAGCATCCACGTCATCAACGCCACCGACGTGGTCAAGCTGACCAAGCAGCGCAACAAGTTCTATCGCGGCAACACCGCGGCGGCCCCGGTCGGCGGTGGCTACGCGCCCGCGGGAGGCTATGCGCCCGCGGGCGTATACGGCGCGGCCGGCGGCGGGAACTCGCTCGGCGCGCAGTACAACAGCGGCGGCAGCAGCCTGCCGGCTCCGCTGGCCCGCCCCGGCCTGCGCGCGTCGTTCGACCTCGCCGCGATCTTCCCCGGCGGCGACATCGAGGACTTCGAGACCTCGTTCGCCCCGACGTTCCGCATCGGCTACGAGCACCTGTTCGGCAACTTCGGCCTCTCGGGCGGCGGCATGGCCCGCTTCACCTACTGGCTCCTCCCCGGCGACACCGGCGACGCCGGCTGGACACTCGAGACCCACGGGTTCGCGCGCGCCGCGCTCCACCTCGGTCGCGTCGCCCCGTACCTCGGGGTCACGCTCGGCGTCGACACCAACTACGCCTACGTCGACTTCGTCGGCGAGTCGGATACCACGCTCGGCGTCGGCGTGAACCTCGACTTCGGGCTCAACATCTCGGCGTCGCCGACGCTCGCCTTCACCTTCGGCGGTGACTACCACCCGGGCACCGACAGCTACGAGTTCATGGGCCTCGATCGCGGCAGCGTCGAGTACTTCGCGCTCCGCCTCGGTGCGGCGCTCGCCCTCTGAGCGTCAGCTGCTGGCCTTTGCCAGCTTCTTGGCGATCGCGCCCAGGCGCTGATGCAGCGAGTGCGCCTGCGTCGCGACCTCCTCGAGGCCCGCGTCGCGCGCGGACTGCGCCAGCGTCTCCGCGCGCTGCGAGAGCCCGAGGATCGTCTGCGAGAGATCGTGCGCCGTCTCCGCCGTCGGGGGCGCGCCACTGTCGCCGTTGCCGCTCTTCGCCTGGATCTCGGCGTTGAGGCCGCCGACCTCGCCGGCCAGCGCGGTGAGCTCGCCCATCAGTGCGTGCAGCCGTTCGTTGCGCGCCTGCAGCGCGGGCACGTGCGCGACCACCGCCTGCGCGAGCTGCTCCTGCTGCTCGCGCGCACTCGACAGCGCGACCACCAGCGCCTTGCCCGCCGCCTGCAGCCGCTCCTCGCAGCCCGCGATCTCTTGCAGTGTCGCGTTCGCGCGCTCGAGGTGCTTCACGCTCTCGAGCGGCGTCTTGAGGAACAGCTCGCCGAGCCGTGCGTAGCTCGCGAGCTGCTGGTCGAACTCTTCGGCGGCCACGACGAGCGGAGAGCGATCTTGCTTCGGCATCCGAACGGACGATAACCCGGTCAAGCCCAGCGCGCCGGCTCGCACAGCCAGAGCCGGTACGGTACGCGCGTCGACGTGACCACGTCGCGTGTCCGCCAGCCGCCTGCACCGAGCAGCGCGCGCATGGCCTCCGGAGTGTGCTTGTAGCAGTGCTCGGTCGTGATCGGCTCGCCGGGCCGGAGTGCGATCGCTTCCCCGTCGACGTGCACCGTCTGGCGGGTGCAGCTCACGAGCTGCATCTCGACGCGCGAGGCCGCCGGATTCCACACCGCGCGATGCTCGAACGCGTCGAGATCGAAGGTCGCGCCGCGAGTGCGATTGAGGTGAACGAGGACGTTCTTGTCGAACGCGGCGGTCACGCCGTGCTCGTCATCGTACGCACGCGCGAGCAGCTCCGGGTCGCGCGTGGCATCGGCGCCGACGAGCAGCAGGCTCGAGCCGCCGGCGAGCCGGCGCAGCATCGCGAGGAGCGAGCGCGCCGCGCCTGGCTCGAAGGTGTCGAGCGTCGCCGCGGGCAGCACGAGCAGCGTGCGCTCGCATGCCGCCGGCGGCAACACGAACGGCGCGGCGTAGTCGGCGACGATCGGCTCGATCGCCACGTCGACGACCTCACGCAGCCGCGCGGTCGCACGTTCGAGGTGCACCGCACACGCGTCGACCGGCACGTAGCACGCGGGCTGCGCGAGCGCCGCGAGGAGCGCGCGCGTCTGATGGCCGCAGCTCGCACCGCCGAGCTCGACGACCCGCGCGCGCGGACCGACCTGGCGCGCGAGCTGCGCGCCGTGCGTCCGGATCAACGCGTACTCGGCCCACGCGGGGTAGTAGGCATCGAGCTCGGCGAGCTGCGCGTACAGCTCGCTGCCGGCGTCGTCGTAGAGCAGCCGCGTCGGCAACTGCTTCGGCGCGCCCACGAGGCCCGCGAGCACGTCATCGACGAGCAGGCTCACGTGCGCGCACCCGGCAGCAGCGCGATCACCTTCACGCAACCGTCGCGCTTCTCGTCGAACATCGCGTACGCGGCCGGCAGCTGATCGAGGGAGACGCGGTGCGTGATCACGAACGAGGCATCCACGTCGCCGGCGAGCACGCGGTCGAGCAACGGCCGCCCGTAGCGATGGAAGTGCGTCTGCCCCGTCGCGATCCGCAGGCCCTTCTCGAACATCGCGCCCATGGGGAACTTGTCGATGAACCCGCCATACACTCCGGGCACGGACACGGTGCCGCCCTTGCGACACGCCTGGATCGCGAGGCGCAGCGCGACCGGTCGATCGAGCTGGAGCTTGATCGCCTGCTTCGCGCGATCGAGGGCCGCGATGACGCCGGTGCCGCTCGTGCCGTGCGCCTCCATGCCGACGGCGTCGATGCACGCGTCGGGACCGCGGCCGCCGGACAGCTCGTCGAGCCGGGCGAGGACGTCGGACTTCTGATCGTCGACCACGATCGCGCCCTGATCGGCAGCCATCTGCAGCCGCGTCGCCACCGAGTCGATCGCGATCACCTTGTCGGCGCCGAGCATGAACGCGCTCTGGATCGCCATCTGACCCACCGGCCCCGCGCCGAACACGGCGACCGTGTCACCGCGCTGGAGGTTGCAGCTCTCCGCGGCCTGGTAGCCCGTCGGGAACACGTCGGTCAGGAGCAGCACGCGCTCGTCGGGGATCTCCGGCGGCACCTTCACGCAGCCGGTGTCGGCGAATGGCACGCGCACGTACTCCGCCTGTCCGCCCGCGTAGCCGCCGTAGAGGTGCGAGTAGCCGAACAGCGCGGCGCCCGCGTGGCCGTACATCGTCTCGAGGACGACGGCGCTGCCCGCGGGCGTCGTGTTGTCGCAGGCGGAGAACAACGTGTTCTTGCAGAACCAGCAGCGGCCGCACGAGATGCCGCACATCACGAACACGCGATCGCCGACGGCGACGCGCTCGCACCCGCGG